>ERZ772812.978-NODE-978-length-22369-cov-4.819351_pt1 | contig 22369 bp, 20 predicted proteins | sample MGYA00511343_ERZ772812 | MGnify/ENA primary metagenome ERZ772812 (study PRJEB29015, sample SAMEA2737706) | human gut metagenome | biome: human gut; feature: human-associated habitat; material: faeces | place: China | collected 2012 ...
AAGCTGTGTGGTGTATAGAGTACAGGCAATAGCAAGATGCAAAGATCTCCCCCATAGCAAGACCAACAACGGCAAAAGAGATGGAAAGATCCAGCTGATGGCTGGTGCGGTAATAACAGAAAAGAAACACGAATAAAATACGGAATGTCTGTTCAAAAAGTTGGGAAACAGCAGGAATTTTTGTCTGCTTTAAGCCAAGCGAATAGCCGCAGATGCAGCTGTGGATTGAAGCAAAAGGAAACGTATAGGACAATAAAATCAGCAGTTCTTCGCATCTGGAATCATGGAGAAAAGAGATGGCGGTCATATGTGCATTGTGCTGTAAAAAAATGGTCAGAATACAGGAAAGAACAAATGTAAATATCAGGCCGGTTTTTAATAATTCTTTTGCTTTTTCCGGATGGCCTGCAGCATTTTCCTGTGCAACGCAGCGGGAAAGAGCAAGTTCGGTTCCAGCACAGGAAAAAGAGATGCCAAGGGCATATACAGGAAATACAAGTTGATAAAGGCCTACATTTTCTTCGCCAAAGGTATGACCCAAAAAAATGCGATAGAAAAATCCCATAAAACGGGTGACAAAACTTGTAATGGTCAAAATAGCTGTTCCACGGATGAGAGCGCGCTTTCCGGACATAATCGGCTCCTTTATATATGAGAATTGTATCTTTATAAGTTATTCAAGAATAGTGCTTGACAGAACTAAAAAGCAGTGATATTCTACAGAAGTAAAAATCCTAGTAAAATACTGGGGATTAAAAAGAGGTGATAAGATGAAACTTTCCACGAAGGGTAGATATGGACTGCGTGCCATGATAGATCTTGCCAGATACAGTGAGAAAGAACCGGTGTCAATCGGCAGTGTGGCCGCAAGACAGGGAATTTCAGAACGATATCTGGAACAGCTTGTAGCACTTCTGAAAAAGGCGGGGCTGGTGAAAAGCATTCGTGGAGCCTCTGGCGGTTATGTATTGGAGAAAAAACCATCGGAAATCTCTGTCGGAGATATCTTAAGAGCACTGGAGGGAAGTCTGGAGCCGGTCAAATGTGCGGCATTTGATACTACAACAGGAGAAGGCTGCATGGCATCGGACGGATGCGTGACAAAGTATGTATGGCAGAAGATTAATGACAGTATTAATGATACGGTGAATCAGATCATGCTGGATGAGCTGATACAGGAGAGTAAAAGCATTAATCCGGACGGAGAATGTGAAAATCCAAAGTGCAGCCAGTAATCGGCAGACAAAAATTCTGATAAACAAAAACATTACAGAATATACAAAGAAAATGGAGGAGATAAAATGAGTAAATTATTATATCTTGATAATGCAGCAACAACAAAGACAGCACCGGAAGTTGTAGAAGCAATGCTTCCGTATTTTACAGAAAAATTCGGAAATCCATCCAGTGTTTACAGCTTTGCAGCTGCAAATAAAGAAGTGATCAACCAGCAGAGAGATACGATCGCTGAAATGATCGGTGCAAAGACGAATGAGATCTATTTCACAGGCGGCGGATCCGAATCTGATAACTGGGCATTGAAATGTACAGCGGAAGCTTATGCAAACAAAGGAAATCACATTATCACAACAAAGATAGAGCACCATGCGATTCTTCATACAGCTGAATATCTTGAAAAAAGAGGATTCGAGATCACATATCTGGATGTAGATGAAGATGGTAAAGTAAAACTGGATGATTTAAAAGCAGCAATCCGTCCGACAACCATCCTGATCTCTGTTATGTTTGCAAATAATGAGATCGGTACGATCCAGCCAATCAAAGAGATCGGAGAAATCGCTCATGAGCATGGAATCCTGTTCCATACAGATGCGGTACAGGCTTTCGGACAGCTTCCAATTAATGTAGATGAATGTCATATTGATATGTTAAGTGCCAGCGGACACAAGTTCAACGGACCGAAGGGAATCGGAATCATGTACATCCGTACAGGAGTAAAGATCCGTTCATTTATTCATGGCGGAGCACAGGAGAGAAAACGCCGTGCAGGTACAGAGAATGTTCCGGGAATCGTGGGAATCGGAACTGCAGCAAAACGTGCAGCAGCGAATATGGAAGAAAGAACAGCGAAAGAAAGAGAAGTCAGAGATTATCTGATTGACAGAGTTCTGAATGAAATCCCTTACTGCCGTCTGAACGGACACAGAACAGACCGCCTTCCGAACAATGCCAACTTCAGCTTCCAGTTTGTAGAAGGAGAATCGCTTCTGATCAAACTTGATATGAAAGGAATCTGTGCATCCAGCGGATCTGCATGTACATCCGGATCACTGGATCCGTCCCATGTATTGCTTGCGATTGGTCTGCCACATGAAATTGCGCACGGATCTCTGCGTCTGACATTGAACGAAGAGATTGAGAAAGAAGACATTGATTATGTTGTAGACAATCTGAAAGAAATTGTTGCACATTTAAGAGAAATGTCTCCTCTGTATGAAGACTTTATCAAAAAACAGAAATAACAGAGACAGGAATAAAAAATCAGATAAAAGATATAAAAGGAGTAATTGAGATATGTATTCAGAAAAAGTAATGGATCATTTTGAACATCCAAGAAATGTAGGAGAAATTGAAAATGCCAGCGGTGTCGGAACGGTAGGAAATGCAAAATGCGGAGATATCATGAGAATTTACCTTGATATCGATGAAAACCAGATCATCCGTGATGTAAAATTTAAAACATTCGGATGTGGTGCCGCAGTTGCAACAAGCAGTATGGCAACAGAGATGGTAAAAGGAAAGACAATCCAGGAAGCTATGGAAGTTACGAATAAAGCAGTTATGGAAGCGCTTGACGGACTTCCGCCGGTAAAAGTACACTGCTCACTGCTTGCGGAGGAAGCAATCCACGCAGCTTTATGGGATTATGCAGAAAAGCATGATATCAAGATTGAAGGACTCAAGAAACCGAAGTCTGATATTCACGAAGGTGAAGAGGCGGAAGAGGAAGAATATTAAGCCGGAGAACTTTATATGGAAAAGAAAAAAGTTGTAGTCGGGATGTCCGGAGGGGTTGACTCCTCCGTGGCAGCCTGGCTTTTAAAAAATCAGGGATATGATGTAATAGGAGTCACGATGCAGATCTGGCAGGATGAAGAAGAAGCCGCGATGGAAGAACATGGCGGCTGTTGTGGACTCAGTGCAGTGGATGATGCCAGAAGAGTGGCAGCAGCGCTGGATATTCCGTATTATGTCATGAATTTTAAAAAAGAATTTAAAGAAAATGTCATTGATTATTTTATCGATGATTATCTGCATGGCAGAACGCCGAATCCGTGTATCGCCTGTAACCGATATGTGAAATGGGAATCATTGTTAAAGCGAAGCCTTGATATTGGTGCGGAGTATATAGCAACGGGACATTATGCTAGGGTAGAGAAGCTGTCGAATGGAAGATATGCAATCCGTAATTCTGCGACTGCGGCAAAAGATCAGACATATGCACTTTATAACCTTACACAGGATCAGCTTTCGAAGACACTGATGCCGGTTGGAGAATATACAAAAGATCAGATCCGTGCAATGGCAGATGAAATAGGCCTTCTTGTTGCACATAAGCCGGACAGTCAGGATATCTGCTTTGTGTCAGATGGAGATTATGCGTCTTATATCGAAGAAAATTCAGATGCAAAGATTACGCCGGGCAATTTCGTGCTTTCGGATGGAACGGTTGTCGGAAAACATAAAGGAATCATTCATTATACGGTGGGACAGAGAAAAGGTCTGGGACTGTCTCTCGGACATCCGGTGTTCGTATTGGAGATCCGCCCGGAAACCAATGAAGTTGTAGTGGGATCAAATGAGGAATCTATGTCCCGTTATGTGCGCGCAGATCAGGTGAATTTCATGACAGTAGAAGATCTGACAGAGCCGAAAAGAGTGTGGGCGAAGATTCGTTATAATCACAGAGGTGCATGGTGTACTGTTGAAAAGACGGGAGAAGATGAGATCCTCTGTACATTTGAAGAGCCGCAGAGAGCGATCACACCGGGACAGGCTGTCGTGTTATATGACGGAGAATACGTACTTGGCGGCGGAACGATCATTGCGGATAAGTAGGAAACATAAAGAATATTGATAAAATACAAAATAAAGAGGAATAAGTTATGATACAGGCGGATATGCATATGCACACATGGTTTTCAACGGATTCCGAAGCCTGTCCATGCGATATGGCGGATGAGGCAGTCAGAAAAGGGTTGAAAACCATTTGCTTTACGGATCATTTTGACAAGGATGATCTGGAATGGGGAGAAGAAGGTATCTTTGATGTGGATGCTTATTTTGTGGAAATGCAGAAACTTCAGGAAGAATATGCAGGAAAACTGAATATCAGGATTGGAATAGAACTGGGACTTAGGACATATCTGAAAGATTATTATGAAGAACTGACGAAGAAATATCCGTTTGATTTCGTGATTGGATCAGTTCACAATGTTCCGTATAAGAAAGATGCGGAAGGGAACATATTATATACTGATCCTGCGGCAGAAAAGCTTTTTACAGACCGTACTGACAAAGAGGCGTACCGTCTGATGATGGAGACAACGCTGGAAAATGTGAGAACTTCGGACTGCTTTCAGACACTTGGTCATCTGGATTATGTTGTAAGATATGGAAAATCAAGGGAAAAAGAATATTCGTATACAGATTATGCGGATATTATAGACGAGATTTTGAAACTATTGATTGAGAAGGAAAAGGGTCTGGAAGTGAATTCGGCCGGATTGAAGTATGGCCTTCCGTTCGCACATCCACATCCGGATGTATTGAAGCGTTATCGTGAGCTTGGCGGTGAGATCATTACGATTGGAGCCGATGCACATAAACCGGAGCATATTGCGTATGATTTTGGAAAGGTAGAAGAGCTTTTAAAAGCCTGTGGCTTTAAATATTATACAGAATTTTCGAAACAAAAGCCTGTTTTTAAGCAACTTATATAAAAATAGGAAAACCTCTTGAAATTTTGTATCAGATAAAGTACAATTATTAGCAGTTGAGAGGTCTTGATAGAGCTTCTAAAGGGCTTGAGAAAGATTTCACAATGTAGACTGCATAAGTAGTTAATAAACAAACTTTAGGAGGAATTAATCATGGCAGTAAAAGTAGCGATTAATGGATTTGGACGTATTGGACGTCTTGCATTCAGACAGATGTTCGGAGCAGAAGGATATGAAGTTGTAGCAATCAACGACTTAACATCTCCTAAGATGCTTGCACACCTGTTAAAATATGATTCTTCACAGGGAAAATACGCTTTAGCTGATACTGTAAAAGCAACAGATGATTCTATCATCGTTGATGGAAAAGAAATCAAAATCTATGCTAAAGCTAACGCTGAAGAACTTCCTTGGGGAGAGATTGGTGTAGACGTAGTTCTGGAGTGTACAGGATTCTATACATCTAAAGAAAAAGCATCTGCTCATATCAAAGCAGGAGCAAGAAAAGTTGTTATTTCCGCACCAGCTGGAAACGACCTGCCAACTATCGTATATAACGTAAACCACGAAACACTGAAACCAGAAGATACAGTAATTTCTGCAGCTTCTTGTACAACAAACTGCCTGGCTCCAATGGCAAAAGCTCTTAACGATCTTGCACCAATCGAGTCTGGTATCATGTGCACAATTCACGCTTACACAGGAGATCAGATGACTCTTGACGGACCACAGAGAAAAGGTGACCTCAGAAGATCTCGTGCAGCTGCAGTTAACATCGTACCTAACAGCACAGGTGCTGCAAAAGCAATCGGACTTGTTATCCCAGATCTGAACGGAAAGTTAATCGGATCTGCTCAGCGTGTACCAACACCTACAGGATCTACAACAATCCTTACAGCAGTTGTAAAAGGACATGTAACAGTTGATGAAATCAACGCAGCTATGAAAGCAGCTTCTACAGAGTCCTTCGGATACAACACAGATGAAATCGTATCTAGCGATATCGTTGGAATGAGATATGGTTCATTATTCGATGCTACTCAGACAATGGTACTTCCACTGGAAAACGGAACTACAGAAGTTCAGGTTGTTTCTTGGTATGACAATGAGAACTCATACACAAGCCAGATGGTAAGAACAATCAAATACTTCTCTGAATTAGCATAATTTAGAGCATGAATTAAGACTCACAAAGGGTCCGGTCTTATTGGGCCGGATCCTTTTTGCAGTTATAAAATATATAACCAGGAGGCAGTACTATGCTTAATAAAAAATCTGTAGACGACATTAACGTAAAAGGGAAAAAAGTACTTGTAAGATGTGACTTCAACGTTCCGCTTATCGATGGAAAGATTACAGACGAGAATCGTCTTGTTGCAGCACTTCCTACAATCAAAAAATTAATCGCTGATGGCGGAAAGGTTATCCTTTGCTCTCATCTTGGAAAGCCGAAGGGACAGCCGGTTCCAGAATTATCTCTTGCTCCTGTAGCAGTTCGCCTTTCAGAACTCCTTGGACAGGAAGTAAAATTTGCAGCTGATCCGGAAGTTGTTGGACCAAATGCGAAAGCAGCAGTAGCTGAGATGAAAGATGGAGATGTTATCCTCCTTGAAAACACACGTTACAGAGCAGAAGAGACAAAGAATGAAGATGCATTCAGTAAAGATCTCGCTTCTCTTTGCGACGTATTTGTTAACGATGCATTCGGAACAGCACACCGTGCACACTGCTCTAACGTAGGAGTTACAAAATACGTAGATACAGCAGTTGTTGGATACCTTATGCAGAAAGAAATTGATTTCCTTGGAAATGCAGTCAACAATCCGGAAAGACCATTCGTAGCAATCCTTGGCGGAGCAAAAGTTTCAAGCAAGATTTCTGTAATTGAGAACCTTCTTGACAAAGTAGATACTCTGATCATCGGTGGAGGAATGGCATATACATTTGCAAAAGCACAGGGCGGAACAGTCGGAAAATCCCTTCTGGAAGAAGATTACTGCCAGTATGCACTTGACATGATCGAAAAAGCAAAAGCCAAAGGTGTAAAACTCCTTCTTCCTGTAGATAACGTTGTCGGAGATGATTTCTCTAATGATGCAAATACTCAGGTAGTAAAAGCTGGAGAGATCCCGGAAGGATGGGAAGGACTCGACATCGGACCAGAGACAGCTAAGATCTTCAGCGATGCAGTAAAAGATGCTAAGACAGTTGTATGGAACGGACCAATGGGATGCTTCGAGATGCCTAAATTTGCAAAAGGAACAGAAACGGTTGCAAAAGCACTTGCAGACACAGACGCTGTAACAATCATCGGCGGAGGAGATTCTGCAGCAGCAGTTAACCAGCTGGGATATGGAGATAAGATGACACACATTTCAACAGGTGGTGGAGCTTCTCTTGAATTCCTTGAAGGAAAAGAACTCCCGGGTGTAGCAGCAGCTAACGATAAATAGAATAAGGAGATTTGGAAAGATGGCAAGAAAGAAAATCGTAGCCGGAAACTGGAAAATGAACAAAACTCCAAGTGAAGCAGTAGCTTTAGTTGAAGAATTAAAACCATTAGTAGCTAATGAAGATGTAGACGTAGTATTCTGCGTACCTGCAATCGACATTATCCCTGTAGCAGAGGCTGTAAAGGGAACCAATATCCAGGTTGGTGCTGAGAATATGTATTTTGAAGAAAGCGGAGCATATACAGGAGAAATCTCTCCGGCTATGCTTACAGATGCAGGAGTAAAATACGTTGTTCTTGGACACTCTGAAAGAAGAGAATACTTTGCAGAGACAAACGAGACAGTAAATAAGAAAATGCTGAAAGCTTTCGAGCATGGTATTACACCAATCATGTGCTGCGGAGAGACTCTGGAGCAGAGAGAACAGGGTGTAACAATGGATTTCATCCGCCAGCAGGTGAAAGTTGGATTCCAGAATGTAACAGCTGATCAGGCTAAGACAGCAGTGATCGCTTACGAGCCAATCTGGGCTATCGGAACAGGTAAGACAGCTACTACAGAGCAGGCTGAAGAAGTTTGCGCTGGTATTCGTGCATGCATCGCTGAAGTATATGATGAAGCTACAGCAGAAGCTATCCGTATCCAGTACGGCGGATCTGTAAACGCTGGAAATGCAGCAGAGTTATTCGCTCAGGCTGATATCGACGGCGGACTTGTAGGTGGAGCATCTCTGAAAGCTGATTTCGGAAAGATCGTAAACTACAAATAAGATTTAGAAAATCAGCCGCAGGAGGCTCTCGTTTGACTGCTTCCTGCGGTTTTATGCTGTAAAAGTGATATTTAAGACGAAAGGTGATATTAAAAATGAGTAAGAAACCAACAGTACTTATGATCTTAGACGGTTATGGACTGAATGAAAAGACAGAAGGTAATGCAATTGCTATGGCAAAAACACCTGTTATGGATAAACTGATGTCAGAATATCCATGTGTAAAAGGAAATGCCAGCGGACTTGCAGTAGGACTTCCGGACGGACAGATGGGTAACTCAGAAGTTGGTCATATGAACATGGGTGCCGGACGTATCATTTATCAGGAACTGACAAAGATCACAAAGGCAATTGAAGATGGTGTATTCTTCGAGAATAAAGCACTTCTGGCTGCATGTGAGAATGCCAAGAAGAATGATTCTGCACTGCACCTGATGGGGCTGGTATCTGACGGTGGTGTTCACAGCCACATCGGACATATTTTCGGCCTTCTGGAACTGGCTAAGAGACAGGGACTTGAGAAAGTATACGTACACTGTTTCCTTGACGGTCGTGATACACCACCGGCTTCAGGAAAAGAGTATGTAGAGCAGTTAGAAGCTAAGATGAAAGAAATCGGCGTAGGAGAGGTTGCAAGTGTTTCCGGACGTTATTATGCAATGGACCGTGATAACCGCTGGGATCGTGTAGAAAAGGCTTACAAGGCACTTTCAGCAGGCGAAGGCGAGACAGCTGCTTCTGCAACAGGAGGAATCCAGGCTTCTTATGATGCAGATGTAACGGATGAGTTCGTTGTACCATTTGTAGTAACAAAGGACGGCGCACCGGTTGCAACGATCAAAGAAAATGATTCCGTAGTATTTTTCAACTTCCGCCCGGACAGAGCAAGAGAGCTCACAAGAACATTCTGTGACGACAGCTTTGACGGATTTGACAGAGGAGACAGAATCAAGACAACATTTGTATGCTTTACAGAATACGATGCTACAATCGAAAATAAACAGGTCGCATTTGTGAAAGAAGAAATCACTAATACATTTGGTGAGTTCCTTGCCAAGAACGGCAAGAAACAGGCACGTATCGCTGAGACAGAGAAGTATGCTCACGTAACATTCTTCTTCAATGGCGGCGTAGAGGAACCAAATGAAGGAGAAGATAGAATTCTTGTAAAATCTCCAAAGGTTGCTACTTATGATTTGAAGCCAGAGATGAGTGCATATGAAGTATGTGACAAGCTCGTTGCAGCAATCAAGTCTGATAAGTATGATGTTATCGTAATTAACTTTGCCAACCCTGACATGGTAGGTCATACTGGTGTGATCGAGGCTGCTGTAAAAGCCATTGAAGCAGTTGACGAGTGTGTAGGAAAGGCTTACGAAGCATTAAAAGAAGCTGACGGACAGATGTTCATCTGTGCAGATCACGGTAATGCAGAGTACATGATCGATGAAGAGACAAAAGAGCCATTTACAGCACATACAACCAATCCTGTACCATTCATCCTTGTAAACGCAGATCCTGCATACAAGTTGAAAGAAGACGGATGCCTGGCAGATATTGCACCTACACTGATCGAACTGATGGGTATGGAACAGCCGGCTGAGATGACTGGAGCATCACTTCTTGTGAAATAATACAAACATATTCAACGTATGTTATATGCTATAATGAACAGATTGTGGAAAATGTAAAAGCGTATTTTCTACAATCTGTTCTGTATTTATCAGTATAATTATAAAAGGAACATCATGAGGAGAACGACATGAAGATTGTTATTGTAGAAGATGATCCGGGTATCCGAAAGGAATTAAAACAGCTCCTGGAAAATGCTTTTTATGAAGCAGAGATAATCGAAGAATTTAAAGATACGGCAGAGCAGATATGCAGCATGATACCGGCACCGGATCTGGTACTTCTGGATTGGAATCTTCCGGGGGAAAGCGGCTTTGACATCTGTACGAAGCTGAAAGAACATTCAGATATTCCAATCATATTTCTGACCAGCCGGACAGATTCCATGGATGAACTGACCGGAATCTTGAAAGGGGCAGATGATTATATCACAAAACCGTTCAATCCACCGATTCTGCTGGCAAGAATAGGCGTAGTACTAAAAAGAACTACCGATAAAAATGCAGAGAAATCAAGGGGTAATGCCTTGAACATGGAATATAAAGGTGTAATCCTAAATGTTGTGGGAGGCTGCATAGAGCATGAAGGAAAAAAGACAGATCTTACGAAAAATGAGTTGAAGATCCTGCATCTTCTATATCAGAAAAAGGGTGAGATTGTTCCGAGACTGGATATGATCGAATATCTGTGGGACAATGAAGTCTTCATAGATGACAATACATTAAGTGTGAATGTTACAAGACTCAGAGGAAAACTGGCTGACATCGGAGTGACGGATTTCATTGAGACAAAACGGGGAATGGGGTACCGCATATGAGATTTTCGGAATATATAAAAGATAAGATTCTGATATGTCTGCTGCACCTCCTGTGTATGATATTACTGATGGGGTTCTTCTATATTACAGGGTATAACAGAAACGCAGCTGCACTGATTCTCATTTTCTGGTGGATCATCCTTGGGATATGGATTGTGACAGGATATTATCGCAGGAAGAAATATTTTGACAGGGCAGAACATATTCTGGAAAATGTAGATCAGAGATATCTGCTTGGAGAATTGCTGCCAGCTTCACCATATCTGGAAGATCGGATCTACCGGGAGTTGATCAGACGATCGAATAAATCTGTGATCGAACGGATCCGTATGCTTGAAGATGAACAGAATGATTATCGGGATTATATCGAAAGCTGGGTGCATGAGATCAAAGCACCGATTACCAGTATCCAGCTTGCGTGTGAGAATCATAAAGACGAAGTGACCAGACAGATCGGTCTTGAGAATCAACGGATTGAAAATGACGTAGATATGGTTCTGTATTATGCCAGAATGGAAAAGGTATACAAAGACTATATGATTGAAGAGACAGACCTTGGGAAGGCGGCTTCTGAAATTTTGATGAAAAATAAGTATTATCTAATTAGTAACGGAGTGCGCGGGGAAGTGGAGTGCCCTGATCTTGCGTATACCGATAAAAAGTGGATCCTTTTTATACTGAACCAGCTTATGCTGAACAGTGTGAAATATAAAAGTGAGAATCCAAAGGTCCATCCGTATATTCATATTTACACGGAAAGGTACGGTCATGGTGTCCGGCTGATCGTAGAAGATAACGGAACCGGAATACGGGAAGAAGAGATGTCCAGAATTTTTGAAAAAGGTTTTACCGGTTCCAATGGAAGAAATGGTAAGAAATCTACGGGGATGGGGCTTTATCTGTGCAGACGGCTGTGTGAAAAGCTTGGAATTGCCATCGAGGCGGAATCTGTCCGTGGGGAAGGAACGAAGATGATCCTTACATTTCCGGTCAGCAGTTATCTTTCAAAAATGTAAGATAACTGAAAGATACATCGATACATCTTTCTGGCCCGGACGGGTAAAGTAGAGATGAAAAAGAGTATTACAAAAAGACCGGAAAGGATGATATGGATGAGAAAAATAAGAAAGCATGGCAAGACAATAGAGAAAAAAACAGACAGAATCCTGGCAGGAGGCAGAATCCCGGATGGAGAGATCCGGGTGTGTGATGTGGAAAAATATTACGGAAGTGATACGAACATCACCAAAGCGGTAGACAGGGTAAGCTTTTGCGTCCAAAAAGGAGAATTTGTGGGAATCATGGGAGCATCGGGTTCCGGAAAGACAACACTTTTGAATATGCTGTCTACGATTGACCGTGTGACTGCAGGGCATATATACTACGGAGAAACGGATATTACAGAGTTGAGTGATGAGGCACTGGCGGAATTTCGGAAAGACAATCTGGGATTCATATTTCAGGATTACAACTTGTTAGATACACTTACGATAGAAGAGAATATTGTGCTGGCAATGACGCTGCACAGCAAGAGTAAAAGAGAGATCCAAGAGAAATGTGATCACATATTGAAGCTGCTTGATATCGAAGAAATCCGGGATAAATTCCCCTATCAGGTATCCGGGGGCCAGAAGCAGCGTTGTGCCTGTGCCAGAGCGATGATTCATCGTCCGAAACTGATCCTCGCAGATGAGCCGACCGGTGCGCTGGATTCCAGAGCGGCACAGATGCTGCTCGAAACATTCCGCAAGATGAATCATGATATGCACTCTACGATCCTCATGGTTACACATGATGCGTTTTCAGCCAGCTACTGCAGCCGTATTCTTTTCCTGAAAGATGGAAAGATATTCCATGAACTGGTAAGAGGAGTGGAAGAAAGGCGGGAATTTCTGAATAAGATCCTGGATGTATTATCTCTGACAGGAGGTGAACTGTCAGATGTTCGGTAAGCTTGCACTGCGCAATGTCAGACGTTCCGCCAGAGATTATCTGGTGTATGTGCTGACGATGACATTTGTGGTATCATTGATGTTTGCATTTAACAGTATCATTTTTTCGAAGGATCTTCAGAAAATGTATGAAATGGCAGCGATAATGGCAGCGATGATCGGTATTGCCACATTCTTTATTGTACTGATCGTTGCATGGCTGATCAATTATATGGTACGGTTCATGCTGGAAAAAAGAAGCCGTGAATTCGGTATCTATCTGTTGATCGGAATGAATAAAAAGGAAGTGTCCGGGCTTTATATGAAAGAAAATCTGCTGCTCGGTGTGTGTTCCTTTGTGATAGGACTGGGCCTTGGAATGTTGCTTCAGCAGGTGCTGCTCGTTGTCCTTTATAGTGTCATACAGGTGGAACTAAGACCCCATCTGGAGTTCAATGGATATTGTTTCCTTATGACTGTGTGCTGCTTTGCAGGATGTTATCTGCTGGCACTGTTCCGGTGCAGCCGGAAATTCCGCAAGATGAACATTCATGATCTGATGAGAGAAAATCAGAAGAATGAGGAATTAAAAGAAAAGAATGAAAAAATAAAGCGGTTATTACTGCCGTTTTCCATTCTGTTCATTTTTGCGTTCGGTGTCTGGATACTGAGCGGAAATATACAGTCGCCGGGAGGGGCAGCAGTATTTCTGACGGGTCTGTTTATTACAATGTATGTGTTTTATACAGGGCTTTCCGCATGGATCATCTGCTATGTGAAGAAAAAAGGAAATGCGGTCTACCGGGGGCAGAATCTGTTCCTGCTGCGTCAGTTTGCATCTAAATTGAAAACGATGCGGTTTACCATGGGAACACTTACGGTGCTTTTTATGGTCGCATTTCTGGGGTGCTCGGTTGCATTAATGTTTACGGACTGGCAGAATCAGGTTTTAGAGATGAAATTTCCATTTGATGTACAGGTGAACAGTCAGAATCCGGAATATGATTTTGCAAAGGAATTGGATATTGTCGGAGAAGAAGCCGGTGTAAAGGATTCGTGCGTGTACCGTATTTATGAAAATCATACGAACACAATGAATACATGGCTGTATACGCATCTGCGGTATTTTGGAGATGAGTACCGCAGAGAAGACGGAACACCGGATGAGAAAAAGATACGTAAAGGTTCCGATGATGATGCATATTGCAGATATGATACATATATGGGGCTGAGTGATTACAATCATCTGAGAAAAATGCTGGGATATTCCACGGAAACGCTTGGAAAAAATGAATATATCCTTCAGATGAAGCAAAGAGTGTATAAGGAAACCGGAGATTTTACGGATGACGTGAAGCTTCAGGACCGAGGAGAGACACTGATCTGCAGGAAGATCTGCACCGAATCATTTTCGCAGGACGGACATAACGGCGGTGATTATATCATCGTTGTGCCGGATGAACGGATACAGCAGATGACACCGTACTATTCGGAACTTGCGGTGAGTGTGAAGAAAAAAGTGCCGGATAACCTGCAGAATAAGCTGGATGATCTGTCAGATAAACATGATTATGCCGGTCATACATACATGGAAGAAGACGATGATAATGTATGTTATGGTACGGATACCATTGTCACATATGCTGCGGTGAATCTTGTGCGGGAAAATGCATCAGCTGAGGTCAGATATATGATGAGTTGTATCACATTCCCATGTATGTATATAGGGCTGGTATTTTTGTGTATTGCATTGACGGTGTTATCGGTACAACAGCTGAGCGATTCGGCAAAATATAGGTTCCGCTACCAGGTGCTTTCGAAAATCGGCCTTGGAAGACGCGAGATCCAACAGACCGTATTCCGTCAGCTGTCCGGGTATTATCTGTGTCCGGCAATCCTTTCGGCAGTAATCAGCGGGATCGTAGCGGTGTATATGGGTGCCGGATTTAACTTCTATACAGGAGTCAGTACACCGGTGTTACAGTATTTTGCAATTTCATTCGCCCTGTTCTTTGGCGTATATGTAGTTTATTTTGGAGCGACCTATGTCGGATTTATCAGAAATATCGAAGAATGAAAATGGAGAGGGAAGTATGAGTAGAAATGCAATAAAATATCTGGCAATGGCAGCTATGTTCTGTAATCATTTTGCCTATATATTTTTAAAAGAAGGCAGTACAGGGCAGGAAGTTATGGTTGATATCGGGTATTTTACAGCCATTACTATGTGCTATTTCCTTGTGGAAGGATATCATTACACAAGATCTGTAAAGAACTATGCACTGCGGCTGCTTGTATTTGGGATCCTTTCACAGATCCCCTTCATGCTGGCATTGAAACAGACGAACCTGAACATGATGTTCAGCCTTCTTCTATGTCTGGGAGTGGTGTGGGTTGCAGATCATGTAAAACATAAAGGGGAGAAAATGTTATGGCTGTGCGTGCTGGTAATCTGTTCGCTCTGGACGGACTGGGCACTTCTGGCACCGGTATTTACGATGCTGTTTGCAAATGCATATGGGGACAGGAAAAAAGTATCACTGGCATATGGAAAAGCAGTGGGACTCTTCTTTCTGTTGAATGTGTTGTCATACAGGGCGGACTGCGGGCTGGAGAGTGCGCTCATACATTCTGCATGCGCCTGTATCGGGCCGGCAGCATCGGGAGTGGTTATACAGTGTATGTATAACAAAGCAGACAAAACAGCACACGGCTGGGAAAAATGGTTTTTCTACGGATTTTATCCGGTGCATCTTCTGCTTCTCTGGATGATACAGTTTGCAAAAGTATAGATGGAACGGTTATAATAATACCGGGGTGTGACGGATGCGGAAAAAACGCAGAAGGACGGCTCCGGTATTTTTTTGAAGCAGGCAGGTAGAGAATATGGAAAAAGAAAAGCTTGATAAAATGTATGATATCTGTTTCTTTGATCTGGATGGCACGATCATCGATTCTTCACCGGGAATTACGAATTCGGTGATGTATGCGCTGGAGAAATTCGGAATCGAAGAGACCGAACGGGAAAAATTATATAAATTCATCGGTCCGCCGCTTACCGATTCGTTCGCCAGATTCTATGGATTTGACGACGAGAAAAGCTGGAAGGCGGTGGAGTATTACAGGGAATATTATCAGGATACGGGGATTTTTGAGTGTTCGGTGTATCCCGGATTTGAAAAATCATTAAAGGCATTGAAGGCAGCAGGAAAAAGACTTTTTGTTGCGACGTCCAAACCGGAAGTATATGCGAGAAGGATCATTGAACATTTTGACCTGGATCAATATTTTGAATATGTGGCAGGTATGGAACTGGACGGAGGCAGAGGCAGTAAGGCAGAGGTGATCGGATATCTGATCGATACCTGCCGGATGCAGGATAAGAAGAGGATACTGATGATCGGTGACCGTGAACATGATGTGCTTGGGGCAAAGCAGGAAGGGCTTGACTGTATGGGGGTATTATACGGATTCGGCAACCGTGAAGAACTGGAAAAAGCAGGCGCAGTATACGTTGCCGGGACGCCGGAAGACATTGCCGGGATCATCCTGAAATAATGCGGTAATCCTGCATTTTGTGAAAAATGTAAAAATATGGGTGCCAATACTTGACAAAAGAAGAAGTAGTTGTTATTATAAAAAAACAGAACGCACTCTGTTTTTTATAAATGATAGAAAAGAGGTGCAATATGCAAAGAGTATTTTCATTATTGGTAGACAATAATCCCGGTGTATTAAGCCGTGTATCCGGACTGTTCAGCAGACGAGGATACAGTATCGACAGTATAACTGCCGGAGTTACGGCAGATCCGAGATTTACCAGAATTACCATTGTGGCCAGCGGAGATGAGCTGATCTTATCGCAAATCGAAAAGCAGGTCAGAAAGCTGGAAGATGTCATTGAGATCAAAGTACTTCATCCGGAAGATTCGGTATATCGCGAACTGATCATGGTGAAGGTTCGGGCGAATAAGACGGAGAGAACGGAGATCATATCTGTGGCGGATATATTCCGCGCGAAGATTGTTGATGTAGAGAAGGATTCCCTGATGGTGGAACTGACAGGAAATGGTTCAAAAGTAGATGCGTTTCTGGAACTTCTGGAAGGTTACGAGATTCTTGAACTTGCAAGAACAGGTATTACCGGATTACAGAGAGGAATCAAGGATGTAACAGTCATTGATCAGGAAGTAAGCTCACATACTTTTAACTCAGGGACAAGCTTCTTAACCCATTTCTGAGTCATCAAATACTTCGCCATTGTAGCGTCTCTGATGGCACCTCTTTTATATACTTCGATCCACTGCTGATAATAATCATAAAATAATTGTGTTTTGTTTACATCATTCTGCATAAGTTAATCTCCTTTTCTTTACATTTACTTACGCTGATATAAACACTTAACAATGATTATATATCTTATGCAATATCAATCAGTGGTTTAATCTCTTCGTCTAATACTTTCTTTAATTCTTTCATGCATTGTGCATAATATTTAAATTTCGGAACAGCTTTTTCCTGCACCTCTTTGTACATCGTATAATCTATCGTTGATTTGATCACACTTTCGTTTGGTATTTCTCCGTTTCTATAGTGTAATGCGGCATACATAACGTCTTCTTTTGATGCATACCAGGTACGACAAAAGTCAGAAACCACTTTATCAATACAGTCGTGTTTCATATTTTCAACAATATTCAAAATGGATTGCCCTCTGTATTTTCTTTCATCTAATTCGATTTCATATACCAGATTAGACATAATATCTGCTACTTTTGCATTATCTTTTCTCATCTCTTCGATGTATTGTTTCACTTCTTCAATCTGTTTCTGGCGTTCTTCTGAAGAAATCTCTTTTTCATCTTCGTTCGGTGTAACAATATTCTGAATCAGATTAATAATATACTCATAATCAATCTTCGTATTGCTGTATGCCATCAATTCATAATCAGGATCTACTTCTATCTCCTCAGGTCCTACTGGCGGCTCACCTTTTTCTTCTCCATCCGCAAGTTTAATCTCTTCCATTACGTTCTGATAACGACCGACATATTTTTCATATTCTTCTTCTGTAATCCCATATTCTTCCAACATGCTGTCATTATATTTTGTAAATGATTTTATCTGTGCGAATAAACGGTCAAATGTCTGAAACATCTTGGCAAATACTCTCTTCTCGTTCAATGACATATGTGCAACATCATCTGGTGTTTCTGCTGACACACGTAAAGCTGCCAATGATTTTTTGAATGCCGGTTCTACTTTATCCCATTCTGCCAGGATCGCTCCTTCCGTGCTTCCGGCGGAGTATAATTTCACTGCATTATCCACGCTTTCTTTGAACAATTTCGGTGCCTGAAATGTTACAATCTGTCCATATGTTTTATTCTTATCAAAAATACGATTCGTTCTTGAAAAGGCCTGAATCAAATCATGTGGTCCCATCGGCTGTCTGTCTATGAAAATTGTAGACAGACACGGGGCATCGAAACCTGTCAACAGGCGGTCAACCACGATAACCAGATCCAATTGCTCGTTTCTGCTTTTGAACTTTGTGTCTTTTCGTGCAAGCCGTTTATTTAAATTGCTATTATATCCCTGAATCTGTGAAAAATCATATTTAGTACCAAACATTTGATTGTAATTATCCAATGACTGCTGCATCTTTTGCTGATTCACATGTGAACCTTCCTCATTTTCTGTCACAGAGTATGTAATTGCGAATTTTGGGAAATCCGGAAGTACCTGCTTTATCTTTTCATCAATTTCCAAAGAAGTCTCACCTTTTTTTACTCTTGTAAGCAAATCATAATATTTCTGGGCCATCTGAATCGAACTTGTCGTCAGAATTCCTTCATACGTCTGTCCTTTACCATTCTGAAAGCCTAACTTGTGATAAGACTTATTTAAAATGATATCCAGTACTTTTAGCATATGAGTCTCATTATCATACACGTTGACATTCGTCTCATCTTCCATATTCTTTGGTCCATTATGCTCTACTTGGAACCCAAGTACTGCATTATCATGAATTGCATTCTGAATCGTATATTTGTGAAGTCGTTTACCATATAATTCTTCTGTAGTACGTGGAAGATCACCTAACTGAGGATACGGATTTTCCCCAAATCTAGGTGTGCCGGTGAATCCGTACCACAGTGATCTGCCAAAAAATCTTTCCAATTCTCTCTTGGTTTTTGGCGTAACTGCTCTGTGACATTCATCTACAACAAATGCAATTTTAAGATTTTTTATTTTGCTATACTCCGAAGTTCCTTCTTGCAGTCTTTTACTGATCAATATCTGCATTTTCTGGATCGTCGTTACAATAACCTGCCTGTCATCTGATTTCAACTTTTTCTTAAGGTCATTTACGTTATCCGTCTCATCAACATCTACCAAATCATTGTTCGCATATGCCTGAAATGCCATCGTTGTCTGCGTATCCAGATCTTTTCTGTCAATCAGAAAAATTGCCTTATCAATCGCCGGAATATCCATTAACAGATTTCTCGTAGCCTTGTAAGATGTCAATGTCTTTCCTGAGCCTGTTGTATGCCAGACATACCCGGATTTACCAGTTTTAGAAGCCTCTCGTATAGACTCAATTGCGTGAATCTGATATGGTCGAAGCAAGATTAATCTCTTTGCATCCTCATCCAGTACTGTATATCTTGCGATCATTTCATGTGCTTCTGGAATTCGAAGTACACTTTTAGCAAAATCAAGATAATTTGTTACTGCATTATTATCCCTGTCTACCCATCCACTCATAAACTTAGGATTTAATTCTGTATCATTTGCTGCCGCAAAATATTTGGTATCTTCCCCGTTACTAACTACAAACATCTGTACTGCAGAAAATATTCCCGTAAACTTACCTTCTCCAATATATTTCTTTATCTGATGGAATCCATCCATATACGAATGTTGTCTGTTTTTCAATTCGATGTGAATCATTGGAAGGCCATTAATCATCAAGGTTACGTCAAACCGTCTATCTCTTGCCGGTAATGTATCATCTTCCTCATTTTTTAACGCACTATACTGATTAATCACTTCATACACACTGCTGCCGCCTGCGATATGTTCATGATTCATAACCACAAGATGCAACCTTTCTGTATCTCTTTGTACATGAACCTGTACTTTTCCATTCTCACCAACTAACCACTCGCCAGCTTTGTAGAAAGAAGAAAACTGCAACTGATTCTTCACCTGTTCAAATTCGGATTCAGATAAGGATTCTCCATTCAACCTGTCTTTATTATTCTGTTCCAGGATATATTTAAAATTCTTCCACAAATCCTCTTCTGTCTTTAAATCTTTACGATAGGTCCATTGAGAATCTCCGTAAATCAGTTGATCAATCAATTTTTCTTCTATTATTTTCTCTAATTCTGGCATTTTAGCTGCCTCCTTTGTGATTATTAATGTGATTTCTATGTATTTCAGGATGTTTTTAAGGTTATTTTGCTTATGCTGGTGAAGGGTGATAAGATGGTCGAGATGTTTGAAATAAGCACCAATTTTTTGCTGTTCTTTCATACAAGGGACTAAATACCCAACAGATTCTAATGTTCTTGGATATATAGCTGCCACGCTTGTGGTTCCCATGGCTCTTGCATGAATTTGCCTAGTCATAGTCTCCGTATTGTATAAATAATTGAAGAATATCGTATCTATATTTCTAAGTTCAAAGCGGGCGATATTGCTATTAAATGCATATTCTCCGCTATTTTTCATCCATGTTGCACCTTTTCCAACAAGTTCCAATGTATTTCTTGTATTAAAGAAAAAGTCACCGTAATTTGCGATATCCTCATTATCTGGCTGTTCATTTTCAGCTAAAAATTCAACCTTTGATGTATCAAAATATCCACGTTGAATATTCCCCATCTTAATTAATGGCATCCCTATATTGGTTGTTGAACCTAATAGATTGGTGCCTGTATGTATAGAAACCAAATCATCCCCCAACTTACGCTGTTCCCAAGCGAGCAGTTCTTCTTTCTTTCCATTAATATACTTACGATGGTGAAGAGTGATGAGGTGGTCCAAATCATCAAAATACGCAGCTATTTTTTTCTGTTCTGCTTCAGATGGAAAATTCATTTTGTATTGAAGCATATCGCTCAGTTTCAAAACCCTGTTTCTTCCAGCTCCTCCTGGTGAAGATAATTCCAAATGATGTTTGAAATTCTCATCAAGAATCAGATATCTAAAAAATTTCGGTTCCATCCCTGCATTAAAACTATATTGTGGAAACCTATGAGAAACAAGCTTTCCAGCATCATTTTCATCAGTAATTGCTACTGCATGTTCCCATCCAAATGTAATGTTCACAATGAATTTATCCGCTGCTACTCGAAACATTTTAGCTGTCTCAAGTTCTTTTCCCTTTTCAACATAACCATGAAATGTTCCTTTAGCATGACTTCTAATTCCAAGTCTCGTATAACCTTCTGTTGGAGTTTCTACCGGATCTTCATATTTTTCTACTATTTCTCCAAACTTACGCTGTTCCCAATCGTTTGAACTTAATTTAATACAAAATTTAAACTTACGCTGAATCTCTGTAATCGTTCACTTTTTTAAAATATCTTCTACTTTTTAATCCAACAATTCGCCTGCTTCATATGAGCATTTTATATAATCCGGATTACTATAATACACGCTTGAATTAAAATCTGATATTTCTTCACTAATGAATGAATTATATACATTCTTAATAGCTTCTACTACATTCCCATACAATCCTATAACATTCAAAATTAACATTTGATATACTCTTCCAATAGAAGTCACTGTTGGAACATTATATTTGCAAGTTGTAATATTATCAAAATTTCCCTCTATAATTTGATATTCTTCAATCCACTCATCACATACCTGTTCATAAGAGAGGCAATGATTTACACCTGCAACTTTTAATTGATGCAATATATCTTCCTCTTCCATTTTTCCAACTATGTCTTTTACTTTATTATGAGTTTTTCTTGCGACAAACTCAATCATCGAACATACATAAAATAAATCATCTTTATTCCACTGTGTCGTCATCCACACTTTCACTCCTTTCATACGCCAAACATTCTAATGCTCTCATACTATGAAAACTAATCTGATGTGACGGATGTTTAAACTTTGCATATTCCCAGAATACAGCTTTACTTATATTTCCACTTAAATAATCATTTACAAAATTCCAGATTGTATCATCTGCCATGGGACCTTCTACAATATCATATTCATGTACTTTTCCAGCCCGGCATTCTGCAATAAAATCTAACCATTCATCACACATCTGATCAAATTTCTTTATTTTTAATTGTTTATTTTCTGTATATGAATATACATTAATTATCCCATGTTTATGTTTTCGTTCTGCCCATCTATATGCCTGTTCATAACTTTTTGTACAGTAAAATCCCCATGAGAAATCTTTTGTATATCTTGTCTTTCTAATCTCAGGAAATTCTACTATCTGACCACTTCCATGATACAATTCCACTTTTTTGTCCATCTTTCTCACTTCTTCCATATTTTTTTTCATAAAATTCTTTTCATTCATTACCATCTAAATTTTTACTATAGATTATACTCATCGTAAGCCTTATTCTTCTACCACACAATTTTTACTCAATCTATCTATTTGTACTTTCTTAATTTCAAGATCAAAAAGTATAGTTATTTTTTATATAAACATATTTTGCAACATGAATTTTTTAATATTCTGTAATTCTTCACACTTATGCTGGTGAAGGGTGATAAGATGGTCGAGATGTTTGAAATAAGCACCAATT
>ERZ772812.983-NODE-983-length-22308-cov-3.028131_pt1 | contig 22308 bp, 25 predicted proteins | sample MGYA00511343_ERZ772812 | MGnify/ENA primary metagenome ERZ772812 (study PRJEB29015, sample SAMEA2737706) | human gut metagenome | biome: human gut; feature: human-associated habitat; material: faeces | place: China | collected 2012 ...
AAAAAGAAAGGAGAAATCAAAATGGAAAGAATGAACTTCTTCGCTAACAAGAGGGAATCAAGCGAAGTGTTGCCTGGAGATAACACACCAAAGGAAAACACAAAATTAAAGGAAAACACAAAACCAAAGGAAAATACAAATCAATTACCACCAGCACCGATCCAAGATGAAGAAGGTAATCTCATTTTTAACTTAGAAGGAAGAACTTATTCATTAAACGTCAATTCAGAGGAAGAAAGGAAAAGAGTTAAAGAAGAGGTTAATACTAACGTTTTAGCTAAGTATGATTGGTTTAAAGAAGACTCCGGAGAGAAGCATTGGGTTCTTTACAATACTGAAATGTATGAAATAGTTAATGATAAGTGGAATGGACAATACTTACATTACATGGAAGATTGTGATTTAACTCCGATAATGCCAATTAATACAACATCTTGCTATATGATGTTCAGCGAATGTAAATCACTTACACAGCTTGACTTAAGTAATTTCGACACTAGGCAGGTTACTACAATGATCAATATGTTCTGCAGGTGTTACAGACTTACTCAATTAGATTTAAGTAGTTTTGATACTCATAATGTTACTGGAATGAATGGCATGTTCTCTTGTTGCGAATCATTAAATCAGCTTGATTTAAATAATTTCGATACAAGTAAAGTTACTGATATGCAAGCTATGTTTTATTATTGTAAAAATCTTACATCACTTGACATTAGTAATTTCGATACAAGCAGGGTTACTGGCATGAATTATATGTTTCTAGGTTGTGAATTATTAATTCAGCTTGACCTTAATAATTTCAATACTTCAAAAGTTATTAATATGTATTCTATGTTCAGTAAATGCTCAAAACTCACCTCACTTGATCTTAGTAATTTTGACACTAAACGAGTTACTAATATGGGTCAGATGTTCTATGGATGCTCAGCATTAACTAACTTAGATCTTAGTAATTTCGACACAAGTAAGGTTACTGAAATGTATTCTATGTTCTCAGGTTGCAAATCCTTAACACAACTAGACCTTAGTAATTTCGATACAAGTCAGGTTACTGATATACGTTCCATGTTTGCAGCTTGTGAAAAGCTTACTACTATTTACATCTCTGACAAATGGAAGACTAATTCGATAGTATATTCAGGTAATATGTTTAACGGGTGTTGTTCTCTTACAGGCTTTAGCCAAGAGAAAACCAATGTCAAAATGGCAAAACCAGTAGAGCAGAGCGGTTACTTAACATTAAAAAGTAATATGCTTTAACACAGGGAATTCCAATTACGGAGTTCCCTTTTTACTTTTCTGAGTATTAAGTGCCTTAGCTCAATATAGACCACTCTGCAAAGTGTAAACCACTTTAGCCCAGATCTTTAACTATAATTTAAAAAGAAAGGAGAAATAAAAATGAAATCAATGAACCTGTTTGGAAGTAACGACAAATCCAACACATCAAAGGAAAACACAAAACCAAAAGAAACTACAAATCAATTACCACCTGCTCCAATCCAAGATGAAGAAGGTAACCTCACCTTTGAGTTAGAAGGAAAGACTTATTCTATAAACGTTAATTCTGAAGAAGAAAGGGAAAGAGTTAAAGAAGAGGTAAACTCTAACCCTTTAGCCCAGTATGATTGGTTCGAGGAATTTGAGAAAAATGTGGAAGATGGTCATTGGGTATTTTATGATACATCAATGTACATGCCTAAAAAAGATAATCGAGATCTCGATTTACATTATAATCCAAGATGTAATCAAGCACCTATAATTCCAATCAATGCAACTTCTTGTATAAATATGTTCAGTGATTGCGATAATTTAACAAAATTGGATTTAAGCAAACTTAACACAGTTAATATAGTTAGCATGAAAGGTATGTTTAGAAATTGTAGGAAGATTACAACATTAGATCTTGATAATCTCATTACATCTAAAGTTACTGATATGTCCGATATGTTTATAGCTTGTACAAAATTGGTTAAATTGAATCTTAGTAATTTTGACACTTCAAATGTTACTAATATGTTTTCCATGTTTGAACACAATTTGAATCTTATAGCTTTAAACTTAAGTAGTTTTGATACATCTAAAGTAAAATGGATGGATTATATGTTTCAGGATTGTAAACGACTCAAATCATTGGATTTAAGTAACTTCGATACTTCTAACCTTGAGATGATGGAATATATGTTTAGTGGTTGCGAATCCTTAGAAGTATTAGACCTTAGTAACTTCAATACATCTAAAGTCAGAAGGTCAAATAGTGCTTTTATGAATTGTAAAAGACTCACTGTTCTTGATATTCGTGGTTTTTATACAAGTTATTTAGTTAAACCTTATAGACCTGCTGAGAGTGAGAGAGATCCTAATGCTTTATATGGGTATTTTCCAGAAATTTATGAAGTCTCGGTACAAAATTTATTCCACGGATGTAATTCTCTAAAGCTGTTAAAAGTTAATAAGCATTTCCAAAAGTCATATAAAATGCATTTATCTTATGATGTGCAGATAGAAATAGTTTAGCTATAAATAATGTACTGGCACCTGATGTATCTCTTTAACCCAGGGAATTCTCAGAGATAAACTTTGAGAGTTCCCTTTTTTACTTTTCTAGGTATTAAGTGCTTTAGCCCAGCACAAACCATTTTAGACAAGCCTTCCCACTATAAATTAGAAAAAACAAAAAGGGGATTAGTTATGGACAAAATGAACCTGTTCGACAGTAATGACAAATCAAGCAACGCAGAAACTAAAGTATCTCAATCACAACCTAAACACAGAAAATCAAGAAAAATAAATCTTAATGACATACCATTCTTTAAATTTACAAAGAAAATTCCATTAGATACTATGGAGGCTGTTTGGGGTGCAAGTAATATAATGCTTACAGTTACAAATCCAGATTTCTGCTCTAATCAAGAAAATTACGGAAGCGAATTATTTAATGTTGCTATGCAAGTTGTAAATGTATGTATCAACGAATTTCCACAACTTTGTTTTACTGACGGTATTGGACAGAATAACATGAAGAACAGGATAATAGAGTTAAAACAGAAGGCGCAAACTTCTACAAATTTAGGCTCATACTTCCAACTCTTTTATCAATGCTATGTTCTTCTTAGTACTTTAGAATATAGCAATGTATTGCATGGATATTTTAATACAAAAGATAGGGTAACTTCTAAGTTGTTTTTAATTTCTGAAGATGCATACAAGAGTGTGCAATATGATGATTCATTAAGATGTGATTCAGTTGATTTGAAAGATTTAGCACAGTTATATCCTAAAGATACGACTTTTGAAATCTTTGTAGAGGGAAAAGGCAGAGCATCTCGATTAGGATTCCATGTTGAAGCTATGGTACCAGAAGATTCAGATGGTGCCGAAAACGGCGATTTTCTAATAATTTATATATGGGATAGATGTGTTGGTTTACATGAATTTAGAATTAATAATATTTATGATAAACCAGTATTATCACCCTGCGATGTTTGTACAATAAAAGGTGCTGATTTCTTGTGCAAAAAAGCTCTTTATAGCAAAAGTAATTCTTGCGTAAAATATATTAACGGCTGTCCTAGTGGTTATTTACAGATGGCATACACGGTTTTAAGATGTCTTCAGGAATATCTAATTAATAAAGAGGAGCAGAGAAAGACCAAATCTTTAGCCAAACTTAATTCTTTAGCTGAGTCTGTTAGCTTGCCAGAACTTGACACATTAATGGAGCAATCCAAACCAGTTCGAAACAATTCAGATAATAACCAAATTGCAGTTGAACAGACACCATATAAATCACAACGTGTTGAGGGAAAAATTACAGTGCGTAGTTTCGAGGACTTTAACACAGATATGGTTTACCACGCACCACACAAGCCACATGCTAGTACTGAAAAATGCCCACATGTGAGGTCAGGTTATTACAGAACCTCAAAGAATGGAAAAGTAAGCTGGGTAAAAAGCTGCGTCATTCATAAGGATAAATTCAGTGAATACGCTTCTGCAGATGAACTTTAACAAAGTAAGCTAACCAATTTAGCAAAGAAAATATAGATATTGATAATTGTTACAATACTGGTATTATATATAAAAATCAGATTTATTAAATAATAACATAGTCATTTTAACCAAGGAAATTCTAATTACGGAGTTCCATTTTATTTTATGTGACTAAGTGCTTTAACTCAGTACTAAAGTTCAGAAAGGAGATTAGTTATGGACAAAATGAATTCATTTAAAAGTAATACTGACAACGAATTGATTAAACCAGCATTCATTAACAATGAAGACGGCACAGTTAAAGTTAACTATGATAACCTTGAGGAGAAGACTAGACTATCTCACTTTAGCCCAGTACTTCTTAAGAAGAAAGACACGAAGCTAGTTTTTCTTTATAAGGATCAAAGATACGCTGTAGACACGGAATCAGAAGAATCAAGAGAAAACTGCAAAGAAACTCTTAATAATTTAGGATTTGGACATACTTTTGATTGGTCCAAAGAAGAAACAGGTAACAAGCAGTGGGTGCTTTATGATACAGACTATTTTTATGTGGGAAAGCTTGGGATTTTTAAATATTTGCATTACAAAGAGAATAATGCAGCAGGAAATAAGGTAATCATTCCATTGAATTGCAGTAGTTGTTTCTATATGTTTTATAATTACCAAGGTAGATATCTTGATTTATCACATTTTGATACAACAGGAATCACCACAATGGAAGGAATGTTTTCAATCTGTAGTAATCTTGTAAAGCTTGACTTATCTAATTTTAATACAGAATCAGTAGAAAATATGAGGTATATGTTTGAGGATTGCTCTAATTTATTTTTATTGGATGTGAGCAGCTTTAACACAGAAAATGTTATAAACATGGAATGTATGTTTTTTGAATGTGATTCATTAGAGTTCTTAGATTTAACTTCATTTGATACCACTTCTCTAGAATCGTTACTTCGTATGTTTTATGACTGCAATAGTCTTCAGCGTATTTACGTATCACCTAAATGGAAATTACAGGAGGGAGCAGGTGGTATGGATGTATTTACTTGGTGTACTTCATTACCAAGATATAACGCAGAACAAGTTGATGTTGAAATGGCGTCACCAATTAATCCAACTGGAGACACTACTTTATATAAGATTATTAATAGTAAAAGAAAAGCTGAGGGATATTTGTTTTTGTTGAAGTAATAGAGTCTGGCTACTTTAGTCAAGAAAGGAGAATTAAAAATGGACAAAATGAACTTATTTGTAGGTAACGACAAATCCAGCGAAGCGTTATTCAACCGTAAGGGAGAATCCAGTGAAACGTTATTTGAAGGTAATAACAAATCCAGTAGAGCATTAGCTAGTGTAAGCACACCTAATCAATTACCACCAGCACCAATACAAGATGAATATGGTAATCTCACTTTTGAATTAGAAGGGAAGACATATTCTCTAAATGTTAATTCAAAATTTGAAAGAATAAGAATTAAAGCAGAAGTCAATGCTAATTCTTTAGCCAAGTACTATTGGTTCAAAGAGGAGACTGGAGAAAAGCATTGGGTACTTTATGACATAGCTATGTATGAAATAATATATAATAGCTGCTTACGCTACATAGATGATTGTACTTTAACACCTGTAATACCTATTAATGCAACATCATGCCATAGAATGTTTCATGGTTGTAAGGCATTAACACAGCTTAACCTAAGTAATTTCAACACTTCTAAGGTTACTAACATGAGTTTTATGTTTGAAGACTGCAGCGCATTAACTCAACTTGACATAATTAATTTCGACACGAGTAACGTTATAGAAATGTATTCTATGTTTTGCATTTGCGAAGAGCTAACACAACTTGACCTAAGTAATTTCGACATTAGTAATGTTACTGACATGCATGGAATGTTTTATAATTGCGCAAAACTTGCAATCATCTACGTTTCAGATAAATGGAATGTAAATAAGGTTACAATTTCTGATAATATGTTTTCTAGATGCAATTCACTTATTAACTTTAATCCAGAAAAAGTAGAAATTGAAATGGCAAAATCAATAGAGCAGGGTGGTTACTTGATATTGAAAAAGTAATGTACTTTAGTCAAGTACAAATCTATTTAGTCCAGGGAATTCCAATTAGGGGTTCCCTTTTTTCTTTTCTGGACATTGAGTGCTTTATCCAAGTACACTCCATTTAGCCCAGTACAAACCGCTTTAGCTAAGATCTCTCACTATAATCTAAAAAGGAAAGGAGAATTAAAAATGAACCAATCTGGAAACGTAGAAATTAAATTCAGCAAAGTATCATTTAGTGAAAACACTTATACGACTCAATCATTTCAAGCAAGAGATTATAGCTATTTTTATGACAAAGAATATGATGATTTACTGATTACATTTAATACACCTGTGTCAACCTATTCTGATGAAGTTCATAATAATATTTATCTTATATATTCCGAAGAAGATGATAGTATTATTGGAACACAGATTATGTATTTTAAGAAAAGATCTTTAGAAACTTTGAAAAAATATTTACCAAAATTCTTAGTTGAAATCGTTGAAGAATTAAATATCATAATGTAAAAATGAAAGGAGAATTGGATGGAAAAGAATAAAAAAGTGATTAACGAACAGTATATAAAAAAGAAAGGAGAAGAAAATCAATGTAATAAAATCATGACTATAATAGGTGTGGCATTGATGATGATAATGTTTTTTTCTTTTCTTGTAAACCCTATTTTGTCAATTTTTATTGGTATTTTTTATATTTTAAGTGGTTTAGCCATATTAAAAAAACAAAGAGGTATAGACAATAAAAAAATAATTAATGCAATATTTATAATGATAGGCTTCTGGTGTAGTATTGTAAGTATATTAGTAGTCTTTGGTGCTGGCGCACTGCTTTTTTACTTGGTTCTGCTTATTATTTTAATACTACGAGCACACAGACGTTAAATTTATAGAAAAGTAGCAAAATAGATTAACAGACGGGAGATTTAGGCACTCTTAATGAAGATACTACACAGAAAAACAAAACAGTATATAACAACTCAGATGGAAGTTCTGTAATAGGAGCTTCCCTCTTTTACATTTTAGTGTGCCTGTCGCTTTAGCCCAGTATAAACCAATTTAGCCAAGATATCTCACTATAATCTAAAAAAGAAAAGGAGAATTAAAAATGAACAAACTGAATTTATTTGGAGGTAACGAAAAATCCAGCAAAGCGTTATTTGAAAGTACAAAATCAAAAGCAATCAACATTCTACCAGCAGCACTCATCCAAGACGAGAATGGGGATTTAACATTTAGTTACAATGGTAAAACCTACACAGTAAATGTTAATTCCGAAGAAGATAGAAATTCCTTTGCTGAAGACTTTAACAAAGAAAATGGCAAAAAGTTTTCATGGTTTAAGGAAAGGGCCGGCTTACAGCATTATGTATTCTACGATACCGAAATGTTCCGCGTTAGTATAAGAGATTTACGATATTGTCATGAAAATGGTTTAACTCCATGCATGCCATTCAATGCCACTTCATGCAGACATATGTTTGCTAGCTGTAAATTGCCAGATAACATTGATTTCAGTAGCTTTAACACAGAAAACATAGTAACCATGGATAAAATGTTTTTCTTATGTGAATTACCAAGAGAATTAGATTTAACATACTTTAATATCTCTAATGTTACAAATATGAGAGCTATGTTCGCGTCGTCTGGAGGTTTAGTACATTTAAATCTATCTAACTGGGATGCCAGAAAAGTCGAAAATATGTCTCAAATGTTCTTTGGTTGTGAATCTTTAGCAAAGATCGATTTTACAGATTTCAAAACAAATCAGCTTCATATAGTTACCGGTATGTTTAATGGGTGTAGTAGTCTTAAAGAATTAGATTTATCCATGTTCAATACACAGCGGGTTGAAACTATGTACAAAATGTTTGCAGGTTGTAAATCATTGGAACGAGTTAATCTAAGCTCCTTTAGCACAGAGAATGTATTTTCTATTGAATCTATGTTCGTTAATTGTAAATCTTTACAAATGCTTGATCTCTCTAATTTCAGAACACCTAGACTAGAAATTATATTATCAGCTTTTAATAACTGTAATTCTTTGGTTGCTTTAGACATTAGTAATTTCGATATTTCAAATGTAAAGGATGCTAGACTTGCATTTGCTAACTGTGAGAATTTAACAGGTATTACCAAAAATGATCCATCTGTTTTAAATGATTCTGCTAGGACAGCAAATATGTTTAATGGATGTTATAGATTACCAAACTTTAGTAAAACAAGAACTAATGGTACTTACGCAAAATCAACAGAGGAAGGTGGTTATTTCGTATCCATTTAGATCCTGAAAGGCTTTAGTCAAGCAGTATTCTTTATCTTTAGATCAAGCGACCTTAGAAGCGTTATAGCAGTATCTTTAGATCGAGTGAATACGTGTACGTTAGTATCGAATTAATATATTTAACCAAGTACAAACCGCTTTAGCTAAGATCTCACAATATAACCTACAAAAAGAAAAGGAGAATTAAAAATGGACAAAATGAATCTATTTAGTGACGCCGGAGCTAAATCCAACAAAGATAATGAAAAACAAGAAACCGATAATATTTCAAAAATTGAATTATTAGTAGCCTGCTATGTTGAAAGTTTACCAGAAGATAGGCAAAAGTGTATTCTTAACCTTGCAAATGTTTTACACAATGCTGTTGACAGTACAGTAAAACAAGACGTAAAAATCGATACATACACTTTATTACAGAACCTTAAGGATTTTCAAAATGGATTTAATAAATTTTTGGAAGAAGAAGTTGCTACTGTACTTAAAAAAGCAGGATTATTTGAATCTAATGACTCGAAAGTAATTAATACATCTGAAGCTCCAATTCAAAATAAATATGGTCTTCTACACTTTAGACAAGTTGATGTTGTTTCCCCTTCATATAATATGAAATTGGACAATGATAAAGTCTATAGCGTAGATGTTTATTCAGAAAAATCACGTAATATGTGTATTAAACAACTTAAAGAAGACACAGGAATTAATTTCACTTGGCTTTATGAAGTTGATGCTAAAAAACATTTTATTCTTTATGATCCAGAAATGTATCAGATTGATGAAGAATGGAATTTCAGTTATAGAGAATGCTCAGGATTAATACCTTTAATGCCTTTGAATGGGACATCCTGTAGAGGTATGTTTAGTGATCTTGAAGATATGGCAACAATAGATTTTAGTCATTTTTATACTAACAATGTAACCATAATGACAGGAATGTTTCTTGGTTCCGCGAAACTAAAGGAATTACACCTTTCTTCTTTTGATACCTCTAATGTTGTCGATATGAGTTGTATGTTTCAGCTTTGTGAAAGTCTTACACAGGTCAATCTTTCCTCTTTCAACACATATAATGTCACAGATATGAGTTGTATGTTTGATAAATGTTATAACCTTCATACATTAGATTTATCCAAATTTAACACTTCTAATGTAACAGATATGAGTTTTATGTTCCGTGAATGTAAAAATCTTTATACATTAGATTTGCATAGCTTCAGCACAGTATCTGTAAAGAACTTTAGTCAAATGTTTTCAGGATGTGAAAACCTCCATTACATTGATGTATCACATATATGGGTTATTAATAAGTGTGCAAAAGACGATAAAGTTTTTGATAATTGCTACAGATTACCACATTATAGAGATAGTCGTACAGGATTAGAAATGTGCTGTAGCGTTAATGAAGGTGGTTATTTTCATTACATTAGAGAAAAGGATGACCACTTTAGCCCAGTAATAGTGCTCTAACCAAGTAAGCGCTTTAGTCCAGTACCCTCACCCATAACAATTCAGTCTAGTACTTTGTCAAAGAAGTACTAGACTTTTCACATTTCACATGCATTCCCCAAAACACTTATGTACGCTATGCACCCTCACACATATTTTACGTCTTTCCAAAACATCCAATGCTTTCAGAACATTTATAAAAATTAAAAATCTGTAGGAGAAGTAGCTAACACAAGGTGAGACAATAACCTACAAAAAAGAAAGGAGATAACAATGGAAGAGAAATTTTTTGCTTTTACATACAATAAACACATTTACACAGTAAACCTTAATTCTAAACAATCACGTGAAGATTGTCAGGCCAGGATTAATCATAACACTGGAAAGAAATTCAAATGGTTCAAGGAGAGTACTGGTAAAAGGAATTGGGTTCTGTATGACTCTGACATGTACAAGGTACGATGTAGCAATTTTATTACGCATTATGATGTTGTATTACAATACATCGACAAAGACTTTAGACCAGAAATGCCAATTAACGCAAGTAGCTGCAGATGTATGTTTGCACTTCATGGTCGTCGTTTTGCAGCTGATGTTCTTGACTTCTCCAACTTTAACACAGAAAACATAGTTGACATGGCATACATGTTTAATGGTTTTTACAAGTGTAGAAGTATAACCCTAAACAAACTTAACACCTCCAATGTAGTCGATATGACCGGCATGTTCAGTGATTGCACAGAAATGGAGTATCTTAACATAAAGAACTTCGACACCTCTAAAGTAGTCTCAATGGCAGGTATGTTTAGCAGATGCCACAGTCTCATAGAGATTGATCTTAGTGGTTTTGATTTGACTAATGTTCAAAATGCACACTACATGTTTTACGGGTGCCGGGAATTGCGGACTATTAAAATGCCGAGCCATTCACTCTTTAGCCCAGAAACAGTCGATAGTATGTTTTCCAAATGCTCTCATTTACGAGAGATTGACCTGACAGGCTTTAGCACAGAGAATTTAATTTCTGTTAATTTCATGTTCTTCGAGTGTAGGGATTTAGCCAAGATCCTTATTAGTGATAAATGGAATTACTTCGATTACAACGAATCCGCAGATACCTTCTATATGTGTAATGAATTACCTAATTATGACTCAGACCAATTAGGTGGAGATATGGCAAAACCAGTAGAAGATGGTGGGTACTTGACATTAGTAAAATAGCTTTAGTAAAGTGAGAAATCTAAAGAAAATCTGTTGATGGGGGTGGTTACATAAAATGTAAATTAACACATTGGTAAAATAATATTACAAAAGAAAGGAAAATTTATTATGAAAAAATCTGACATTATATTTTACTGCTGCATTATCATATTATCAATTGCAAGCTTAATCATTAGTTTCATGACGTTATCAGAGATTAATATGATATCTAATAAGACTAATGAAAATTCAACAGTTTATTATGGAACTACAAATACATCAAAAAATCTTACAACAAATGGCAATTCAACGGCTGAAAAGCCTATAGAAATTGTTGTAGAGACAAATAATGATCCGGTATTAATTACACGTGCCGGAAAATACCATTTTGTTTTAAAAGATAGAATTAATGATACTTATGTCATTGCTAAATGTATAGACTTAAATAATTCAAAAGAAAATTCTCTTGAAAAACAGAAATATAGCGTAATTGATTATTGTACTTCACAGGAGGAAGCCACAGTTTTTTCTGGAAATTCTGAAATGATTGAATACACCATTGAAGGGTTTAATGAAGGAAGATATCAGTTGATTGGAGTAAATGCAAGATAATTTTTTAATTATTTATGGTGAGTTAGCAAAGTGAACAACAACAGCAGAAGGAAGTGTTTCAAAACACTTCCTTCTTTTATTTTATAATCAAAGAAAGGAATTTAATATGAATACAACGCATACACCAATTCAAGATGAGAAAGGAATTCTCAGATTTAGCAAAGGAAATATTTCTTATAAGGTAGTCGTCAATTCAAAGGAGTCTCGTTTAGAATGCATTAAGCAGCTTAGAGAAAATACTGGAAGAAATTTCAGATGGTTTAAAGAAACTACTGGAAATAGACATTGGGTAATCTATGATAGTGATATGTACGAAATCTCTAATGAATGTGACACTAATCTTTTGGGACTAGAGAAATTCGCTTACCTGCATTATAAAGAAGAAAGTGGATTAGAACCGGAATTACCTATCAATGCAACCAGTTGTCATTGTATGTTTTATCAATGCAGTTTAATCAAATCATTTACATTAGAAAAAGAATTATTTGATACAACAAATGTAGTAACTATGTTTGGAATGTTTAGTGCTTGTTGCTGCTTAGAGAACTTAGATGTTTCAGCTTTAGCCACGCCTAATTTAGTTGATATGGCAGAAATGTTTCGTGGTTGTATTAGTCTGAAAGAAATAGATCTCAGAAACTTTAATACCTCTAAAGTGACAGATATGGAAAAGTTATTTGAAGGATGTTATTCATTAACAAAGATACTACTAACAGGCTTAGATACTAGTAATGTAATTTATATGAATAATATCTTTAAAGAGTGTAGCAGGGTAACAGAATTAGATTTACGAAGCTTTAGCACAGCATCTGCAACAGAATCTTGTAACATGTTTGCTTATTGCTACAATCTCTTCAAAATTATCATATCAGATAAATGGGATATGTCTGAAATAAGCGAAGGTGATTGTATGTTTGATTTATGTGAGAAATTACCTAACTATGACTCAGACCAATTAGGTGGAGACATGGCTAAGCCAGTAGAAGAGGGTGGTTATCTGACATTAGTCCAATAGCTTTAGCCAAGTAAACAACAACAGAAAGGTAGTGTTTCAAAGCACTGCCTTCTTTTATTAGCAAAGTAAACAAGCAATAATAAAAAGGAGTGAGTGAAATGTATAGAGTTGAATGGATTGATGACCATGCAGATTTTAGAATAAAAGAAGGTTTTAAAACAAGTACCGAAGCACACGATTGGATTAAAAAACACAAATTGGATCCAGTCTTTGATTGTGCAATGGTATTTTGCGATTTAGACGATGAATCACTAAAACACTTTAATTAAATAATCAGCAATCAGAGGGAGTTATATAAATGAACGAGAAAGAAGTAATTGAGATGATAGATAATGTTCTACCCACAAATTATGAGGTTTTAGACGGAGATAATAATTCTATTATTGTAAAAGATAGAGTGTCCAAAAAAGTTTTTGAGATAACAGTTAAAGATATTACAGAATAAATTCGGAGGAGATAATATGAATTTAATTCCCATTGGGACTCAGTGTTATCATGCCGGAGATTTTCTTAGCAGTACAGAAGTAGTTATAGTAAATGAAGAAAATCAGAAAATTGTGTCAGCACTTTGGAATGAATTGTATTTTACTGACAAGGCTAAAGCAGATTATGTGACCGAGCTGGCTCATGCGGAGTACAGTGATTGGCAAGGTTATTGTACACAAACATAATAAAAGTTTAATAATTAGAGAATTTAATAATTAGAGACTTTAATAAGCAGAAACTCAGCAGCTTTAGACCAGTAATAATTTAATTTTATTACTTGTTAGGGAGGTCATAACCAATTTATTAATGCATTAGTACTATAACAAAGAAAATAAAAATCAACGCAAAAGAAAGGAAATCAAAAATGACAAACAACTTTAATTTACCAGAAGCACCTATCCAGAACGACGATGGTATTTTAACCTTTAGCCATGAAAACACTGAGTTTGTAGTAGATGTGAATTCTGAGAAAAGCAGAGAAAAGTGTAGTGAAGAGCTCAATCGCATTTCAGGAAAGCATTACGAATGGTGCAAAGAAACAGAAGGAAAAAACCATTGGGTTCTCTATGATACAGCTATGTATAGCAAAGTTTACGGTGGTGATGATTACAATGCTTTGACATACAATTTCGGTTGTGGTTTAGCACCGATCATTCCTATCAATGCTACTTCATGCTCAGCGATGTTCGAAAAGTGTGAAGACATTCTTGACTTAAGTCAGTTTAACACACATAACATTGTAATAATGTCTGACATGTTCGCTTACTACAGAGGTACTGAACTTGACGTTAGTATGTTAGATACAGGTAATGTAAAAAGCTTCACAAGTATGTTCTTTTGCTGTAATAAGTTAAAGGAACTTAATCTTCTTGGTTTTAACACAACAAAAGCTGTAGACATGAGTTGTATGTTCTGGAATTGTAGTTCACTTGTTGAACTTGACCTTAGCAGCCTTAGCACAGAACTTGTACAGGACATGCACCACATGTTCTGGAATTGTAGAAATCTTCGTACGGTTGATTTAAGCAGTTTTAGCACAGTAAATGTCAAAGACATGGAAGGTATGTTCAAAGATTGTGGAAAACTTTACAAATTAAATCTAAGCAGCTTTAGCACAGAAAACTTAAGCAACACTTCTCAGATGTTCTGGGGTTGCAGAGAGCTTTTAGAGATTAAAACCGCAGGTAAAGAACGGTTTGGGATTAATGCTCCAAAACACAATGACATATACAAAATGTGTGATTTATTAAATCCTGCATTAGAATCGTTGTCTGCTTTAGCCCCGATTCAGGATGAAAAAGGAAATCTTACTTTTACTTTAAGTGATATTTTCTCTAAGAGAAGATTAGCAGAAACACGCTTTAGTGCACTCTTTAACAAAGTCTACGTAGTAAATGTTCTTTCAGAGGAATCCCGTGAAAAGTGTCTTAAGGAGTTAGAAGCAGACACAGGGAAAAAGTTTGCTTGGCTTAAAGAAAGTTATGGTAAAGAGCATTGGGTTCTCTATGATACGGATGTTTTTGAGGTAAGAGGAATTGATGAGTACTTGCATATTAAAAAGCTTTGGTGTGCTCCTCACATTCCTGTCAATCTAAGAGTATAAAATTGCATACGACGTAGATAGCTATACTAAAACGGTCAAGGAGTCTTTAGCTAAGGTGTTAAAAGAAGATGGCATTGTTTCTAGAATTTTAGGAGAAATCAATGAGAAAGAACTTAATAGATTAGCTTCTGTCATATTAAAACTTTCACCAAAAGATCTATTTGATTGGGCAAAGGATGAGCATGTCAATTTAGATATTCTAAGTAATTTTCGTATTGCAAAAGACTCTGCACAATTTATTAGAGTAGTTAAAGATGAATTTTACGAGACAATAATAGAGTTATCTAAACAACAGATTAGCGATGTAGTTAAGAGGTTTAGCCAAGAAGGTGCATACGTGCAAAAGTTTGCTAATCCGGATAGATTTAACATAGTGATAAGTTTGACTGATGACACTGATCCAGAATTAATTAATGATTTATTGAATAGTTATTTTGCAAGTAAAAATAATTTATATATAAATCCAATTTTAATTTTTAGAGGAAATGATTTATTGTTTACAGATATGCAAACAGACGGAAAATCCTTTCATACAGTCACAATAAAAAACACAGAAGATTTTCCAGAATACTCAGATTATGAAGTAGAAGAATACATGGATATGGTTGATTACGAAGATGTCGTTTATTCATTTTTAGACAGCGGTGGAATAACAACAAGTGTGATATTTCTTGTTGACGCTAGTACAAATGCCTCTTTAGAACAGACCATTGGTATTACAGAATGTATTCGCAGTAGAATACCTGTATTTGTTGTATTTACACATTTTGATCAGTTAATGCTTTCTTTTGCAGCATTAAATACAAATGATAACAAATTTGGAGACAATGTAAACATTGATTGGAAAGATTGCTATGAAAAAGCAACACATTTTCTTGATAACAAAATAAATAAAATGAAACAAAGCTTAATTGAAAATAAGTACTTTCATTTTTACGATGAAGATTTCCCACCGAAGAAAGATAGTTCTAGGCAGGTTATTATAGAAGATTTGTTTCTCGGTCATAGTGTGGCAGCATTAAATCTGACTGGAAATCCACAATTGCAGAGGATAATTGAAAACAATAGGTTAGCATACCCGATGGTGTTATGTAAGGCTTTAGCCCAGCGTGATACTTTAGCTCAGTAATCATACTGGGTTAATTTAACGAAGCAAGCTCGAAATAACAGCAAATTATAATGGAGAAATAACAAGTGAAAATCAGATCAGATTTTGTAACAAACAGTTCAAGCAGTAGTTTCATTTTTAAAAACATTGCAGGCTTTGATAAGGACTTTTACGAAAAAGAGTATGATTTATGGCCGCTAGAGCCAATACATGAGCAACAAAGAATGGATTTGGAAGAAGTCTTTGAATGGTATCTTGAAGACATTTATGATATAATTTTTGGGGACTATCCTAAATGCCTTGGTTACTTTAGCACAGATGAAGTACCAGAACAACTTAAGTTGTTCTTTAACAAATTAAAAACTGTTGATATTACTGAGGAGCAATGGGAGAAGATAGCAGCCATCTTTGTTTTAACTGTAATATTTTATAAGAGAAATGAGACAGAAGCTTTAAGCGAGGAAGAAATAACTAATGCGATTTGGGAAGCTTTAGCAGTGAAATTACCAAAAAGTACAGATAATACAGATTACACACTTTACTTATTTATTGAAAGAGACCCGGAAAAGTTATTAGAGTATGCATTAAAGTACACTAACATGCCTATTGGTATTATTTTAGAAAAACTTTTGGACGCTACTTACATGTTCTTTTGGCCAGCTGATGCATCAGGTTTCATGGACGAAGAAAGGATTAAAGCATCACCTGCCTGCATTTTGGGTTGTACTCATATGGGTTAAATAACTTTAGCCAAGCATGGCGCTTTAGTACAATGTGACAACTTTAGCCCAGTATTCATACTGGGTTATTTTAATGGAGGAATAACAAATGAAAATCAGATCAGATTTTGTAACAAACAGTTCAAGCAGTAGTTTTATCTTCAAAGACAATGGAGATTTTAATGTTAGTTTTTATGAAAGAGCATTAAATCTTAGTCCTATCTTACCAATTCGAGAACATCCTTTTAATGCAATTGCAGAAGTATTCGGATGGTATAAAGAAGACATTTTAGAAAGGATTTATGATAACTTACCTGTGATTAAGTTACGTTTCTTTCCAGAAGATGACGACGATGATTCTACCTATAACGTACCTGATGTTGCTAAAATCATTAAGATTATAAAAGACTGTAGTGAAGAGCAGTGGGAGAGAATTACTGCGTTCGTTGTTCTATATGTAATGTTCAGAATATGTAGAAATGAAGTACTTGGTAATGAAGATATTAAAAACGCCATCAGCACTTTAGCAAAGTCAGATGTAAACGATGATACCTTCTGGGAGGATGAACTAGCAATGGCTTTAGCAAAGAACTACTCTGGTGAATTGCTGAAGTACGCTTTACCATTTGCAGGTGTAAAAGCCGGTATTGTTTTAGAGAAGTGTCTGGATGCGGACTATATGTTCTACGCATCAGAAGGCTCTGGAATATACACTAACTGCGAAGATGTAGCAGAATTAATTCCTGCTTGCATTTTAGGTTGCGATCATATGGGATGATGATAATTATAGCAGTGGCAGTAGTGATAGCAGCAGCAATAGTAATGACTTTAGCACAGTCAATCGCAGCTGGGCTTTTGTTGACACTTTAGCAACGCTTTAGCAAAGAGAGAATAAACAATCTCTTTAGCCAAGAAGAAAGGAGTTCTATGGCAAAGTTATATTTTAGATACGGAGCAATGGGAAGTTCTAAGTCTGCTAACATTCTCATGGTTCATCATAACTACAAAGAGCGAGGACAGTATGCTGTACTGCTAAAACCAAGGATAGACAATAGAGATGGTGAACATAAGATAGCCTCTCGAATAGGTTTGTCTGCTCCGGCAGAATACGTAGAAGATTTTCTAAAAGAAGTCTCAAAGATATGGAGAATCAAAGAAGGTGATCGTAAAGAGTACACCCACTGTGGAAAGAAGAATGAAGTGGATAAGAAATACCTTTACCATGGAAAGAAGGTGGATGCAATCCTTGTCGATGAAGCACAGTTTCTTTCGGAAAAAGATGTAGATGCATTGTCTGACATTGTAGATTTCTGTAACATCCCAGTTCTTTGCTACGGTTTAAGAACAGACTTCCAAAGTCACCTATTCACTGGTTCAAAAAGGCTGCTGGAGATTGCAGATGTTATCGAAGAAGTACCAACGGTTTGTTGGTGTGGAAAACGTGCACAATGTAATGTCAGACATTCAAATGGAAAGATTGTACGAGAAGGCGAACAAATTATGTTAGGTGCTAATGAAAGCTATGTAGCACTTTGTAGAAAACATTACAAAGAAGGAAAGCTATGGGATAAGCTTTGATGTACTAGCTCTAAGTAGCATTAGCTCAGTGAGAAAGGCGAAGCCAGCTTTATCCCAGTAGTTTAATCCGTATAGAAATGTTAGAGGAGCATTATCCAAAAGCAATAAAACAGGATTTCAATGTAGATAAAAAATGAATAAGAAGTCCAGAACCTTTAGCCAAGCTAATCTTAATTGCGTCACTTTATTACAAACCTTGCTTAACGTTTTCATTAATTATAATCTCTTAAAATAAACAAAGGAGAATTTACAATGAAAACAATTAAAGAAATTTTAACGGAGAGCAATGGTGTTTTAAAGCTTGCTGTACACAATGGCGTTTTTCATGCAGATGATGTTTTGTGCGTAGCCATGATTAAGAATAAGTTAAAAGAACTTGGATTTAGCAGAGAGGTTGAAATAATTCGTTCTAGAAACCCAGAAACTTTAGCCCAAGCTGACATTATCATGGATGTCGGTGGTGGTAAGTATGACCATCATTCCTCAGACAATCCTGCGCAAGAAAATGGAGTACTAATGGCAGCATGTGGTAAAGTTGCTGACGAATTATATGAGGGCGAAGAATTAAAAATGTTACATGACTATGTTCTTGATTCAGTCCAGGCTTCAGATAACGGGCAGAAACGGAGTGATTTAGGAGAAAATCTTTTCTCATGGATTAGACTTTTCAACACAAGTCTTTCAGAGTCTTCAAAGCTTTCCGATGAAAGATTTGCTCAGGCAGTCGAGATGGCAGAAATAGTTTTTGACCGACAGCTTTTCATGATTCGTGAAGAAATAGCGGACAGAAAAAGAATGAAAGAACTTTTATCAAAGTACGCTGAAAATGAAAATCAGTACAGTTCACATATCTTTAATATGGGAAAATTGATGCATTGGCAAACTCCTGTGTGCAATTTCAATGCAACATATCCTGACAAGAAGATTAAAGTGGTTGTATTCAGAACTCCAACTGGTCAGTGGAATTCCCAGAGTGTTCCTACTTATGTAGGTGCTTTTACCAATCATGCACCGATGCCAGAAAAGTATGTTAAAAAAGAAGTCAAATTTCCGAAAGGTACAGTATTTGTTCATGCCAATGGCTTTATGGCAGCACATGAAACAGAAGAAGCAGCTATGAATATGGCAAAAGAGGCGGTTACTTTAGCCAGTGCTTCTACTGAGATTAAAAATACAAATACCTTTTAGGATAACAAAGCAATAGAACATTAGCCCAGTCATTTTAGACTGGGCTATTAATTTACTTTACCAGAAGATTGGTATCAGAAAGCTAAATAGTGGATAGCTTTAGCCAAATGAGAAAGGCGAAGCCAGCTTTAGCCTAGCCACATTACTTGATACACATAGTAGTTTAGCTCAGTAAAATCACCAGGCTATTATTTTTTGAAAGGAATGTATATATGAAATTATGGTTAATTGTTGGTGTTGATGACTTAGAAGGTTTAACTTTTGCATACTGTACTACAGTAGAAAAAGCAAAAAAGGCATTTAATTTAATTAATGAAAATGGATTTAATGATATTGAGATTGTTGAATCAGATATTGATTTAGATTGCATTAAATTTGATGGACAACAGATCAAACTATAGCTTTTAAAGGAGATAATCATGGATAATAGAATTACATACACAAATTGGGGAAAGACTTATGATTTAGATTTAGTTCGTGCAACCTATACTAACAATGGTAATCTGGCAGTGGTAGCATTTGTAGCAGGCACACACGAGAGATACGGTGATGTTACAGTAAACCTTGATGAATTAGCAAGTCCATTAGCTTGCATTGATACAAATAACATGCCAGGTATTTTTGAGATCTTGCTTTCATCAGATTTAGCCCAGGACACTTGTTACACAATAGAGAGTGGTTACTGCAAGTATCCTATTGCTAGCTTCGATTTAGCCAAGCTACCAGACTACGAAGAGTATCTTAACAAAGCAGAATGTAAAGAGTAGAATTCACACCACATAATGATTAGGAGGTGATATGTTGAAATGAAAGATACAGCATTAGCAATGGCAAAGAGATTACTAATGGACAGTATTTGGAAAAGTGCTAATCTGGAAGGATTAGGAACTACTTATCAAAAAACAGAAGCTATCATTAGAAATGCACCAACAATAACTACTGCTAACGAAGTATTATTTGTTGTAAATATGAAGTGTGCTTGGCAATTCTTATTTAATAATTTAGGACGTTACAATTCATTATCTTATTTGGAAGAGTTTAATAGAATTGTTGGTAATATGTTGTTTCGTAAAAGAGGTATCATACGGTTTTTAGGCATGCCACCAAAATCACAGCTATACTTCCTTTTAAGTAAATTATACGAATTAAACGAAATCGAAGATCCAGAATTAAGAGCTTTAAAATATTTTTGTTTTATCACAAAAACACATTTATTTCTCGATGGTAATAAATGTGTTGCACAATTGATGGCAAATAAAATATTAATTGAGAACGACATTGGTGTTTTCCAGATTAACATAGCAGATCAGGAAGATTTCAAAGCACTCTTAGCACAGTTTTATAAAAGCGGTAATGATACAGAAATTATTGAATTCATGAAGAAGAAATGTGTAAAGCACGTAGCTGAAGAGTACGCTAATCTGAAGTAGCTTTAGCCAAGTGCTACTGCTTTAGCTCAGTGCTATTCCTTTAGCCAAGTGCCACCACTTTAGACCAGTGCTATCCCTTAACACAGTAATTCCAACTGGGCTATTTTATTACCCAAATTTAAGAAAAGAGATTGCATACGAGGTAAAACATAATAAACTAAGATTAGTTACAGAATACGAATTTAATCGTATACTATAATTAAACTTTAATCATGACTACAATTCTAGATTACAAATTCTAGACTACAATCGTAGACTATAGATACAATTCACATTAAAAGGAGAGATGAGCATGAAAATTAAGAAATTAATAAAGACGGCAGCATTAACAGTAGCAGCCTTGACAATGATAACTAGCTTTAGCCCAGCAACCAATTCCAATCCAGTTGCATCTAGCTTTAGCCCAGTTATCTCTGCACAGGCCAAAACAGCCCCACACCTTAACTACACTAAACTTTTTCTCCAATGCGGACAGAAAAAGAGATTAAAAGTCAAAGGCTACATAGGTAAAGTCAGATTTAGCTCAGGTAGTAAGTTTATACAAGTTAATCCCGCAACAGGATCTGTCGTTGCTTCATCTGTTGGAAAAACTGTAGTAAAGGCTAAAGCTGGAAAGAAAATCTACAAGTGCGTTGTTACAGTTGTTCCTAAAAGAACTACAAAATACAAAGACGTTAAGATTACCTACAAATTGAAGAAGAGCAAAAACAGAAGAAGAGCAAAAACAGTGGAAGTAGGTAAATACAACATTGTTGCAATTACAGTTAAAAACACTTCTAAAGAAACACCAGTCACTTTTAGTAATCTCTTAGAAGTATTCAATGGCAAGACTTACTTTGAATTTAAAAGTTCAACAACTACAGAGATTGCACCAAGAACAACAAAAACAATTCAATACACTTTAGATAAGGGCTATGCTACTACAAAAGGTCGTAGTTCTTTCATTGCTTTATATCACAGAAAACCTAGATTAGTTAAACTCTTGCACGACTTTAGCACAGGACATTATTCCTACTGGGAACAGCTAGACTTTAGCTCAGGAAGCGATGTATTGAGATGATTTAGCCAAGTCTCACCAAAACACCTGGGAGCCGCCCAACCAAGCCAACATTAATAAATTAAAATTTAAAGAAAGGAGATTACATTTACTATAAAACTTTAAACAGAGACCTCTTAGTGGTAGTATTAAAGCATACTATTTCTAGGAGGCTTTTTTATTTTATGCTGTATACAGTAAATGTTAAATTATTAAGAATGATACAAAATTCAAGATGGATACCATCAGATGTTAACGCTTTAGAAAAGTTGTTAAACACTAAAATAGTCGGTATAAATGTAGATACTATTTTACCAACAATATTTTCCTGGTTTAACGAGATCAACTCTAAAATTAATCCTAAAATCAACTCTAAAAGCAATGTCCAACTTAGAAACAACACTGACTTTTTAATTCCGAATAATAAAGACATTATATTAATTCTTCGATGTTTGCTACAATATTATAAAACTTTGATTGAATGCTCAAACGAAATCATTAATATAAACGAAACTAAGAAAAACCCTAATTTAAAAGGTGTGACTG
>ERZ772812.989-NODE-989-length-22208-cov-3.058412_pt1 | contig 22208 bp, 14 predicted proteins | sample MGYA00511343_ERZ772812 | MGnify/ENA primary metagenome ERZ772812 (study PRJEB29015, sample SAMEA2737706) | human gut metagenome | biome: human gut; feature: human-associated habitat; material: faeces | place: China | collected 2012 ...
TGCCGCCGGCAGTCTGGGCGGGAGCCTGCCAGTCGGCATAGTACTCCTGCGGCACGGGTTCGGGTTCCGGCTCCGGTTGGGGATCGGGATATTCGTTGGGATTGTCGTCGTTGTGGTAAGAGCATGACGATGGGCCTATCACGCTAGCAAGAAGCAACAATGTGAAAAATAAAAACGTTTTTTTCATAGTCATGCATCTTTTACACAGCGTATTGATTGTCCGTCGCTGCGGCAACTGACATCGGATTTGATGATCGGTCGTTTTTCCGAAGGAGAGATGTAGATGGAGAGTTCATGGGCATTGCCGATACCGGTCGGTGGAGTTCCCGACCAAATACTGGCTCCGAATCCTGAGTTTTTCAGACAGCCACCGCCTGCCCGATAGCGGAATCCGGCATAGGGGAATACTCCCAGTGCCGAGTAGTCGGTTGTGGCGTTTTCGAGCCCGTTCCAGATGAACTTGTCATTCTTGTTCGCTGGGACACGCCACCCCTCGGGGCAGGGATCGAATGGCGTTTTGCCCCGTGTGCCGCACCACAGCGTGTCGCATTTTTTGATTTCTGTGGGTTTACTGCTGCAATACCAATCGCTGTACCCTTCGGCGCCGAGCAGAACGGTCATCGGTTCAAGAATGGATTTGGCGAGCCCCGTCCGCGTGAGATCCGTATCCGTCTTAACGGAGCGGATACCCGTACCTCCAGTGGCACTTCTTTCGGTAAGCAACGTTCCCGAAGCGTCGTAGATCGGTTTGCTTTCGAAATAGTTGTAATCGGTACTGTTGGAACGGCGAAAGTCGTGGTCTCCGGGGAAAGGATCCTTGCGCCCCCATTGGTACATCAGTCCGCAAGCGGCCAATGAGTCAGCGCTAGTATTTTCTATGATCGCCTTGTCGATCGTGGCTCCGAGGTTGCGATCCATAAAAGTATAATCTACAACTCCGTCGCCGTTATTGTCCCATGTGTAGATTTTGCCGTAAGCTACCAATTCCGCATCCGGATCGTAGCGTGTCACCCAAACATGCCAGCTCCAGCGGATTGCACCGCCGATGCGGATGCCGATTACTGCATTGCCCACCTTGTCGGCCGTCGATACGGCGATGGAACCCTCTTCGGCTTGTTGTCCAGGAATCAGTCCGACGTTCGTGATCAAACCCGGCAGATCCTGCCAAAGCAGAACCGGTTCGGGTGTCAGTCCCATGAGATCAGTTTCACCCAGCCATTCGGCGTAGAGGTTCCACATGGCAAAGGCTTTCAGTATCGGGATGTCGACCGACTGTCCCGGCTTGACCATAAAACAGTTAGAGGTATACGCAGCTTCGAGGTATTTTTGGTTAATGTCGGGTCCGGGCTCCGGTTCGGGTTCCGGCTCCGGTTGGGGATCGGGGTATTCGTTGGGGTTGTCGTCGTTGTGGTAGGAGCAGGCGACATTCCCGACGCTCAGCGTCAGCAGCAACGCAGGCAGCAACAGCAGTTTTTTCATTTTCATAGTGTGAAATCTCTATTTTATTGGTGTTGGTCGGGCCGCACGTAGATATGCATGTCGCGGGCCATGAAAATTTCAGTGGAGGTCTCGCCGATCCAGCCGCAGTACTGGTTTAGGGCGGTGTAGACGCGGATAAAGTCGACCCCCGGCAGGTGCACCGGTTCGCGGGTCTCGGGATCCACGGCCCATCCGATGTCGAAGCCGTTGTAATAGTTGCCGTTTTCGTCCTTGGCCTCGTTGGGATAGTTGTCTGCATAGGCGCCGTATTTGAACATGTATTGCAGGTAATAGGAGCCGTTGCCTGAGACATCCACGGCGTTCTTGGGCAGCAGCGTGCCTCGGAACGTCATTTCGTCGGCGTCGATCCACTTAGGATAGTAGTCCTGGTCGTGGAACTTGTTTTTGTAGACATAGTCGGTTTGTCCTCGATTATCCTCCCATTTGATGTAGGTCATATCGGTCAGGGCGCTGTCGTTTCCTTCGCCGGGCGTCGGGACATGGTCGGGGGCGGGACGATGATAGGTGATCTCATAACCGTAGGTAGCCGCCTCATCCGTGTACCACGGATTCTTGTCGATCTCGTACCACTTGTCGTCAGGCTTGCCGTTTTGGTTCTCGTCGAACATGACCATGATGATACCCGGTTCCGAACTGCCTCCGTCGACGCCCGGATGAGCTGCGCTGTTGAACGAGTTGCCGTCGATGCGGATGTCGTATTCGCCCGGAACGTTTACGACCGTATGGTCGAATCCGAACGTGATGTAACCGCCGTATGCGCCGAGAGAAACACCGCTCTGCATCTTTCCGGCGATGGCCTCCTCGGCCTTCTGCCGCATGGTCTCCGCCGTGTCGCCCTCCCGATATTCGGGCATCGCGTTCACGAACTGTCCCGGAGCCGGGCAGTATTCGTAGACCGTAGATATGTAGGGACTGTACTCTACCTCCTCTTCGACCACGTAAAAGGTCATCCGGTGCACGATCGGATTGACGGGGTCGAAGATTTGGAACGTTACGTCATAGGTGCCCGGGTATTGCATCAGGAAGATGTAGTTCTTCTCTTCCGAGAGCAGCGAATCGGCTCCCGAGGCGGTCTTAACCGTCCAGCGGTAACTTTCGCCCGTGAAGGCGGGTTTGAGATCGACGGTCTGCATGCGGGCGACCTTGTAAAGGTCGTCCAGCCCGAGGCTCACATAGGGGATGCCGTCGTTTTCACAGCCGCCGAGCGCGAGGGCCGACAGCAGGATGGCGAATATCTTTTTCATTGCCGAGTCTGTTTGCGTTCGAGAAAAACCATGTGTGCGGGGATATCGCCCGTGCGGACACTCCATTTGTGGACGCCTTCGCGCGAATAACAGTGCAATACGCCGCTCGAAACGTAGTTCTTGGCGTCGGTGACATAGATGTCGCCGTTTCGGGGGTGGATGGCAATGCCGTAGGGAATCACGATATCGAGCTCCGTGCCGTCGGTGATGAATTTGCGCGATACGACACGCTTTTTCTTGACGTCGATGATAGCGTAGGTCACTGTATTTTTCGAGGTCTGATTACTATACTCTACGCTGTAAATGTAGAGCGAATCACCGTGGATAGCCATGTTCGAAGCCGGAATGTTCATCGCCTCGGCCACCTGATAACGTCCGCCGTTGGGTTCCAGCCGGTAGAGGTTCGACGGAACGTCGTCGTAATTGCCCCGCGAGGAGACCCACAGGTTACCGTAGGCGTCGGCCTTGATACGGCTAAGATTGATTGCTACGTCGATTTTATACATTTGACGCATGGTTTCCAGTTCGATGACCGAGACCGTCGAGTCGTAGTTCGGGGCGCGGTAACCGCCCGAGTTGGCGACGTAGGCGCGTCCGCCGATGATGGCCAGTTCGTCGGGCTGGTATCCTACAGTCACTTCGCCGACTATTTCGTAGGTATCGAGGTCGATCTTGAAGACCGCGCCTTTCTGGGCATTGGGATCCATCGCCACGGGGCCGACATAGGCGCTGACATAGGCGTATTTGCCCTTGAAGCGGATGTAGCGGCAGTTGGGGATATCGATCTGCGTGATGCGGCGTGCCGTGTAGGCGTCCATCACCTCGACCTTGTGCGAACAGTTGATGACAGCGAACAGCCGTCCGTCGTAGATCTGGATGTCGTTGCCCACGTCACCCAACTCCTTGACGACGTTGGGGTTCTTCTCGGCGTAAATGCCCCGGGCGTAGACTGCCGTGCGGTAGTCGAGGTAGTCGAGGTCAGCTTTGTTGCTGCCCATGTTGCCCTCATTGAGCAGATACATGCCGATCGGATCGGCGTCGGGATCCTCGCCGAATGGCAGCACCTCGTATTCGGTGGGGTTCACCAGTTCAATCTTCCGGCAGCCGGCGGCGAGGCAGCATCCGGCCAAAACGATGAAGAGATACCTTTTCATGGCTCGCGGGGGTTAGAGATCGACGCTGACGACGAACCGGAAGTTGGTCTTCGGCATCGGATAGTTGAGCACCACGTCGTAGTCCTGTCCGAAAAGGTTGTTAACCTCGGCCGAGGCTTTGAGGGTTCGGGTGCGTATCTTGAACGTTTTTTGTAGCGAGAGGTCGCTCGTATACCACGGCTGGGTGTGGTTGCGCGGGATGTTCTCCTGCTGGTTGTAGCGCTGGCCCGTGTAGATGAAGCTGTAATTGAGCCCCCACCCTTTGTAGAACAGTGCAAGGATGGCCGAGCCGCTGTGCCAAGGGATGTAGGGAATCTGGTCGCGATAGTAGGTGTCGGCCGGGTCGGTGACGTCGATGGCCTCCTGGTAGGTGTACTGGAACTTGGTCGTCACCTCCAGTTTGCCGAGCGAGAACTGGGTGTTCAGCACGGCGTCCACGCCCTTGATCTCCACCTCGCCCAGATTGAGCATCGTCCAGCGGAACTGCTGTCCCTTGGGATAGGCGATGATTTTATCTGTGATTTTGTTGTAGTAGGCGTCGACCGAAACGTCGAGCATCCGCATGAAAGGCGATTTCTCAAAATTGCGCGTGTATTTCAGGCCGACGTTGAATTGTTCGGCATATTCGGGCTTGAGGAAGGCGTTGCCCATGTCCGTATAGTAGAGGTCGTTGAAGGTCGGCATACGGAACATCCGTTTGTAGAAGGCGCGCACAGAGAGGTCGTGGTTTTTCAGCACTTTGAACGATCCGAAAAACGCAGGGGTAGCCACAGCCTTGTCGGGCCGGGCTTCGAAACGCTCGACTTTTTCGTGGACAAAATACCCCAGTACGCTGGCCTGCATCTTTAGCCGGCCCCATTCGAAAGCCGTGGCCAATGCCGCCATGTGGGTGTAGCGCGTCGGGAAGGGGAAGGTGCCGTCACCCTCGGTGGGCATGTAGAAGGTGGCGTCGAGCGTGTTCCACTGGAAGTCGTAAGCCAGCGACACCTCCCAGTGTTCGAAGATGTTGTAGAGGTTGGCGCACGAGAAGTAGAATTCCTTCTGTTTGTAGGTGTTCTTGGTTTGGATCAACTTGGCGTCCTGATTCTCGTAATGGGTGTAGTCGGCGGCGTACTTGGTGTTGAACAACGTGCGGAATTTCTTCGACCAGCGGTTGGTCAGCGTTCCCTGGATGAACGAGTTGGTGTCCCACAGCCGCTCACCATGGCGAAAGACGTTGTTGACGATGGCTCCCGGGATGCCGCGTTCGGAGTTGTAGGTGTAGGCCCGCACGGTCCATTGTCCGTCGGCCATCTTGCCGTGGAGTCCGGCCTCCATGCGCGTAGCGTTGATGTCGCCGTTCTGTCGGTAGGCCGTTGTGTCGTAGGCGATCTCGCCCAGCGTGTTGCGGCGGCGGTAGCGGAATTTGTACCGGCCGGTGGCATTGATCCACTCGCCGCTGAACGACGAGCTGACGGCGTCGGAGATCTTATACTCGTAGCGCATCGAGGGATTGATGAGCCCGAACGAGCCGGTCTTCATCGTGGCCTTGAAATTGGCCCGCTTGCCCTCCTCGAAGCGGGGGCGCCGCGTAGTGATGTAGATGGTTCCCGAGGCCCCGAAATCCTTGGCCGACTGGAAAATGTCACTCTTCTGTCCGTTATAGAGCGATATTTCCTCCACGTCGTCCAGCGAGAAGCGCCCCAGATCGACCTGCCCGTTCTGGGCGTTGCCCAACTGGATTCCGTCGTAGAAGACCGCCATGTGGTTGGTGCCCATTGAGCGGATGTTGACGGTCTTCAGTCCGCCTACACCTCCGTAGTCCTTGAGCTGCACGCCCGCGAAATAGCGGATGGCGTCGGCCACCGAAAGACTGTTCAGCCGTTGCAGGTCGACCTCCTTGAGGACCTGTGCGGGGATGACTTCGCGGTATTTGGGAATGACGGGGGTGCCGACGATGATGACCTCGTTGATTTTCTGGATACTGTCCAGTTTTCCGACGTAACGCCGGTTCGTGGTGGAATCGGCTTTATCGGATGCCTGAACTGCTGTGGAAATTCCCCCCCCCCGCAATAAATGCGAGACATAGGATCGAAAGGTAGAATTGCTTCATTATGCGCTTGGTATCAATAGTTTGTTCGGTAACCATTGATTCCACAGCCGCAATGCAACGAAACAAAATGAAAAAGTGCTTTACATGCATTATCGATTCACGCCCATTCTCCGCAGGCTGCGAAACCAATCTGTCATGCAAGGCAGGTCTTCTGACTTATTCCGGTTACGACGCCTTCCCGGTTTTCACCAGTGGCTGAGATTGTCGATCCCTCATGTGTCCGTTTCCGGACAGGAACTTACAGCAGCGGGAACTGTTGCCGACTTTCACGGCATTCCCTTTTAATCGGTCGGAGGCTGTGGGCCCTCTTGTCGAACCTTTGCGCGGCAAAGATAGTAAAATTTGGAATCCGAAGCGGAAAATGCCGGGAATTTAAAATGAGAAAGCCTCGTAATCGTAGAATTACGGGGCTTTCTCAATACAAGACATATCAGAATCGGACGATGCGAACGGAGATGTCCGTTATCCGGAAGTCGTCTGATGGGGCGGTGATCCCGAATGCAGGGACAGTGTCGAAGATCAGCAACTGGTGGCGGGTATGGCGCGGAGCGTCTGCCGTCGGCAACACGAAGGTCTGGTTTGCGAGCGTGACCGTGGCTGAGCCGCTCCATTTCAGATTGAGATAGATTGCGCCGAACTCGATCTTTCCGGCTGCGATGCTTTCGGCTGCGATTTTTGCCGTATCCCGGCCTGCCGACAGGTAGAGCGTTTCGCCCTTACCCCGGAAATCCGGAGCGAGCAGGTCGGTCGATACATAGTCGATGCCGGCCCGGTTGATCCGGTCGAAATGTTCGAAATCGTCGGCGTGGGATTCGGTTTCGAGTCTGTCGGCCTTGGCCCGTGATACATGGCTGAAATACTCTTCCTCCCCGAACCGCGTCGCACTGATCGCCATGATGGTGCCTCCGAGCGATGCGATGTGTTCGTAGGTGCTCTGGTAGAGGATGCCCATGAGCGGGATGTCCCGGATGCCCATTTCAAGGCGGATGTGGTCGTTGGCGTCGTTGTTTGAGGTGACGATGTAGCCTCCGCGGCCGAATACCCGGTCGGCAATGGCTATCAGCCGCGGATAGACCCAGTCGGGGGTGACTTTTTTCGGCTCGATGAACGTGCGCAGCCCGCAGTTGCGGCACTCGGTGCAGAACTCTTCGAGGGTGAGCACCCGTGTGCGGTATTCGGGCCGTGCAGCTTTGAGGAGAAAACTGTCGCGGAGTTCCGCATAGCTGATGTCCGAGACAGCAACTTCTTCGGGCACGGGGCGGCCGTCGTTGTAGGTGAATGTGCGTGTCAGATTGGCGTCGTGGACGGCCACGAGTATGCTGTCGGAGGTCCAACGGACGTCGGTCTCGATGCAGTCGAACCCGGCCCGTGCGGCGAGTTGGATGGCCTCGCGTGAGTTCTCGCCCGACAGGGTACAGTGCATGGTCGCACCCCGGTGGGCTATGAAATGCCGTCCGGTTTCCGTCGGGGTTCCGGAGCATCCTGCCGCGATCCACGACAGCAGGAGTAATATCGACAGCTTGCTTTTTAGCATGACTGTTATTTTGAATTGTACGGGCCGTGGATGGACGCCACCTTGTATTCGAAGTCGGTGTCGTCGAGCATGTAGACATAGTATTCCGCACCGCCCGGGGCGACCCGCACGACGATGTGCCCGTTGTACCCGGCGACGTTTTTGTAAAGCGCTGCGTTCTCGGTAAGGGCCTCCGGGTGTACGTTGGTACTGAAGATATCCTTGGTCCAAGCATAGGGGTGGGTGGCGAAACTGCCGTTGACGATGGAGGTCAGCAGGGGAATGTCCGGCTGCTTTTTGTAGAAAGCCTGATTGATGATCACCCGCGGTGAAAATTCACAGTTCTGCATCTGGCTGCCCCAGGCGTTGTTGCTCAGGTGGTGGTGTGCCTTGAACACCTCGAGCCCTCCCTTGGGAATGAAGTCGCGGTAATAGTAGGCTACCCGGTTCTGGGGGCCGGAAGTGAGGTCGCCGCAGGCGATGTAGTCGAATTTTCCGTAGCTCAGGTGGAATCCGCAGGATGCAGGATTACCCTTGCCTGCATTGGCGTTGATGACAGCGCCCTTTCCGGTGGAGGAATCGAGGTTCCAGACATAGCCGTTGGCTACGATGTTGAAGATGCGGAAATCGGGATACTTGCTTTTGTCCTTCAGGAGCGTAATCTGTTCTTCGCCTGTGCGAAACCGGTCGGCTGTCATGCCCTTGTTCGCTACGGCCCACTTGACGAACACCTGCCAGTCGCCGGCGAGTTCCCCGTCCATCTCGGGGATGGTCGTGTCTTCATTGTAGTCGGGATAGCCCATGTCCAGCACCCGGCCGAACGGAACCTCGCCGTAAAGAGCCATGAGTCCGGCGAGACGGTAACCGTTCGGCGAGGTCTCCGTGGCGGCGGCCGAACTGCCGATGTGGTCTATGTGGAAATGCGACGGTGTACACCAGTCGATGGCCGAACTGCCTTCCGGCAGGAAATGGCGGATGTATTTCGCGTCCACGATATACGGACGTGTCGCGGCATCCGGTTTCTGCGGAACTTCCGTGCCGTCCGCTACGACGACCTCCCCGGCATCGACCAGCAGCGTCGTGCCGTCGGGAAGGATGTAGAAGGCGCACTCTCCGCGACCGCTGTTGATGAAATGGATGTCGAGACATCCGTCGGTCCATAGCGGAAGGGGCTCGCCGACCTTTGCTTCGGGAGTCTCGGTTTCCTGAGGCGGTACTTTATTGTTCAGGTCGTCCTCCCAAGGCATTTTCGTTCGTTCTTCACTGCATGCTATGGACGCGAAGGACGCGAGCGTACATAAGGTAATGATAGTCTTATTCATGTCTTTGGCGTTTTATGGTTGGGGTTTGCAACGGAACGGGCCGTCGATCTGTTTTACGTTGTAGGTCGTGTCGCTGTCGTCGAGCATATAGACATAATACTCTTTCCCGCCCGGGGAGACCCGAATGACGACGTGTCCCCCGATGCCGGCGCAGCGGGAGTAGAGTTGTGGGTTGGCGTCGGTCAGCGAACGGTCGATATTGGTGAAATACATTCTTTTGGCTCCGGAGATCGTGCTCGCCGAAATACGGCGGATGATTCCCTGATCGGGTTGGATGTCACGGATGTAGAAGCTCTGCGTCACGATGACATCCGGCTGGAGTATCTCCAGCATATCGTCCTCCATTGTGCGGGGCGAGAGGTGGTGGTGTGATTTCATCGCTTCGATGGGGTGTCCGATGGTGATCGCACACGGATATTCCACGCGGGTATTTCCGCCGGCGTCACCGGCTGTGAAATAGTCGAAATCACCGTAGTTCAGCAGGATGCCGCAGGATGCCCCGTTCTCCTTCAGTGTGCCGTCGTTGTAGTAGTTCTCGACTTTTTCGCCGTCCCATACACAACCGTTGGAACAGATGCCTGTGATGCTGAAATCGGGATACTGCTCCGGATGGTGCCTCAGCGGGAACTGGCTGCGGTCCCCGAGACGTAGCATGGCGGCTTTCAGTCCGTTGTGCTCCGTGGCGTGGCCGATGAACCGGCGGTAGTTTTCCAAGGAGGCCGTGCTCATCGCCAGAAAAGCGAGGGAGTCGTATGCCGGGTAGGCCCTGTCGACGATCTCCCGGAACGGAATTTCGCCGTAGAGTGCCGTTACTCCGCTCAGTATGTAGTTCCCGTCGGCCGAACGGCCGTACTCCGGTTCCAACTGTCCGAGATGATCCATGTGGAAATGGGTCAGCAGGAAATAGTCGAGTGAGTCCTTGTAGGGCATGAAATGCCGCATGTACCGGGCATAGGTGCGGGTCGGCCGCGTGAGGCTGTCCGGTTTCTGGGGCATGTTGCGGTACTTTCCCGATTCGCTGCTGAATTCTCCCGCATCCACCGTGAGCGTCGTGCCGTCGGGCAGGATGAAGAAAGTACACTCTCCGCGGGCCGTGTTGATGGCGTGGATGTCCAGATAGCCTTCGCTCCACGCCGGCAACGGCTTGCCCGCCTTGACCTTTCCGCCGCCGCATCCGGCGGTCAGAACGACCGCCGGGAGCAGCAACGAAACGAATAACAATGCTTTTCTCATCACTTCTTGATATAAACGGGTCGGATACAAAATCCGGCTTTTGCGTCGAATGCCTTGTTCCAGTAGGGGTATTTGATCGCGGCGGACTGGATGGAGAGCACCGCTCCGTAGCACGGTTCCGTCGCTCCGTCGCTGGTGATGGCTTCCGAGAGCCAATATACGCCTTGCGTACCCTGATTGTTGACGTCGAGGTCCGCCTTGTTGTAACGTCTTCCGGCTTTAGGGAAGAAGACGCCTTTAGCAATGTCTTCGGCGGTAAACTCTTTCTCCGAATCATCGTGCGAGGGCTGCTCTCCCTCCTTCGGGTCGGTGAACAGGATACCCGTTATCACCTTGCCTTCGGCAATCTTGTAGCTGCCGTACTGCGATGACGCCTCGTTGACGAGTTTCGTCATTTCGGCCTGCGTCGGCAGCCGGAATTTACCTTTCGACGCCCAGTAGGCGAGGTCGCCGAACTTGGCGGCAGTAAAGTCCGTCGTGGCGACGGTGCAATCCTGCGTGGTGTACATCTTACCGGCGATGTCCGTTCCGACCGGTACGACGGCCGAATACGCGGCGTCGCACAAGAACGGGTTTTCGATTCCGCCCCAGTTGAAATGGTTGTAATTCTTGTAGTCTGTGGGCTTGAAGGTCACGGCCTTGCCCGACGCTCCGGCGTTTTCGCAGTTGGCATATTCCCACTGCTCGGGGGCAATCCGCCAGTCGGTCTGGAACCCTTCGTCCGTGCTTCCTTCTACATGCTGGAGATTTCCGAGCGCCCAGTAGATGCCGGCAACGAGAATGGTGCCTTCGATCGGCTCTTGGGGTGCGTATTTGGGCAGGGTCGCACTGATATTCCTCATGTCCGCGAGTTCGGCGTTTATCGGTGTGGTCAGGCACTCCACCGCGCCGATGTCCTTGCCGGCGTCGTCGTACGCGGTGGCGATGAGGCTGCTGTATTCGCCCACGGGTACGGCGAAAGAAGCCGTTATCGTGGATTCCCGCTTTTCCGGGAGTGTGATGACGAGGCCGTTCGACCCGTCTTGTGCCGCGATGCCCGTTCCGAATGCATCCGGGAGAGTGGCGGAAACTTCGCCGGAAAGGTTCTTGTCAGCTTTCAGTTCGATCTTCACCGCTTCGGTGCTGACGTTGCCGAGTTGCACGGTGAAATAGGACATCAGTTGCCTGAACGTTATTTCGCTGGAATTTCCGATCTCGGCGACCATCACCGAACAGCTTCCTGCTGTCGAGGGGGTTATCTCATCCGGCAGAACGGCTTTGAGCGAGTTTCCGGAGAGAGTGGCCGAGGCAGGGTGGAGCGCATAGCCGCCCATCTCCTTGCCGGCGGGAATCGTCCCTGTGAAGAATGCCCGGCGGGTCTCCCCGGTGCCGTCGAGGGTGAATTTCACGGCCGTACCGTCGGTGCAGATTACCGAAACGGCGTCTTCCCGCTGCCAGCGGGCTTCTCCGGTATTGATAAGAGATGCCCTCGTGGTGCAGTTTTCGATTGAGGCGATGAGTGTGACGTCTCCCGTCTTTGAGAACTTGATATTGGGGTTGTATTCCTGTTCGGAATCGTCGCATCCTGCGGCGAGTACCGCTGCGACCGTACAGCAGCAAAACAGGTTGAATGTCTTGTTCATAGTTTTCGTTTTCTAATATCCGGGGTTATTGTTTTCCGTGCCGATGAGCGGGTTGGTCACCATTTCGCTGTAAGGGAAAGGCCAAAGCTCGTCCTTGCCCAATTGGAATTTCCGTTCGGTATGGATCCGCGCGTCGAACTTCTTTCCGTCGAAGGTGGTGACGCCGTCGTAGGTTACGGTCCAGTTTTCGTCGATGATCGGTTTTGCGTTGGAGGTGGTATGTTCGTAGGCCGGGGCGTACTGGGGACCGTTGATGGCTTTGAACGCTACGGGGGTGACGCCGTCGCTCTCTTTCCAGCGGCGGATGTCGATCCATCGGAATCCCTCGGCGCACAGCTCCACCTTCCGCTCGTAGCGGAGTGCGCTGCGGAGTGCCTCCCGGGAAGCGCTTTCCACCGGCGGCATATTCACCCGGGCGCGGACCCGGTCGATCTGGGATTTGGCGCGCGTGAGGTCGCCGCCCTCCCACTCGATATTGGCTTCGGCATCGATGAGCAGGAGTTCCGCAAGACGGATGATGGGAACGTCGAGTTCGTCTTCGTAGTCCGTGCCCGTGATGCTGCCGTAGTAGGCAGGGTCGCAGAATTTCCGCCAAAGGAACCCGCCCGGGCCCTGAATGCCGTTGGGCCCGTACTCGCTCTTGTTGCCGGTCACGTCGGAGTTGGTGACGGAGGTGCCTGCTATGTAGTCGTAAACCGTCTTGTCGGCCGGGTCGGTGGAGAACTGGATACCCATTGTCCGCGATCCCGAACGCACGCAGAAGAGGTCGAGACGCGGGTCGCGGTTCTTCCACGGGTTTTGCCAGTCGTAGAGCGGGGATTCGGCGATGGACTTTCCGTCGGTGCACTGGAAGGTGTCCATCATCGACATCGACGGACCTGCTCCTGCGGCTCCGTTGTGGACGCGGGAGGTTCCCGTGTAGATGCCGGTGTGGGTGTTGGAGGCTGCGAGGCGGTTGAACTGGATGGCCCAGATCCACTCTTTCGAACCGGTTTCGGCGGCGAAACCGAACAGGGGCGTGGGGTCGGGTTCACCCTCGGCGTGGGTGGGATAATAGGTGCAGTCGAGCGGGGTGAGGTCGTAGACCCCGTCGGCAAGTTCGAGGGCCTTTTTCGAGCATCTCGCTGCACTCTCGTAGAATCCCCACTCCAGACAGATGCGTGCCTTGAGTGCGTATGCCGCTACACGGCCGATCCGGGCGGTACCCCAAGTCTGGTTGCCCCACGAGACCGGAAGATGGTCGATCAGTTCGTCGTCCATATCTTTGATTATCCGGTCGATCACCTCCGCTTTCGGAGTGCGGGCATAGGCGTAGTCGTCGAGTGTGAGGCAGTGGTCGATGAACGGGACGTCGCCGTAGACCATGCAGGCCCAGTCGTAGAAATAGGCTCTCAGGCAGAGAAGTTCGGCCTTGAAGCGGTAGTATTCCTCGTCCTCGATCTTGCCGCGGAGGTTGTCGAGATTGTCGAGTACGAGGTGGATGCGTCCGAGACTCTTGTAAATACGGGCGTAGAATGACTCCACACCGCTGTAGGACGAGGTGATGATGGATTGGGTGTAGTCCGGCCATTTCGAGAGCACCGTGCGCATGGCGCCGATGTCGGTAAGTTGATCCATCCACCGGTTGGGGAAGGGTTCGTACTGCTGGATGTTGTTGGCGAGGCTCTTGTAGGCGGCGAGCACTCCGGCCTGCGCTTCGTCGAAACTTGCCGGGAATGTCCCGGTAGAGGGGCCCGTGAGCGGGATTCTGTCGAGGGAGCAGCCTGCGGTGAACAGGGCTGTCGCCAAGGCGAAATATGCAATGTATTTTTTCATGACCGTAATGCGATTAGAATTTGATCTCCACTCCGAACGTATAGGTGCTTACGAGCGGATAGTTGTTGCCGATGCTTCCCGTGGTCGCTCCCTGCGAACCGCCCTGATAGGCCGTTTCCGGGTCGTAGCCGTCATAGTAGTTGCTTATGGTGAAGAGGTTGGTCGCGTTGGCGTAGACCATGAGTCCCTGAACGCGAAGGGCTTTGGTGACCGACGCAGGGAAGGTGTAGCTGAGCTGAAGATTTTTCAGGCGGCAGTACGAGGCATCGGCCATCCAGAATGTCGAGGGTTTCTTGTTGAGGTCGCTCGTGTAGGAGAGACGCGGATATTTCGCTCCGGGGTTGTCCGGAGTCCAGTTGTCGAGATGTCCCTTCTGGAACGTGCCGCCGCTCACGCAGGGCTGGGTGTAGGCACCGCTGATGTAGGCGTCGGCTTTGCCCACTCCTTGGAACTGTGCGCTGAGGTTGATGCCTTTCCAGCCAAAGTTGAGGGTCAGGCCGTAGGTGTAGCGCGGGATGAGGCTGCCGACGATCTGCTTGTCGCTGTCGTCGATCTTGTTGTCATGGTTGTAATCTTCGTAGACAAGGTCGCCCGGGCGGGTGATCTGGTTGTACTGGGGGCATTTTTCGTTCATCCAGTCGGCCTGTTCCTGCGTCTGCACGACACCAAGGCATTTGAGCAGGTAGAGTGAGTTGATCGACGAGCCCTCTTGGTTGCGGATAACGCCGCTGGTGCCATAAGTGCCCTTCATGTCCACAATCTCGTTGACGACGTCGGAGAGATTTGCCTGCACGCCGAAGCTGAAGTCGCCCCAGTTGTTGTTGTATCCGACGGAAACCTCCCAGCCGTCGTTGGTGACGACGCCGGCGTTCTGGTAAGGCGCTCCGAGTCCGATGGAGGAGGGGATGTCGAGCTGCATCAGGATGCCGTCGGTCTTCTTGTGGTAGTAGTCGGCGGTGATCGAGAGCCGGTTCCACAACATAGCGTCGAAACCGATGTCGGTCATGTAGGTGGTCTCCCATGTAATGTCCTCGTTGGCAAGCGAATTCTGGGCCACGATGGGATAGATCTTGTTGGCGGCGGAGATGGAACTGATCGTCAGGAGCTGTGATGCAGGGTAGTAGGAGTTGATGTTTTGGTTTCCGAGCGTACCGTAGGAGGCTCTGATCTTGAATTCCGAGAGCGTTTTCCGGGCTGCTGCCATGAACGGCTCCTCGGTGACGCGCCATGCGGCGGAGAACGACGGGAAGGTGCTCCACCGGTTCTTGCGGACAAAACGGGAGGAACCGTCGTAACGGAGATTGGCCTCGAAGAGATAGCGCTCCTTGAAGTTATAGTTGATGCGGCCGAAGAACGAGCCCAGCGCCATCTGGGTCCGGCTGCCGGAGTTGTCCTTGAACTCGTTGTCGCCGCCGGCGCTGATGACCTCGTAGTCGGGATAGGCGAACTCCTGCCGGTATGCCCCGAGGCTGTAATAGTCATATTCTTCGTAAGATGCGCCGAGGAGCAGTTTGAAGCTGTGGCCCCCGAACTGACGGGCCGCCGCCGCGGTCGCATGGTAATAGCCGTTCCACGATGCGGTGACCGTTTCGTCGAGGGAGTTGTATTCCGCATTGGAGGTCTTTGAAACCGTACCGTATGGGTCGGAGTGGTACTCCACGAGGTCTACGAACTTATGGGTCTTGACGGCCGTAAACTGGGGTGCGGCCTTCACTTCGAGCGTAAGCCACTGGACCGGTTTGTATTCGAGGGCCGCGGAAGCCTTGAGGGTTCCGTTCTGGCGGATGTTGTTGCCGCCGACGCCTTGCTCGATCATGGGAAGCGGATTGACCGTGCCTCCGGTGAATGGGGCGTAGCTGCCGTCCGACCACTGTGCGAGCATCAGCGGATCCTTGGAATTCATGAATCCGAAGACGCTGCTCTGGTAGGGGTTGGCGGCCCGGCGGGAATAGGTGGCGGCGATGTCGAGCCGGAAATTGAGCCGGTCGTTCATCCGGATGTCCATGTTGTTGCGCAGGTTGTAGCGCTTGAAATTGGCGTTCTTGATGATGCCGTTCTGGTCGAGGTAACCCAGCGAGGTCATCACGCGGATGCGTTCGCTGCCGGCGCTCATGCTGAGGGTGTGGTTGTGGGTGAACCCGTTACCGGTCATCAGCCGGTCCTGCCAGTCGATGATGGGGTAGGCGTCCGGATCGAGGTAGTTGTTCCGGCGGTAGTTGGCGATGTATTCGTCGGTGTAGAGGGAAGTGGCGCCGTCGTTCTCCGAGGCCCTGCGCGAAAGGAGCATGTACTCCTCGGCGTTGACCACGTCCGGGTAGACCACGGGGGATTGCCAGCCCACATAGCCTCGGTATGTGACGGAGAATTTGCCTTTGTCCGCACGCTTGGTGGTGATGAGGATGACTCCGTTGGCCGCACGGCTTCCATAGATGGCCGCAGAGGCGGCATCCTTGAGTACCGAGATCTGGTCGATCTGCGAGGCATCCACAGAGTTGAGGTCACCCTCCACGCCGTCGATGAGCACGAGCGGGGAGCTGTCCGAGCCTCCGAACGAACCGATGCCACGGATCTGGATGTTGCCGGAGTCTGCGCCGGGAGCGCCGCCGGCCGTGGTGACTGTCACACCCGGGGCGATGCCCTGAAGGGCTGTGGAAAGCTGGGTGATCGGCCTCCGGGCGAACTCTTTGGTGGAGATGGACGAGACCGAACCGGTCAGGTTGACCTTTTTCTGCGTGTCGTATCCCACGACGACCACGTCTTCGAGGAGATTCTCGTCCGGTTCGAGAGTGATGCTGAGCGAGGTCTGCCTGCCGACCTTCACATGCTTTTCCTTGAATCCGAGGAAGGTGACCACAAGGGTTTCCCCTTCGGCGACGGAGAGCGTGAATTGGCCCTTGTTGTCGGCAATAGTGCCTTTGGGCGTGCCGCTGACGACGACAGCGGCTCCGGGGAGGGGTTTGCCATCTGCATCCGAAACTGTACCGGTGATGCGCCCGGATTGGGCCGCAGCGGACAGCAGGTGCAAGATAAACACAACTGAAAGGAGTAGTTTCAGTGACGTAGAATGTTTACCCATCTTGTTTGTTTTTTTGACAGAGGTCGTATAAAACTCTGCTCCGGTTAATAATGTTGTTAAAGGTTGTTTGGTATCTGGTCTTTGTTCAGTATTGCGAAAGCGGTGTCGCACCGCTCTGTGAGGTGTTGTTTCAGGTCGCTCCAACTGCATAGTCCACTCTGGTCGGTGACGGGTAGCCGTAACGGCGTTTCGTTGAGAAGTATCCTCACGAGCGGTTCTCCTTCGTCCGATACGGGGCGGTAGAATATCCATTGGAGATTGCAGGCCATCGGGATCTGCGACACGTCCCATGCACGGGCGATCTCTTCTTGGGTCGTGGCCTCTTCGGTCCATCCGTCGGCTCCCATGAGTGTCAGGAGCGCCATGATGCAGCCGTCGTGTCCGAAGCGGAGGTTGGCTGCCGTGCCGTCGGCGATGTCTTTTTCCGCATCCGTCAGCACTTTGTCGAGAATATGGGCGGAAAGGGCCCAAGTGCGGTCGGACGTTTCGGCGGCGGGACCTTTTTCCATGTAGAAAGTGTAGGCGTCGCACGCCGCGAGGGTGCACAGTTCGTCGAGGGTGAACAACCGCAGCCAGTCGGTGTCGATCCCGCATCCCCTGAAATGGATGGCGAGGTAAAAGATGCCTCGCTCGAGGGCGATGGGGTCGCAGAGCCTTGCGGCGTAGTCCGTGTCGGAAAAGATCCGTGCGGTGAAAGGCTCTGCGTCGATCTGCTGCCGGCAGAAAGCTTCGAAATCGGACCGCCATTCCGCATCCGGGCTCTTTACCCTCAGGTCGTATTCCGTCGGGATGCCGGAACCGGTTGAATAAGGGTTGAGCGCGGCGTCCGTGGAACATGTTATCCGCAGGGAGGGACAGCATGCCTGCAACTGTGCGCAGAAAGCCTCCATGCTCTCCTGCGTGCGGGAAGTGGCCGATGTCGAAGCTCTTACGGCAGCTTCCGGGGCGAATGCGGTCGGATATTGTTCGGCCATCCTCCGAGCGATCGCCCGGTGCTGGGCTGCTCCGATTCCGGTAAGCATGCCGGCCCGGCCTTCGAACTGCGGATAAACCTTGAGGAAATCCTTCCGGATCTTTTGTCCGGTTTTTGTGAGTTTGTCGGCGGCGGCCGCCTTGGAAAAGATATCGTGAACAAAGAGATATTGGGAGTCGTAGAGCAGGTATCTCGATCCGTGCCGGCCGTAATGGCTGATGTAGAATGGTTCGTAACCTTCCGGCGCACCGGGGGCCGGGACGACCGCTTCCGGATAGGGACGGTACACGCCCATCACCCGCTTCGGGACGGCCTGTCCGTCGGCAGTCCGCGGTTCGGGCGAGCAGGAGACGGCCGCCGTGAGGGCGCACACGAATGCGGACAGGAGCAAGAGGACCCGTTTCATGGCCGTCGGGGTATTGCTCCGTGTATCGTACAGACCTTCGCTGCCGTTTCCACCGCTTTACGGTGACATGCGGCTATGGGGTCGCCTTGCAGGAGGGAGGTTATGAAGGCCGCCGTGAACGAGTCCCCGGCGCCCACCGTATCGGCGACCTCGACTTTCGGGGTCGGGATGTGGGAAAGAAGCCCCTCCGCACTGTGAATTTCGCTGTGATCGGCTCCTGCGGTATAGATGACATACCGCAGGGAAAACATCCGGATGAGTTCCGCGATCACCTCTGTACCGGACTTTCCGATGTCAAGCAGCGATGCGATGAGCGGCAGTTCGTCTTCGTTGAGTTTCAGCACATCGGCCTGTCGGAGCGAGGCGGTGACGATCTCCCGATTGTACCAATGCTGGCGGATGTTGATATCGAACACTTTCAGGCACTCCGGGCGAGTGGCCCTAAGTATTGCGGCGATTGCTTTGCGTGATACTTCCGACCGCTGGGCGAGCGAGCCCCAGCAGACGGCATCTGCCTGTGTAGCGAGTCCGAGGGTCTCGGCGTCCGCTTCCAATGCGTCCCATGCCACTTCTTCGACGATGTCGTACTCGGGAATCCCTTTCCCCGAAAGCGTTACGTTGACCCGTCCGGTCGGCAGAGCGTTACGCTGCATGTAGCTGAGGTCGATCCCTGTTCCGGCCAGTTGTTCGAAAGCTTCCTGCCCGAGGTTGTCGTTACCGGCGGCACTCACCGGATAGCCTTCTGCACCGAGACGGCTGCACCAGTAGGCGAAATTGACCGGTGCTCCCCCGAGTTGTCTGCCACCGGGCAGCAGGTCCCAGACAAGTTCTCCGATTCCCATTATTTTAGGTTTGGTCATAAACAGATGCTGATTGAGGGTTATTTTTCGAGGTCTATGATGACCTTCATGCATTTTTCCTGATTTTCGGCGATGAACCGGTAGGCTTCGTTGTACTCTCCGAAAGCAAAGCGGTTGGTCACGAGGGGGGCGAGGGAGACCTTGCCGGAGGTTATCTCCTCCACGGCGGTGAGGTAGTCTTCGTGGCGGTACATCATGGTGCCTACGAGGATGAGTTCGTGCTCCCCGAGGAAGAACATGCTGAGGGCCGGGTCTTTGGCGAAAACCGCCACGACGACGATCGTACTGCCTTTTTCGACGCACTCCATCAGCGAGCGGATCGACGATTCCACGCCCGCCACTTCGAAACCCACCTGAAAGCCCTCGTCGCCGAAAACCGTTCTCAGCCCCTCCTTCAACGGGGTCTTCGCTACGTTGAGGGTCTCGGTGATGCCGCATTTGCGAGCCGTTTCCAACCGGTAGTCACTCACGTCGGTGATGAGGACCTTGCGGGCCCCTCGTGCGAGGGCGAACTGAGCCACGAGGTTACCGATCGTGCCGGCTCCCGACACGACCACGTTCTTGCCCGTAAGGTCTCCTGCACGCGAAGTGGCATGCGCCCCTACGGCGGCCGGCTCGATCATCGCTCCGTATTCGAGCGAGAAGGTCTCCGGCAGTCTGACGAGCCGGTCTTCCGGTACGATGAAATAGTCCTGTGCGGCCCCGTCGGCTTGGAATGCCTGTACTCGGAGGTTTTCGCAGACGTTGTATTGCCCGCGGAGGCAGGGGGCGCATCGGCCGCAGGCAAGCTGCGGACGGGCCGTCACCTTGTCCCCGGGTTTGCATTTGGTGACCTTGGCGCCGGTGGCCGTAACGATGCCGGAGTATTCGTGACCCTGCACCACGGGGTAGAAGGTGGCGGGGTGTTCCCCGTGATAGGAATGGATCTCACTGCCGCAGATGCCTATTTTTTTGATATGTATAAGTATTTCATTCTCATTTAGCTGTGTTGCTGTTGGATTCGGCACCTCCCGGAATTCGATCTGTTCCGGGGCGGTAAGTACTGCTTGTCTCATATTGCTTGTAGGTTTGTTTTGTTGTCGGGTTTACCGCTGAGGCACACCAGCAGGCTGACGGATACGCCGATGGGGCACCACCATGGCCATGCGAGGAAGATTTCGCATCCGAAGAGAGCTTCGGTCACGGGGCCGAAAATGTAGGGCTGGAGGAAGAGCACGGTGAGCAGCCCGAGGACGAGGGCGGCGATGACGCTCCGTGTGTTGCCCCTCTTGGTGAAGAGGGCGGTGATGAATACACCCATCATTCCGGCGTAAGAGAAGCACATCACGCCGGTGGCGAAATCCACGAGGTTGAGCCCGCTGGTTTGCTGCATCACGGCCGTGACGATGGCGAATGAGGTCAGCAGGATACCCATCAGCACCACCATCTTGCGCGATGCGGCCATCTGGTCCGCATCGCCGTGGATGGCTTTGCCCCGGCTCTGGCGAATCGGGAGGTAGAGGTCGGAAACGAAACTGCTGGCCATGGCGTTGATCGCCGAGTTGAAACTGGAGAGTGCCGCTGCAAGAAGTCCGACCACCATCAGCCCGCGCACGCCCGTAGGGATGCTGTTGCAGATGAACTGCGGGAAGATGTCGCGGGCGTCGGTGAACACGCCGGCTCCGACGGCGGAGGCCGGGTCGTTGATGTATTGCACATATAGCAGGGTGCCGATCAGCAGGAAAATCAGGACGATGGGGATTGCCAAAAGCTGGGACCACACGAGTGAGACACCTGCTTTCCGGACGCTTTTACAGGTGAGCTGGCGCTGGACGAACTCGTGGTCGGTAGAGAATTGGGCCACCTTGAAGAAGGCGTATGCGCCGAGTGCGCCGATCAGGTTGTAGGGCACGTCGAAACGGAAACGCGGGTCCACGAGCTGTATTTTGCTGCCCGGAATCCAGCCGCTCAGGGTGCCGTCGGCCGCCATGGCGTATTCGGGCTGTGCCGGGGCCTTGACCATGCCGTTTTGCAGGGAGGCGAATATCTCGGAGAGGGACATCGTGTCGTGGACGGTGAGGAAGACGATGATGAGGGCGGCGAGCCCGGAGCCGATGACGAGCATGATCTGTATCGCGTCGATGTAGAGGAGTCCCTTGATGCCGCCGGCCATGGTGTAGATCGTACTTACGACGCCGAGGATGATAATGGAGTACATCAGAAACTGAAAGTGTATCGACCCGAAGATGATGACGCTCACGGCGATTGCCGCAATGAAGAGTCTCGATCCGGAGGTGAAGAGCTGTCCGAGGATAAACATCACGCTCGTGGCCCGTTTCGACGTCTCGCCGAAGCGGTCGCCGATATAGCCGTAAATGGTGATGGTCTTAGAATTGTAGAGTTTCGGCAGGAAAAGCGCGGCTACCACCACACCTCCTATCACCGCTCCCACGCAGCTCATGATGAAGGTGAGGTTGGTATTGAACCCGAGTTCGGGCGAGCCCACGAACGTGCCGGCGCTGATGGACGTGCCCGTAGCTGCGAACACCACGAGCCATGTCGGCATCGATTTCCCGGCGAGGAAGTAGTCCTTGAGGTCTTTGTTCTTCTTGGAAAAGGCAAATCCGATGGCGATCAGCCCTCCCAGAAAGAACAGGATGATGATCCAGTCTGTTATGCTCATATTGTTGGAATGTTTTTCAGTCGGTTAGCACTCTTCACTGCGGGCTGCGGTGGTGTCGATGAGCGTATAGACCTGCAGGTAGGGTACGTCGGTTCGGCCGGCTCCCTTGCTCATCAGTTCCCGGAGTTTGTCGAAGGCTTTTTCGTAGATGCCGCGCGGCAGGAGCCCCTCTTTTTGGCAGATAGAGGCGGCCAGTCCGACGACCTCGCCCATCATCGCCGTGGTGCGCATGACGCGGGTCGTGCCGAGGGCGATGTGGCTGACGGAGATGTTCCGCCCGGCCATGAACATATTGTCGATGTCTTTGGAGTAGAAGCACCGGTAGGGAATCGGATAGAAGTCGAGCGGACGCAGGCATCCGCGCGAGAGGAACGGTTCCTTGAAATGCTTGCTGTTCTCCGGGTCCGGTTCGTGGTTGTCGATGTACCAAGAGGTGCTCACGCAGCCGTCCGGATAGATGACGAAGTCGGCGAGGTCCTGCTCCCGGAGTACGAAATCACCCACGAGGCGGCGGCTTTCACGCTTTCCGGCCACATGTGCCATCCAGCCGAGGTAGCTGTTGGTGTATTCGTCCCGGAATGAAGCGTGGTTCTTGATATACGCCCAGTTGGAATAGGCGACATACATGCCGTAGTCGCGGATGCGCTCCGCCTCTTTCATCTGATCTTCGGTCATCCCCACCTCCCAGTACCATTGGCCCCGGCGCACTTTCTGCACCGTCTCCTCGCTGATCGGG
>ERZ772812.990-NODE-990-length-22193-cov-3.161668_pt1 | contig 22193 bp, 20 predicted proteins | sample MGYA00511343_ERZ772812 | MGnify/ENA primary metagenome ERZ772812 (study PRJEB29015, sample SAMEA2737706) | human gut metagenome | biome: human gut; feature: human-associated habitat; material: faeces | place: China | collected 2012 ...
TTTGTGCTGCGTCAACATTTCTTGTGTTGTCATTCTCCGTTCTGTATCCAAATTCAGCCTCCATATTTTCTTTCAAGTATTTTTCTATATGTAATTTGCTGTCACGGCACTTGCGTCCGTCCGGTGTGGTGTAGGTAATATTCTTCCGGCCATCTGTCCAAGTAGCGTTGTAACCTTCCGACCGGAGCAGTACTAGAAATTCCTCACGATTCCCGGCGCAGCGCATACATTCGTCGATCACGCGCATGAGTTCAAATTTCCAACTCTCACCTTTGGATGCCGTGTAGTATTCCGCGTTGGACATCCCGCAGGAGCGTTTTTGCTCATCCCTCTGAAATTTCGGCAGTCTCAGTTCTTCACAGATCTGGTCGTTGCGAACGCGCAGCTCCTGAATCTGCTTGTCCGCTATATGAACCTTTTTTCCGGTCTCGAAATTCACGCTGTTGATGATGCAGTGCGAGTGGATGTGTTCACGGTCGGTGTGCGTGCAGACCAGCACCTCGCAGCCCTCGAAATATCCGGCAAGCTGCCGTGCTGCTTCGTGCGCGGCGCGCGGGTCGACGTCCGCGCCTTTCAGAAAGCTTTGCACCATGTGGTAGAACATCACGCCGCCATCCTTGTGGTGCAGCAGCTTCGTACTCAGGAATTCGTCGAACGCGGTTTCCGGCTGACAGCCAATGCCGCTGATGAGTGCCTGACCGTTCCAGAGCGTCTTATTTTCCTGTGCCACATACCGCATCACGCTTTTCATGCAGCCGCGTGTCTGTGTGCCTTTCTTGTAATTCACGAAATGGACGATTGCGATTTTCCGTGCCCTCCTTCCTGCATCTCCCGCAGGGTGACGTTGATTTTTGCAAATTCCTGCGCAGCCGTGTCCAGATTGGCGAACTGCACCTTGCCCATGTTCGCCAGCACAGCCAGCTGGTTGAGATTGTTGCCGATGGCCTCCCCTAGTAGAATCATCAACTCCATAAATATAGAAAATACGTTTGATATCAAAAGGTATTACTTTTTCTATCACAGTCAGATTTCCCCTATCATCCGTAAAAGTCTTTAAATCAATTATATGAGCCATTTATTATTGATGTAATAATTTTATATAATGTATTTCTTTAAATCCTCTTCTAACAAAAACTTCCGCAAGATACTTAAAAAATTTCCATCCGGATAAATAATGTTCCATTTTACCTAACGCATATTGTTTTCTCAACTTCACTATCTCTTTCACGTATGGATTAAATAGCAATATAATAGTAGAATCATTCCTCTTATAATAAGGACGAGGAGAAAAATAAAACGGAGTTACAAATACTAATGAATGAAAATGATAAAAAACAAGAGGGAACTGTTTTTCCGTCTCCAATTCTATACCTATTATCTCTTTTCCTTGTTGCTCAAAACGATATTGCTGCATATTCCAAGGAGCGACACCACCACCTAAATGTTGGAGAACGTGCACGCCTTCAAAACGTTCAGGCCAATCATCCAAATATTTTTGATCACCAAAACGTCCATCTTCAAAACGATTATAACACCATTCCAAACAAGCCTTACGCCACCACGTTAGAACTTTACGCCCTTGTTGATTATTCCTAAAATAAACAAATTGAACACAATATATTCCTGTTTTTTCACTTTGATCATATTGAGGCGTATAACGGTGTGGAGTAATTAACACAGACTCGCTTTCATCCATTTCATCCAACAGTATTTGAGGAGAAGCAAAAAAATACAAATCCGCATCAATATAGGTACAATGATCGACATCATAATTATCCAACACATACAAAATCGTTGAAGAAGAACAAGTCCAACAGTATTCTCCCCTACTTCTGGTTGGCTTTACTTTCAATAATTCTTCATCTTCAAACTCTGGCAAGGAAATAACCGTCATATTTGCCAAATAAAGAGATTTTAAAACCGAAAAGCATTCATCATTAAAAGCGAACACATAAAGATGGAAATCTTTACAATGTCGATTCAACGACTCATACATCGCCAATCCTCTGGAGAGATAGCCAGAATCAAAAAGAGTACAGAAATTAAGCATGCGTTTTTAATCTAAAAATATGTCTTAACCGATCTTTAATTCTTGCCCATAAGATCACATATTTAAAATAAAAAATAAATTGTTTTCGAGCATATTCGGATTCTTTAATTTCAATCGGACAAACTAATATCGGTTCTTGCGATAGCTCCACATCAAACTCCTCACTTGTTCCACAATTAGTGCCACTTCCATCACTTCCATTGTGATAAATCAATGATTTACCCGGATACAACGTTAGCTTATCTTCTAAAAAAGCCGATGCATACCAACGTATTGCCCAAGAGCCTATTTCTCCATTAACTTGTCTCTCCAGCATTCGAGTATATGGATAACTTCCTTCAAAATCAAACGTTCTAGTGAGAGACCGTTCTTTCAAACAATGAAGCAATTCACTTCCGTTTGAATTAAACAAATCCCAACCTCGCTTCCAAGTACCCCACCCTAAACAGTCCGCTCCTTTTATGAAAAAAGTATCAGGTAAGCTTTTTTTTATCGGATAAATATATCCATGAACACTTATCACCCGTTCTTCATCTTCATACAAAGACAACGCTTCATTCATAAACTTCAAAAAATAGGGGGAAGTAAGCAAGTCATCTTCTAAAACAATTATCCTTCCAAACTCATTGACAATGGAAGTGACACCATCAATAATATTATTAGCCAAGCCAAAATTCCGATCTCGCTCAATAATACGCAACGATTTAAATCCTGTAATATTTCGAATATAGGAACGAGTTTCTTCCACCCCTTTTTTAGCCGCTTCATTTTTAGGAGCATCAGAGAAAATTATCAAATCACTTTCTGAAGCATATTCATTCTTCAACAATGCTTCAACCGTTTGCTGAGTATGCCACGGCCTGTTATAAGTAAATATAACAATTGGTGCTAATTTCATTTTAAAGTCTCCCGTGCACTAATGATTTATCCAAGACGCCTTTTACATCAAATAAAACGGTCGGCTGGTTACGAACGAAGCCAAAATCCAACTGTTTAAACTCATCATGAGCAACAGCTAAAATAATACCGTCGTATTTCTTGATATCCGACATCTGCTCCAACAGTTCGACGCCATACTCTTCCTTTACTTCATCTCTTAAAGCATAAGGATCATAAACATCTACGTCAACCCCGAAATCTTTTAGCTCATCAATAATATCGACAACTTTTGTATTTCGAGTATCCGGACAGTTCTCTTTAAAAGTAAAACCAAGGACCAAAACCTTACTTCCGACAATCTTTATGCCATGACGGATCATCAGTTTAACAGTTTTAGAAGCCACAAAACGTCCCATTTCATTATTAACAGTACGCCCTGATAGTATTACTTGCGGATTATATCCTAAGCATTGTGACTTGTGTAACAAATAATACGGATCCACACCGATACAATGTCCACCTACTAAGCCAGGAGCAAACTTCAAAAAGTTCCACTTTGTCGCGGCAGCATCCAATACCTCTTGCGTATCAATACCCATCTTATCAAAAATAAGAGCCAACTCATTCATAAAAGAAATATTGACATCTCGCTGCGCATTCTCAATAGCTTTACAAGCTTCTGCGACTTTTATGCAAGAAGCCTTAAATGTACCGGCTTTAATTATGGAGCTATAAAGTTCGTTTATCCTATCTGCAATCTCAGGTGTTGATCCAGATACCACCTTCTTTATCGTTGTCAAAGTATTCTTTTTATCACCTGGATTAATACGTTCAGGGGAATAACCACAAAAGAAATCCTGATTGAATTTCAAACCTGATTCCTTTTCCAATACAGGCACGCAATCTTCTTCTGTACAACCTGGATACACGGTCGATTCGTACACAACAATATCACCTTTCTTCAAAACTTTGCCAACCGTGGACGAAGCCCCTAACAAAGGCTTCAAATCCGGAGTTTTAAATTTGGTTATAGGGGTTGGAACCGTCACAATAAAGAAGTTACAATCATGCAATGCTTCTATATCATGGCTTAATTTCAAGCCTATCGCATGATTTGTATCAGAAAGCGATAGCACTTCTTTCAAAGATGAACTATCAATCTCTCTTGTTCTATCACTTCCACCTTGAAGCTCCTTTACACGAGCCTCATTTATATCAAATCCGACAACCGGATACTTTTTACTAAATTCAACAGCCAATGGCATACCAACATAGCCGAGGCCGATTACTGCTATTTTCATATTCTTCATTTATATATGTACAATAGAACCATTCATACTTACATCTGTATAACCATCTGGCATAATAACCTTTTTATCTGCATTCACTGAAAGCCACGCTCCCCACCAACTAAAAGTACTATTAGCAATAATAAAATGATTACATTGGCTCATTAATTTTAGTTCATAAAGTTCATCTTTAAAATTCTCAACAAAAAAACAAATCCCATTAATCGATAGATTTTCTCTACACCAATTTATATCATCTGAAAAAATAAAAAAGGTAGGATTTTCTACATTTTCAGATATATATTTTATTGCCTTCTTATAATAATCTATACTTATAACAGGTTCGTATTGTATCCTTCTAAAATGAATAGCTACTGCGTTCGATTTTTCTATCAAATCAGAATAATACAAATAAGTGTTATTAATTTCAACTTCAAATCTTAAATCTTTTAACAAAACATCTCGATAGGAACTAAAATCAAAATATTGCCAATATCCTTGAAGATACAAATTCTTATCCGAGTAAATCTTAAAAAAACTATCCAAAGTTTCTAAAGGGTATTTTTGATCTTCTTCAAAAAAATCAAATTTATATGCTAAAAGATGCCTTATATAAGGCATCTTCCTTTGTGCAAAGGATAATAATGTATAAAAGCGTAAAGCTGGCAATAATGAAATTGAAAAGTCTCCTAATCTATAAACTCTTTTATATCCATCATTAGCAAATCCCGTTCTTATATCTAATGTAACTTTGCAATCAGTAATCAAAGATAAGACTTTTGCAAAAGCGTAAATAAATAACTGATTGCCAACTCCACCCCAAACTCTTAAAATAATATCCTTCTTTTTCATTTAAATCTTTTTCTTATCGAATACCTTAATTGCCTATAAGAATCAAGCAAACGATTTTTCTCATACAAATAAAAACTTTCTAACACCGCTTTCTTTAACTGGATAGGATCAACAGACAGATTCTGTCCAGTTTTGTAATAAGAAGTAAACAGTGATAACAACAACTCAGCCCTTTTCAAATAAGTATGATTTTCCATAACACATTCATACCCTCCATTTGAAATCTTCTGACGAAGTTCAGAAGATTCCAGATATATCTGAATAGAAGAAATCATTTCCTTTACATCCATAACCTCAACCAGGTGTAAACCATTTACAAATGGAGAATCTTCAGACAGTCTCTCGGATAACAAAAAAGATCTACATGCCATTACTTCAAATAATCTTGTTTCTGTATCCAAATATTCCTCTGAATGAATATTCAATACTATTTTGGCCCGATTTACCAATTGAACCATATCAGCACCATAAATTCCAACTGCCTCATATAGATTACACGATCTTTTTATTTCATCCAGCCACTTTCTTCGTCGACCAAGCATATTTCCAATAAATAAGACATCAATATCTTTTTTTATTCCCTCTATTGGATAATGTGACATTGGATCAAAGCCATTTAATAGAACAGTTACTTTATCTTCTGTCAACCAACCTTTCTCTATAATTGAACGTTTACAGGCTAATGTGTGAACAAAAACATGTTCAAATAAGCCCGAATTTAACAATCGGTCTTGATCTCTATTCCTTGAAACTAATTCAGATGCCCAAAAGAACTTGGGTCTATTGATTGATTTTAATATTCCTATAGGAAAATCATCTCCTCTTTGTAAGAAAAAATAGTCAAAATCTCCTACTTGTTTTATTCGTTGAATTATATCTTTCCTATGTTTTCTATAATCGATAGTTACTAAATCCACACCTAAAGAGAGGAACGCCTTTGCTAAAAAATGTTCAGCCCCCCAATCTTTATTTTGCTCATGTACTGCAATATATAATAATCTCATTTTATCCTTTCAGTTTTTTCCAATAATAGAAAGCATAAGGTAGTACATTAAACTTACCTGTTTTTCTATGTTCAAAACATTTTATTTGATCAACTAAATCTTCCTTATATGGTGCTATAGTTGCATTCTTCAATATCTCGCAAACTTGCATATATCGATCTTTCCAATTCAAATTTTGTTCCGCATAAATACGAGCCTCTTTCTTAAATACCTTTATTCTATCAATATTATTCAAATAATAAATCATCTGTTCTTGAATCGATTTAACTGAAACTTTACATTGAGGCCAAAAATATCCATCACTACGAGCGTACAAATATTCTACGTCCGCGATACGTCCATTTATTCCACTTTGTATAAATTCATTCATTGGAGCATTATCTGGTACAATACAGGGTAATCCACAAGACAAAGCCTCTGCAACAGTTAAGCCTAAACCATCCAATATAGAAGGATAAACATAAATATCTTCCAAATGATACAGTCCTGGCGCAGCAACAGTCTCCGTCCTCACTTCGATATTTGAACTCAATAATATTGATTGATCATACCTTGCTACATAATTATCTAATGCGACTTGAGTATGAATAAGTAATTTTGCCTTATCCTTATAAAAAGCAGGTAATGACAAAAAAGCAGCAATAACAGTATCCGTACCCTTTCTTATCGGATTCATTCCTGCCGAATGAAAGAATGTAATCTGTGATTGTTCACATGATTCTTCAATATTATTAGAGAAAAGATTAATATCTGTACCCCAAGGGATATAAAAACTCTGAGGTAAATCTTTAAACAACCGATAATGACGTTTTGTGTTACATAAAATGTAATCATATATAGCAAAAAAAGGTACTGTTTCTTCAGTATAGTAATCCACATATGTACCAACTTTAATACCTAATTCTTTACACCAAATTACTGGAATCCACCAATTTTGTTCATTAAATAGAACAACATCTATTTGTCGATTTTTAAGCCAATCTATAAAATCTTTTTTTTCTATTCCAGTTGCTCCACAATAATATTTCTTATTTACTTTTCCCCAAGTAACAAAATCACGATCCCATTCTGACTGATTACGAGCATATGATTCTCCACCTCTCGCATATATATACACACTATTGTTTGAATCAGATCGAAGAGCCTCCAAGTATTGTCTGGAAACATAAGCCGCCCCTCGCTCAAACCAAGTCGTTACAATTCCTACATTCATGATAATTTACTTGAGAACAATCTTTTAATTATTTCTGAGATACGAACAGATGTATATCCATCTCCATAAGGATTTTGGGCTTGGCTCATTGCCATATATAATTGATGATTTTCCAATAAAGAAGAAACTTCATCTACAATTTTCATTTTACTTGTCCCTACTAATTTTACAGTACCGGCCTCTACTCCTTCTGGACGTTCTGTCGTATCACGCATAACCAAAACAGGTTTTCCTAATCCTGGTGCCTCTTCTTGGATCCCTCCGCTATCCGTTAATATCAAATAAGATAGCTCCATTAATGAAACAAAAGGCAAATACTCCAATGGATTACAAAAGAACAAATTCGTGTATTTCATTGAAATCGATTCTATCTCTCCAAAAACAGACTCCACAGCTTCCTTAACATGAGGATTCGGATGCATAGGATAAACAAAATCCACATTAGAGTACTTTAATGACAAAGTTTTTATACTTTCACAAATTTGAATAAAAGGTTTCCCAAAGTTTTCTCTTCTATGCCCTGTTATCAAAACTAATACTCTTTCATGTTCTTTCCATTTTGATAATAGCTCAACAGGTATTCGACTCTGCAAAAGAAGATTTTCATTATTGATTTGCAAAGACTTATTTTCTTTTAATAATGAAAGTGCCATGTGCAAAGCATCAATAACTGTATTGCCGACTACTTCAATTTTTGTCGGATCAATATTTTCTTTCAGCAAATTATTCTTACTGGTAGAGGTAGGAGCAAAATGTATATCAGCAATGGCTCCGGTAAGTTTACGATTCATTTCTTCAGGATACGGAGAAAATTTGTTTCCTGTCCGCAGTCCGGCTTCTACATGCCCCACTGGAATCTGGGCATAAAAAGATGCCAAAGCCCCGACAAAGGTCGTAGTTGTATCACCATGCACCAGCACCATATCAGGCTGTGCCTCTGCCAATACGTCTTTTAATCCTGCCAAAGCCCGGCCAGTAACGTCATATAAAGTTTGTCCAGCGGTCATGATATTCAAATCATAATCCGGCTTTATTGCAAATAACTGCAGCACTTGGTCCAACATTTCGCGGTGCTGCGCCGTCACAGCTACGATTGGTTCAATAAAATCAGGGTATTTCTGCATTTCCAAAACTAACGGACACATTTTGATTGCTTCCGGACGCGTACCGAAAACTGTCATTAGCTTGATTTTTTTCACGACTTCGTCTCCCAACTATTCAATACGGTATGAAATGGATTACCAAATCAGCTTACTGAGATTAATAATTAACGATCGTTCAAAATACCTATCTTTTTCGCACCGAAAACTACGGCTGTAATAATAAGCGCTATAATTATTGCCGCATAATAACCGCCAACCTCGGTCAGCAATACTGCAGCAATACCAAGTATAGCACTGATGATATACATCAGTAAAACAGCCTGACGCTGCGTCATTCCCATTGCCAGCAGCCGATGGTGCAGGTGTCCTTTATCCGGCTGGAAAATTGGTCTGCCATTCGTGTAGCGACGTACAATAGCAAACGCAGTATCCATAATCGGCAAACCTAAAGCTATGGCTGGCACAATCAAAGCTATTGTAGCCGCACTTTTAACAGCGCCAAAAATAGAAATAGCCGCTAACATATAGCCGATAAACATACTGCCGGTATCACCCATAAAAATTGTTGCCGGATTAAAATTATAACGCATAAAACCTACAATACCGCCAGCCAAGGCAGCTGTAATTACAGCAACAGGATAAAACCCCTGCTGAATAGCTACCAGAATTACAGTTATTGATGAGATACCAGCGACTCCGGCTGCCCATCCATCCAAACCATCCATCAGATTGACAACATTGGTAAAACTGATTACCCAAAAGATCGTAAACGGTATCGACAGATACTCCAGATAAAAATACCCACCCCAGGGATTATTAAGCCATTCGATACGAATGTCAAACAACACCAATACGGCTGCGGCAGCAATCTGCCCCAGCAGCTTAACCTTTGCCGGCAGCTGATAAACATCATCAATAATGCCGACTATCAGAATCACCGTACCGCCAAGCAAAAGCGCCATTACATCCTTAGACAAATGCATGCTGCATAAAACAGCTACTACAAACCCAAGATAAATGGCCAGACCACCCAATCGCGGCATGATGCCTTTATGAACTTTTCTTCCGTCAGGCTTATCTAATGCACCTATACGAAAAGCCAATTTTTTGACATAAGGTGTCAAAAGCCAACTGGTAAAAAGAGCTATCACAAAAGCTAAAATATACACTTGCAATTATTCACCTCATAGCGTTCAAAGCCGCTTATTTATACCTAAAAATTCTACATTCTTCTTATAAAGGTCATTCTTGTGTAATAGTATATCAAAAAAATACCATTTTGAACATTTTTTCTTTGATTTTTTTGTTGCGAAAGCAACATTTTCAGGAAAAAATAAATACAGCAACTGCCAATGCCTTTAAAAAGCACTGCAATGCTGTATTTATTTTAATCTTCATCGTGCAGTATCGTTACCTTCATATTGGCAGCTTTCAACATCTCCTCAGCCAATTTATCAGGATAAGGATTTGCATAAACAATCCGCTCAATACCAGCATTGATCAATATTTTAGTACAGACAACACACGGCTGATGAGTACAATACAACGTACCTCCGTTAACGGATACGCCATGATAAGCGGCCTGAACAACGGCATTCTGCTCAGCATGGATACCGCGGCATAATTCATGCATTTGTCCGGAGGGTACTTTCAATTGTTCACGCAGGCAACCTGTCACTGAGCAATGCTCAAGTTTAGAAGGCGTACCGTTATAACCGGTAGCCACTATCTGTCTGTTCTTGACGATAACAGCACCGACGCTGCGACGCAGGCAAGTGGAGCGCTTGCTTACTACCTGGGCTATCTCCATAAAATAATTGTCCCAGTCAGGTCTGTTATCATACATCAATGTGTACCAAAAATACGATCACCGGCATCGCCAAGTCCGGGAACGATATAACCATGTTCATTAAGTTTTTCATCTAAGGCGGCAGTATAAACTGGCACATCAGGATGCTCATCATTCATAACCTTTACTCCTTCAGGAGCTGCCACCAAACACATAAAACGAATATTTTTTAAACCGCGCGCCTTCAGCATCGAAATCGCAGCAGCAGCGCTGCCTCCGGTTGCCAGCATCGGATCAACCACAATCGTCACGCCATCTTTATTATCAGGAAGTTTGCAGTAATATTCAATCGGCTTTAAAGTTTCTTCATCACGATATAAACCAATAAAACCTACCCGTGCATCAGGAATCATCTTCAATACGCCTGTCAGCAATCCTAAACCAGCTCTTAAAATAGGCACAACAAAAATATCGCCGGCTACTTTATACCCTGTAGTTTTAGCTACCGGAGTGGCAACTTCAACTTCCTGCAACGGCAGATTCCTAGCCACTTCATAAGTCATAAGCATTGCTATTTCATCCAGACATTCACGAAAATCACGTGAAGAAGTATGTTCCGCACGCATTTTAGTAATTTTTTGTTTAATAAGCGGATGATCTACAACTGTAACTTGCATCATTAAAATCTCCTTCCTGAATTTAGAAGCCGGGATACATAGGATATTTAGCACATAAACCCGCTACCCTAGCTGCCGCTTCCTTATGTTTTTCCTCATTTTCAGGATTATTCAAAACTAAACCAATAATTGCGGCGACCTCACGCATATCCTCCTGTTTAAAACCGCGTGTAGTGACGGCAGCAGTACCCAACCTGATACCACTTGTAACAAAAGGACTTTCAGGATCAAACGGAATCGTATTCTTATTGCAGGTTACACCAACCTCATCTAATAAATGTTCTGCTATATTACCAGTCAGCTTCTGACCGCGTACATCAACCAGAATCAGATGATTATCAGTACCTCCTGAAACAATACGGAAGCCTTCTTCCTGCAAAGCTTCCGCGAATACTCTGCAATTATCAAGAATATTCTGCTGATATACTTTAAATTCAGGTTTTAACGCTTCACCAAAAGCAACTGCCTTGGCAGCAATAATATGCATCAAAGGACCACCCTGAATACCAGGGAATATTGCCTTATCAATAGCTTTAGCATACTGTTCCTTACACATAATCAGGCCGCCGCGCGGACCGCGCAGTGTTTTGTGTGTAGTTGTCGTAACGATATCCGCATAAGGCACAGGGCTGGGATGTAAACCAGCGGCTACAAGTCCGGCAATATGCGCAATATCAACCATCAGTAAAGCACCGACACTATGCGCTATCTCTGACATACGTTTAAAATCTATGATTCGTGAATAGGCGCTGGCACCAGCAACGATAATTTTAGGTTTTGTTTCAGCAGCAGTTTGTGCCAAAGCATCGTAATCAATAGTCTCAGTATCATGATCAACACCATAAGGAACTACGTTATAATAACTGCCGGAAATATTTACTGGCGATCCATGTGATAAATGTCCACCCTGAGACAGATTCATTCCCATGATAGTATCACCTGGCTTCAGAAAGGCAAAATAAACAGCAGTATTTGCATTAGCGCCAGAATGTGGCTGTACGTTGACATGATCAGCACCGAATAGTTTCTTTGCACGTTCTATAGCCAGTATTTCCACTTTGTCGACATATTCACAGCCGCCATAATACCGATGTCCGGGATACCCCTCAGCATATTTATTAGTCAGAACAGTACCCATCGCCTCCATTACTGCAGGAGAAACAAAGTTTTCGGATGCGATCAATTCTATTTTATTTCTTTGCCTGCCAAGCTCCTCGCAAATAGCAGCATTAATTTCAGGATCGACAGCAGCTAATTTTTCCAGATTCATAATTACTCCCTCCAAATCAATATTTTATCTTGGGTATTTGGCACGTTCTCCACCGATTAAAGGCGGACGCGTCCATGCCGCGGTGAGCACAGCCTCGCCGATCTTAGATTCCGACAAACGTACAGGTACGGCAACTCTTTTAAGATGCATACCTATCAGCGTCTGCCCTATATCAAGGCCCGCATGAGCCGAGATTGCTTCAACTATAATGGGTTCCACAAAATTTTCATATGCTGCTGTCGCCATTGCGCCGCCTGCATGCTGTACAGGCCGCACAGTAACTTCCTGCCAGCCATACTTCTCTGCAGCATCCCTTGTCGTAACCAAAGCACGGTTCAAATGTTCACAGCACTGGATTGCTAAAAAAACTCCATGTGCCTCAGTCACCTTAATTAATGCGGCAAACATCGCCTCAGCAACTTTCATGGAGCCAGCAGTACCTATTTTATCACCAATCACTTCGCTGGTACTGCAACCAACAACTAAAACCTGCCCTGCTTTGGCCGCACCTATTTGCAACAGTTCCTGTGCCGCAGCAGTTACCTGTGCAGCTATTTCTGCAGTATGCATTACCGCATCGCCTCCAGGGCAGCTATTTTGTCAACACGACGTTCATGACGTCCACCTGCAAATTCACCCTGCAGCCAGGTATCTGTTATCATTTCTGCCAGTCCCACGCCAATAACGCGCTCACCCATACACAGCACATTTGCATTATTATGCTCACGGCTCATTTGGGCAGAAAATACATCGCCGCACAAAGCCGCTCTGATACCGTGAATTTTATTAGCAGCAATAGAAATACCAATACCAGTACCACAAACCAAAATACCCCGTTCGACTTCGCCTGTATTAATAGCCTGACAGACTTTAGCCGCATAATCGGGATAATCTGTAGATTCTTCCGTATAAGTACCACAATCAAGCACTTCAATACCTTTAGCAGTCAGATACTCCCTGATATGATTTTTTAAATGGATCCCGCCATGATCACTGCCAACCGCGATTTTCATATAAGTCACCTCTAAATATTTTCTATACACTTTTTATGTTTTAAACAAATTAAATCATAATGTTATTTTAACATAAATTCAGGCAAAAGCGTACCGCTTTTTGAACAAAGCCTTCCGTTGACTACGGTCACAATTTGATAACCTGCCGCCTTACGAAGTCTGTTCATTACTGCCAGCCCCAAACCGTCTTCACTGACACCCTCAGCAAAAATCATCTGTACATTCTGTTTATCGAAACCACGCAGCAGACTATAAAGCTTTTCTGCAAGGCTTTCAATATCCTGCCCCCACGAGCTTACCAAGATATTTTCAGTTTCAGGAATATGAACAGCAATTTTTTCACTGCATAAAACACCTGTTTTAATGCCCTGAGCGGCAGTCGCCGTCACTATAGGCAGCATATTGCTGATAGCTTCACCTTCAAATAAATACATTGCTGCCTGCGGAGCATAGTGCCTATATTTCATCCCAGGTGCTTTAGGTTTAAAATCACCCTTTCCTTCAAGCGCCGGATCAATCTCTACTGCTCCTAAAACTTCTTCCAACATTTCACGGGTAATTCCGCCAGGACGTAATATCATCGGTACTGCTGAAGTCGTATCTACTACAGTCGATTCGACACCAATACCACAACTGCCGCCGTCAATTACACCAGCTATTTTCCCCTGCATATCGTCCCAAACAGCAGAAGCGTCCGTAGGACTTGGTTTACCAGAAATATTCGCTGAAGGAGCTGCTATAGGGCGACCTGTCTCTTTGATAAGCCTTGCTGCTATAGGATGCGAAGGCATTCTTACACCTACTGTGTCTAACCCGGCACTGACCTCGTCAGGTATCAAATCAGACTTAGCTACGATCAAAGTCAGCGGTCCTGGCCAAAATGACTGCATCAATGCCTGGGCATTAGCAGTAAGTCCACTTGTCAGCGGCAAAATATCCTCTACTCTGGCAATATGTAAAATCAAAGGGTTGTCAACTGGGCGTCCTTTGGCTGCAAAAATTTTAGCCACAGCTGTACCATTCAGTCCGTCAGCACCCAGACCATACACAGTTTCCGTAGGAAAAGCAACTACTTCGCCTTGCCTTAATAAACAACCCGCTGCCTTTAAAATTTCTGTTTCATTATCAGCTTGTAAATTCCAGTAAATGGTCTGCATAATAAGTACCTTCTCTCGTCGCAAAAACCATACGTTCTATTTCTGCATAATCCTTACGCACTGCCGTTACTATTAGTCCAGCCTGGCGGCATAACTGACAAACCGACTGCGCCTGATCGATGCCAACTTCAAAAGCCAGCAACCCGTCCGGCTGAAGCCATATTTCACAGCCGGAAACGATTCTTCTATAAAAATCAAGTCCGTCAGCCCCCCCATCCAGCGCTCCAAGGGGTTCCTTCTGCACATCGGCTGCCAGACCTGCAATAGCCGCAGCCGGAATATAAGGAGGATTTGAAACAATAATATCAAATTTTTTATTACAATCAAGCTTACTGAACAGATCTGATTCAACTAACGTCAATATTTCACCGACACCGATATTTTCGGCATTTTCGCCAGCAACAACCAATGCAGCAGCTGAAATATCGACAGCCGTACCTTTTGACTGCGGCAAAAGATCCAACAATGATACTATAATAGCACCGCTGCCTGTACCAATGTCGAGTAAATTTTCAGCACCCGCTCCCACAGCAGCCTTAGCAACACTTTCTACCAGCAATTCCGTTTCAGGCCTCGGAACCAGTACTGCAGGAGTAACTTTAAAGCTGTGCTTCATAAAAGCTTTGGTTCCTAAAATATACGCCAATGGTTCCTGGTTAGCGCGCCGCGTAACATAACTGCGATATTCAGCCAACTCAGTATCATCCAACGGTTGATCAAAATGTACATATAAAGTTATTCTTTCGCATTTTAGAACAGCACAAAGCAGTATTTCAGCATCTAAACGCGGATTTTCGATCCCTTTATTTGCGAAATACTGCTTTGTCCATTCCAAAACCCTTGTAATCGTCCATAAGGGTTTATTTTCCATATTATTTCACCTGCTGCAGCTGCTCGCTCTGTTTGGCCGTAAGGAGCGCGTCCAGTAATTCATCCATCTCGCCGTTGAGCACAATATCAAGTTTATGCAAAGTCAGCCCGATACGATGATCGGTCACACGTCCCTGTGGGAAGTTGTAGGTACGGATCTTCTCGGAACGATCTCCTGTACCGATCTGGCTTCTACGCATTTCTGCTTCGGCATCGTGACGCTGCTGCTGTTCCATATCGTACAGCTTCGCTTTCAGGATGGCAAAAGCCTTTGCCTTATTCTGGATCTGGGATTTCTCGGTCTGGCTGTAAACCACAATACCGGTCGGATAATGGGTCAGACGAACCGCAGAGTCTGTCGTATTCACACATTGGCCCCCATTACCGGACGCACGCATCACGTCAATACGGATATCCTTATCCTCAATCACAATATCAATATCGTCTTCCACCTCAGGCATTACTGCTACTGAAATAGTCGAGGTATGAATACGGCCGCCGCTTTCGGTTTCGGGAACACGCTGTACACGATGAACACCACTTTCGTATTTCATCCTGGAATAAGCACCCTGTCCGTTAATCATAAAGTTTACTTCCTTCATTCCACCGATTCCGATTTCATCCACACTGAGGAGCTCTACCTTCCAGCGCTGACTTTCTGCATAATGCACATACATACGGTAAATCTCAGCCGCAAAAAGCGCTGCCTCATCCCCACCGGCACCGGCACGGATTTCCACGATAACGTTCTTATCATCATTCGGATCCTTGGGAAGCAGCAGGATTTTCAGCTTCTGTTCCAGCTCCTCCACACGTTTCTTGGCAGAAGCGAGTTCTTCCTTTAACATCTCCTTCATATCCTCATCGGTTTCTTCATCGAGAAGGGCAAGGGAATCTTCAATATCCTGCTTCGACTTCTTATATTCCTTATATGCTTCAACGATCGGAGTCAGATCACTCTGCTCCTTCATCAGCATACGGAAACGTTCCTGATTATTTGCTACATTTGGCTCTGCCAGCTCACTCATAATTTCTTCAAAGTGAATTAATAAATCTTCCAGCTTGTCAAACATCTTTCCACTCCTTATTTGTTTCGGAATCCTTACCAGACATATCCTGCTATTGTTATGAGAATTCCCCAACCTGCTTATTCATCATTTTTCAATATTGTTTCAACTATACGCTTTTAGGTTTACATAACTTTTATATTTCTGTCCATATGCTTATAAAATCGGCAGTCTTCCACTCACCACACGATCAAGACCTGCGAAATCCCTACAGACATCGATCTCCTTAAAGCCTGCTTCACGAAGAAGCTCACTCACTGCCTGTGCCTGTCCGCTTCCGATTTCCATCAGGATCTGTCCGCCTCGTTTGAGGTAATCCTGCGCCCCGCCGATGATTCTCCGGTAAAAGTCAAGCCCGTCCTCTCCTCCATCCAGCGCAATATACGGATCATACTCCCGTACCTCTTCCATCAGTGTCGGGATAACCTTCCTTTCGATATACGGTGGATTGGATACCAGAAGATCAAACTTTCCGGTCACCTTTTCATACAGATCACTTTTAAGGAAATCTGCTTTGATACCAAGCAATTCCGCATTCAGTGCCGCTACCTGCAGTGCTTCCTTTGAAATATCCACACCGGTTCCCTCACAGTCATTCGAATAGTGAAGGAGACTTAACAGAATACAACCGGATCCGGTACACAGATCCAGAATCCGCATGCCATCATGCAGATACCTCATTGCCTCTTCCACCAGAATCTCGGTATCCTGTCTCGGAATCAGCACATGCTCATTTACCTGAAAGCGCAGTCCCATGAAATCCTGATATCCTAAAAGGTGCTGCAGCGGAACATGAACTGCTCTCTGCTCCAACGCTTTCCGGTACTGCTCCTCCTCTGTTTCAGACACCTCCCGGTCTCCGTGACAAAGCAGTGTATTGTGATCGGTTCCGCACACCTCTTCCAGCAAAAGCCGTGCATCCAGCTGTGCCTCACCAATCTCTGCCTCTTTCAGTTTCTGCATTCCCATCAGAAAGGCTTCCGTGTAATTCATTCTTCCACGGTTCCTTTCTCATTCTGTGCTTCCGTCACATTCGCAGGCTGTTCCTCTGCTACGGTTTCCTCATCCTCTTCCTCCGGTTCCGAAAGTTCTCCATCCTTCATCCAGGATTCGTCTACCTCGTAACCAAATTCCTCATAGAGATAATTCTTCCAGTCAAAGACAGCCTCAACCGATTTAATTGCGACTTCAAGCATTTCTTCATCCGGCTCTTTCGTTGTCAGTCTCTGCAGCCACATCCCCGGAGCAGAAATAATCCGGATCAGAATATTGTCACTGCGTCCTGCCAGACGGATAATCTCATAGGAAATTCCCGCAATTACCGGAATCAGTGCGATCCGGAGCAGTACGCGATATACCGGATTCGATACCCGGATAAAGAAAAACAGGATAATACTTACAAATACCACAAAAAACAGGAAGCTTGTTCCACACCGCTTATGAATACGGGAGCTTTTCATCGCATTATATACGGTAAGCGGTCTTCCCTTTTCGATACAGTTGATGCATTTATGCTCTGCACCATGATACTGATACAGACGATGAATGTCCTTCATCAGACTGATTGCCACAATATAAAGTAAAAAGATTGCAATCCGGATGACACCCTCAATAATCGCAAGCAGGGAATCGTTCCGGATAAATCCATTCAGCAGCGTGGACAGATAATACGGCAGAAGAATAAAAACTGCCACAGCCAGCACGATCGAAAGCACTGTGGTAAATCCCATCAGAATTTTCTCGCCGCGTCCTCCGGAAATCTTGTCAAGTGCCTTATCCAGCTTCGTCTCCTCCGCTTCGCCGTCCTCATAGAACTGGGCAGAATGATTGATACATTTCATGCCAAGGCGAAGAGAGTCAATAAAATTAAAAATGCCGCGTAAGAACGGAATTTTCGTAATTCTGCTTTCCGGAAAAAGTCCACGGAACACATCCACCTCGACATCAATTTCACCATCGGCTTTACGGATTGCAACCGCATAATCGTCTTTATTCTTCATCATAACACCTTCCAGAACGGCCTGACCGCCGATTCCGGAGTAGTGTGCGGATTTTTTCTTTTTCGCCATTTTAAATCTCCATTTAAGTTGTGTAACAATTCAGGACTTATCCCTCTCACTAAACTCATGCTTCGCTTTTCGCTTGCATTCGTTAAGTGTTCCGGACTGGTTCTCACTAAGTTCAAGCTTCGCTTTCAGCTTGCTTTCACTAAGTGTTCTACACAAAAAAGGTTGAGATGATGTAACACCTCAACCTTCATCGTTTCACTATTTGCCTGCTACGCCATACTTCTTATTGAACTTATCAATACGTCCGTCAGTTCTTGCAGCCTTCTGCTGACCTGTGTAGAATGAATGACATTTGGAACAAACTTCAACGTGAATATCTTCCTTTGTTGAACCTGTTACAAAAGTGTTGCCACAGTTGCAAGTTACAGTTGCCTGATAATAATCAGGATGAATTCCTTCTCTCATACTTTCACCTCTCTATGATCATTTCTCATATTTTCTGTTCTCATCCACTGTGTTTCCTACGAAACAGCTTTTTAAGTATACCATAGGTATCATACCTTGGCAAGCATTTTTTATAACCATTTAATCTTCTTAACCATATTGACAAATTCCTGATTGTTTCTTGTTTTGGCAAACAGGTCAAGAATCTTGTCCAGTGACTCTTCCGGCTTTAATCCGTTCAAAGCCTTCCGGATGATATTCATGGCATCAAGCTCGTCCTGTGATAACAGCAGGTCTTCACGACGCGTACTGGATCTCGGGATATCGATTGCCGGGAAGATTCTCTTCTCGGACAGCTTTCTGTCAAGCATTAATTCCATGTTACCTGTTCCCTTGAATTCCTCGTAAACCACATCATCCATCTTGGAACCGGTATCTACCAGTGCGGTTGCCAGAATCGTTAAGGATCCACCCTCACGCATATTTCTCGCTGCACCAAAGAACCTCTTCGGCATATGTAATGCAGCAGGATCGAGACCACCGGATAAGGTTCTTCCGCTGGGAGGAACAATCAGGTTGTAGGCTCTTGCAAGTCTTGTAATACTGTCAATCAGGATTACAACATCCTTTCCATGCTCTACAAGACGCTTGCCACGCTCTATTACCATTTCGGATACACGCTTATGATGCTCCGGGAGTTCATCAAAGGTAGAATAAATAACTTCTACATTCGGTCCTTCAATTGCTTCCTTAATATCGGTTACTTCTTCCGGACGTTCATCAATCAACAGAATGATGAGGTGTACTTCCGGAGAGTTACGCTTTACGGATTTCGCAACATCCTTTAACAGGGTTGTCTTACCAGCCTTCGGAGGGGATACGATCATACCTCTCTGCCCCTTACCGACCGGACTGATCAGATCCATAACACGCATTGCCACACTCGCCCCCGGCATTTCCAGATGAAGACGCTCATTCGGGAAAATCGGTGTCATATCTTCAAAATTATAACGTTTCGAGCTTTCTTCCGGCGTATAACCATTGATGCTCTTCACATATAACAGTGCTGCAAACTTCTCTCCCTGTGTACGTACTCTGGTATTTCCCTCCAGAATATCACCGGTCTTCAGTCCGAAACGGCGGATCTGGCTCGGAGCCACATAGACGTCATTCTCACCGGGAAGATAGTTCTCGCAGCGGATAAATCCGAAGCCATCCGGCATAACCTCAAGAATACCATGTGCACTGATTCCGCTGTCCAGCTCTTCAAGCGTTTTTTCTTCTTCCGCTTGTGTGGTTTTTTCTTCTTTATTTCTACTATCTTCTTTGGCTTTTACTTCTTCTCTGATCTTTGTTTCCTTACGTTCTACCGCTTTGGGGGTTACAACACCTTTCGGCTGCTGAACTCCTTTGCCCTCTGCCTTGTCCTTTTCATCAGCTGCAAGCATTGCTTCTACCAGTTCGTCCTTTTTCATGGTTGAAATACCACGCAGTCCTCTTGCTTTCGCTACTGCCTTCAAATCTACAAGCGCTAAAGACTCATACTTTTCTCTCATATTCTCCTCCAAATATCTATGAAAACTGTATACCATTATTACATTTCAAAGGGAATTTTCTTACGAATTGCAAATGATTTGTCATACAATAAAGTGATTATACAACATTCATTTCCAAAAGGAAAGCAGTTTTTTTAATATTTTTAGCAAATTTTCGGCAAAATGAGACATATTTTTCTACTCATCCAACGACTGTTTAACCGGAACCTCAATTTTACGGTCGTAGCAGGCAAAGGTAGCTTCTACCCATTTTTTATCCGGCTTTTTCGTAAAAAGGCTGACAATCGGTACAAGAACCAGTCCTGCCACCATAGCGAATGCTCCCGCATTAATCGGAGACTGCAATACCGTCGGGAAGGAGCTTCTAAAGAACAGATTCAGCGTCATTACACCAACACCAGATACAAAGCTGACATAGCAGGCTGCCCTGGTTGTCTTTTTCCAGTATAAGCCATACAGGAACGGTGCAAGAAATGCCCCTGCCAGTGCGCCCCAGGATACTCCCATAAGCTGCGCGATAAAGGTCACGTTACTCTTATACTGCACAATGGCAATCACTACGGAAATCGCAATAAATACCACGATCAGAAGCCTCATAATGAATACCTGCTTCTTTTCATCCATATCTTTCACTACATGATCCTTTAATACATCCAGTGTCAGCGTTGAACTCGATGCCATAACAAGAGAAGACAACGTTGACATGGAAGCAGACAACACCAGAATCACGACAAGTCCTATGAGAAGATCCGGAAGATTCGAAAGCATTGCCGGAATCACGGCATCATAGCCATCTGCTGCAATGTCAATCTGACTGCTGTACAATCTTCCGAAGCCGCCAAGGAAATAGCATCCTCCGGATACCACAACTGCAAACAAAGTAGAAATAATAGTTCCCTTTTTAATAGAGGCCTCGCTCTTAATCGCATAAAACTTCTGCACCATCTGCGGAAGTCCCCAGGTTCCGAGGGAGGTCAATACAACCACACAAAGCAGGTTAAACGGATCCGGTCCAAAGAACGATGCAAACACACCGGGCTGTGTGGACGCTGCCGCATCTTCTACATTGGCAAGTCCGTTTAAGGCTTCCAGAAAACCACCGTTGCTTTTTAATACGGCTGCAATTACCACAACAATACCAAACAGCATGATAAGTCCCTGCAGGAAATCATTGATTGCCGTTGCCATATAGCCGCCTGCCACCACATAGATCCCTGTCAATACCGCCATTACCAGAATACAGACCGCATAATCAATATGGAACGCCATTCCAAACAGTCTGGATAATCCGTTGTAAAGTGATGCGGTATAAGGAATCAGGAATATAAATACGATCACGGATGCCACAATTTTTAAATTTTTGGACTGGAAACGTGTGCCAAAGAATTCCGGCATGGTTGCACTGTCCAGGTGCTGTGTCATAACACGGGTTCTTCTTCCCAGAACTACCCAGGCAAGCATGGAACCAAGCAATGCATTCCCGATTCCGATCCAGGTGGAAGCAATTCCGTATTTCCACCCGAACTGTCCGGCATATCCTACGAAAATAACTGCCGAAAAGTACGAAGTTCCGTAGGCAAAGGCTGTAAGCCACGGACCGACACTCCGTCCTCCAAGTACAAATCCATTTACATCTGTTGCATGCTTTCTGCAATAAAAGCCAATTGCCAGCATCACCCCGAAAAAAATTACCAGCATCAATATTTTAATGGTCATAACCCACTCTCCTCTTTTTCTTTCTCTATTGCCATCATTTAAGTTATGTAAACCGCATGGCAGAACAATGGTAATAGCTCCGTAGATCAGCTGCGGTTCTGTGCTTCTACCAGACGCGTTCCGCAGTACTGTTCACGAAGCTTCGGCTTCTCAATCTTGCCGGTAGGATTTCTCGGAATATCCGCAAATACAATCTTATGCGGACGCTTATAACGGGGAAGCTTCTGACAGAATT
>ERZ772812.994-NODE-994-length-22147-cov-4.727186_pt1 | contig 22147 bp, 19 predicted proteins | sample MGYA00511343_ERZ772812 | MGnify/ENA primary metagenome ERZ772812 (study PRJEB29015, sample SAMEA2737706) | human gut metagenome | biome: human gut; feature: human-associated habitat; material: faeces | place: China | collected 2012 ...
CACGCGGCTGCGTGCGCGCAGTTTTTCAAATAGAACCGATATATGCATCATTCACACGGCCGCGCAACGCTGGGCGGCAAATTGAGCGCCGTGCTCGTCGCGGCCGGAAGTTCCGTGGGGCTGGGAAATATCTGGCGGTTCCCCTATGTCGCCGGAGACAACGGCGGCGGAGCTTTTCTGGTAATTTACATTCTCTGCGTCCTGCTGCTGGGACTGCCGATCATGGTGGCCGAATTCTCGGTCGGACGCGCCTCGCACCGCAATGCCGTGGGAGCCTACCGGGCGCTCGACCCCAAGTGGAGTTTCCTGGGCTACAACGGCGTCGTGGCGGCATTCCTGATCCTGGGCTTCTACTTCGTGGTGTCGGGATGGACCGCCGAATACATGGTTCACTCCGTGACGGGAAGCCTCGCCCGGTACACCACCGCCGACGAATACAAGAGCGTTTTCGAGAATTTCATCCAGAACCCGTGGCGGCCCGTGCTCTACACCGCGCTGTTCGTGCTGGCCACGCACTTCGTCATCGCGACGGGCGTGCAGAAAGGCATCGAACGCTCGGCAAAGGTGCTGATGCCCCTGCTGTTCGTCATCCTGATCGCACTGTCGATCCACTCGCTGCTGATGCCCGGCGGCGAGGAAGGGCTTCGGTTCCTGTTCCGGCCCGACTTCTCGAAGGTGACGCCCTCGACGGTGCTCGTGGCGCTGGGGCAGGCCTTCTTCTCGCTCTCGATCGGCATCGGCACGATGGTCACCTACGCCTCCTACTTCAAACCCGACACCAACCTGCGCCACACGGCGCTCAACGTCACGATCCTCGACACACTGGTAGCCGTGCTGGCCGGCGTGGTGATCTTCCCGGCGGTGTTCAGCGTGGGCATCGAACCCTCGTCGGGACCGTCGCTCGTATTCATCACCCTGCCGGGCATCTTCAACTCGATGCCGCTGAGCATGGTCTGGTCGTCGGTATTCTTTCTGCTGCTGGTCGTTGCGGCGCTCACCTCGACCATCTCCCTGCACGAAGTCATCACGGCCTACATGCACGAGGAGTGGCACATGAGCCGGCGGGCCGCCGCATGGTCCACGACCGGAGCCTGCATGGCGCTGGCCGCCGTGGCATCGCTGTCGCTGGGCGTTCTGAAGGGATGGAACATCTTCGGACTCACGATTTTCGACTCGCTCGACTACCTTACGGCCAACATCCTGCTCCCCGCCGGCGGATTTTTCACCTGCATATTCGTCGGCTGGCGCCTCGACCGGAAAATACTCAAGGCCGAAATCAGCAACAACGGCACGCTGAAATTCCGTATCTACGGGGTGTTCATCTTCCTCGTGCGCTACGTCTGCCCGGCAGTGCTGCTGCTGATCTTCCTGGATAACCTGGGCCTCTTTTAGCGGCCCGCACCGATCAGAACGAAACCCAAAACCTACCGAAACCATGAAACGATTCATTGTCCTGCTGCTCGTCTGCTGCCTCGGCGCAGCCGTTACGGCCCGCCCGATCCGGGGCACGGTCAAATGCGCCGGGACGCCGGTCTCCGGCGTCACCGTCACGGACGGCCACTCCTTCACCGAAAGCGGCGCCGACGGAACTTTCACCCTCGACGCCGACGACGACGCGCTGTTCATCAGCATCGTAACCCCTTCCGGCTACCTGGCCCCCATGGAGCAGGACATCCCGCAATTCTTCCGGCCCTACGCCGCTTCCACGAAGCGTTACGATTTCGAGCTGCGTCCGTGGCCGGCCACGGGCGAGGTTTACGAATTGCTGGCGATCGGCGACCCGCAGCCCAAAACCGCGGCGCATTTCGACCGGCTCCGAACCGAGATCATCCCCGAACTGCAACGCGCGACCGCCCTCGGGAAGCAACGGGGCACGGCACAGGCGGCGCTGCTGCTCGGCGACATCGTCTGGGACTCTCCGGAGCTGTTCGCCGGCGTCCGCGAGCAGTTCGCATCGCTCGGAATACCGGTCTACGGCGTGATCGGCAACCACGACCACGACCGGAACAAATACACCGACCGGGAGGCCACGGAGAACTACCGGAACCATTTCGGCCCCACCTACTACGCCTTCGACATGGGACGGACCCACTACATCGTCCTCGACGACATCGTCTACCACGGAGCGAAGAAATACGACGAGCAGATCGACTCGCTGCAACTGGCCTGGGCCGCGGAATACGCCCGGCGGCTGCCCGCCGGGTCGCGCGTCTGCGTGGCCATGCACGCCCCGGCCATGAAGGCCTGGAAAGGCAATCAGGTCATGGAGTCGGCCGCCAGGCTGATGGACGCCTTTGCCGGCCACGAACTGCATTTCATCACGGGACACACGCACGTCAACTCGAACTACGACATCCGCGAAGGAGTCGTGGAGCACAACGTGGCACAGATCTGCGGAAATCTGTGGTACGACCCGATCAACAAGGACGGCACGCCCAAAGGCTACCAGCTCTTCCGCGAGTGCGGCGGAGAGTTCTCGTGGGAGTACCGGAGCCTCGGGTCTCCGGCCGTACGGCAACTGCGGGTATGGCAGCCCGGGCAGGTGGAAGCGTTTCCCGGAAGCGTCGTGGCCAAAATCTGGAACTGGGACCCCTGCTGGACCGTCGTCTGGTACGAGGACGGCCGCTACCGCGGCGCAATGCAGCGCATCCAGATCGTCGACCCCGACTATGCGGCGCATCTCGACTCTCTGAAAAACGCCGGGCGGAAACTCGCCAAATCGCAGCATCCCCGCATCTCGGACTTCTATTTCAAAGCGCGTCCTTCGGCTTCGGCACAGACGATCGAGGTAGTCGCCACGGACCGTTTCGGACGCCGCTATTCGGAGCGCATCACGCTCGAAAAGGCCCAATGACCGGCCGAAGCGGCGACAGCTGAACAAGTCCGGGCGAGCGGCGGGAACGGATCAGACGAACGAACGCCGGACAGCAAAAGAACGAGGCGGATGGACAGTACCGAAGTACATTCCATCCGCCTCGTTTAAAGGATGTGCGAAAGATCGCCGCCAGAAAGCGGCAATCAGTTGATATTGCGCCGGTCGGGTTCATGGTCGGGCGAAGCCGCCTCCATGTCGATCTGCAACTTCACCATGTTGATGGCCGTGGCCGCAGCCTCGTCGCCCTTGTTGCCGTGACGGCCGCCGCAGCGGTCGAGGGCCTGCTGCATGTCGCCCACCGTCAGCACGCCGAAAGCGATGGGCATGTTCCACTGGATTTGCAGCTGCGTAATGCCCTGCGTCACGCCCTGACAGATGAAATCGAAGTGGCGCGTGTCGCCCTGGATAACGCATCCGAGAGCGATGACGGCGTCCACGTCGGTATACTCCGCGAAGAACTGCGCGCCGAGCGAAAGCTCGAACGTGCCCGGGACATATTTGACCTGAATATTCATATCGGGGCACCCGGCGGCACGCAGCGTGCGCACGGCTCCCTCCAACAGGGCCTCGGTGACCTCGCGGTTCCACTCGGCCACGACGATACCGAACCGCATGTCAGCGGCCGAAGGCAGGGGTGAGTCGAATTTGGAAAGGTTGTGATTCTTGGTCGCCATCGTCTTTCGCTATTTGATGCTGCCGAGCAGCTTTTCCGCATCGCGGGCCTCCATCGAGGCGGGATACGAAGTCAAAATCTCTTCATAGAAAGCCGCGGCTTTCTGCTCATTGCCCTGCGCCTGCTCCGCAAGACCTGCCTTGCGCAGGTACATCGGGGCCGTCAGGTTGTTGTCGGCGGCCTTCACGGCCTTCTCGTAGAACTTCACCGCCCTGGCGTAGTCCTGCTGCTCGACGGCGATATCGCCCTGCAAACCGTAGTTCTGTGCGTTGATCAGCTCCCCGGGGATACCTTTCAGCTGCGAGAACTTCGCCAGGTATTTGGCGGCGTTCTCCAGATCGCCCGTACGCAGGTAGCAGATGCCCGCATAATGCTTGGCGAGATTGCCCGAAGGCGTCGAGCCGTACTTCTCGATCACGTCGAGGAAACCGGCCGCGTTGTCGTCGCCCAGCAGCGCCGTCTCGAAATCGGGGTTCTCGCCTTCGAAACGGTTCTGCGCCTCGGCGATCATCTCGGCGGCCTTCGTGGCGCGGGGCTGGAGGATCAGCGAGCGGTAGCCGAAAACGAGGGCTGCGAGGACGAGCAGACCGAGGAAAACGTAGGACATCGTCCGGCCGTTCCTCTCGAAAAACAACTCCGTTTTGTTCATTGCTTCGCCGAGGGTTTCCTGCTCGGCGACGTTCTGCTTTGCCATATTGCTTATTGTGTTATTAGTTTATAATTCGTACGATAGTTTGCAAAGATACAAAACTATTCACAATGTGCAATGTCGTGTCCGGATTTTTTGTATTTTTGTCCTATGCATCTGAAGAAAATAGCGCTGCTGAATTTCAAAAACATCTCCCAGGAGGAACTCGCGCTGTGCCCCGGCATCAACTGCCTGGTGGGCGACAACGGCGCGGGCAAAACCAACGTCGTGGACGCCGTTTACTACCTCTCGATGTGCAAGTCGTCGCTGCCGATGACCGACGGGCAGAGCATCCGCCACGGCGCCGACTTCTTCCTCGTCGAAGGGACCTATGCGAGCGATGCCGGCAAGCGGGAAACCATCGTGTGCAGCTTCTCGCGCAAGGGCGGCAAGGTGCTCAAGCGCAACGGCAAGGAGTACGAACGGCTTTCGGACCACGTGGGACTGATTCCCGCGGTGATCGTGTCGCCGGCCGACAGCGCGCTGATCTCGGACGCCGCCGACGAGCGCCGACGCTATCTCAACGCCTTCATTTCGCAGTTGGACCGCGCCTATCTCGGTTCGGTGATGCGCTACAACGCCGTGCTGGCCGAACGCAACCGCCTGCTGAAAACCCGGCCCGACGAAACCATGCTCCAAATCTACGACATGCAGCTGTGCGAACACGGCAAGGCCATCCACGCCCGGCGGCAGGAGTTCGCCGAGCGGCTGCAACCCGTGGCCGCGGCCTATTACAGCATCCTCTCGGGCGACCGGGAGCAGATCGAACTGCACTACAAATCGGAGCTGAACGACCGTCCGTTCGAGGAGATACTGCTCGATGCGCGGCAGAAGGACATCGTCAACGAATTCACGACGGCAGGCATTCACCGCGACGACCTGGTGCTGAAAATCGGAGGTTATCCCCTGCGCAAATACGGGTCGCAGGGACAGCAGAAATCCTTCCTGATCGCCCTCAAACTGGCGCAGTACGCCGTCGTCGCCCAGACGAAGGGCGAACGCCCGATCCTGCTGTTGGACGACCTGTTCGACAAGCTCGACGCCGGGCGGGTCGAACAGTTGATCCGGCTGGTCTCGGACAACACCTTCGGGCAAATCCTGATCACCGACTGCAACCCGACACGCCTGAAACGGATTCTCGACAAGGCGGGCGGCGACTACACGCTCTTTTCAGTCGCCGAAGGCACCGTGACGCAGGAGCGGGCCGCGGCGGAAGATCCGGCGGAAGGCCCGGCCGGGAATGCAGCGGGAAATGCCGCAAACACCCCGGAGAACGCCGCAGGAAATGCAACGGAAGATTCCGCGAAAGGCGCGGAAAAAGAGCGATCCGTACCCGAATCAACCGACGAACAGCCATGAGACGAACCAAAACCATGCTGATGGGCGACCTGCTGGAGGAGTTTTTCAAACGCCCCTACATCGCCGAGAAAGTCGCCGAAGGCAAACTGCCGGACACATGGCGCGAGATTGTCGGCAACCACGCCGCGGATGTCACCACCGAATTGCGGCTCGAAAAGCACATCCTGTACGTACGCATACAGTCGAGCGTCCTGCGCTCGGAACTTTTCTACCAGCGCGAGGCGCTCAAGGAGGAGATAAACCGCCGTTCGGGCGTACGGCTCGTCAACGCCGTCATCATCCGGTAAGTCCGGGTTCGGCAAAAAAGCATACCTTATATAATATATATATGAAAAAAGATGCTCCCGCAAACGGAGCATCTTTTTCTCTATGGCGGGAAGGTTCCATTCGCCCTCCCCAATACGGCCCGGCCTTATTTGATGATCACGGCGCGGTTGGCCTTCTGGTTGTTCTCGTAAACATTGGCTGCGTTGCCCTTGCCTTCGTAGGTCAGCTGTTTGGGGTTCACGCCGCATTTTACGAGGAAGTCGTAAACGCTCTTGGCGCGGTTCTCGGCAACGCGCTTGTTGCCTGCCGCCGTACCCGTCTGCTGGTCGGCGTGGCCCTCGATCTTGTAGACCCGGTCTTTCGGACCGCTCTTGATCAGGTCGGCCATCAGTTCGAGGCGGGTCTTCTCCTTCGGCGTCAGCTTCGACATGCTGTAATCGTAGAAAATGATCGAAGTCGGGCTGAGGGTGTTCACCTTCTGTGCGGCAGCGGCCTCGGCGGCGGCTTTGGCAGCAGCGGCGGCGGCAGCGGCTTTAGCGGCGTCGGCCTCAGCCTCGGCAGCCTTCAGTCTGTTGGCCAGATCCGCATTCTCCGACCGGGCGGCTTCGAGGGCGGAATTGCCCGCAGCCACTGCATTCTGGAAAGCACGGATGTCATCGGCCGTATAGCCCGGAACGCCGCGCTCCCAGCCACGCTGGTTGAAGCGGTAGGTGATACCCACCGTAGCGGAAAGTCCGGCCAGATAAGAACCGTTCATCTCCGCAGGGCAAATATCCGACTTGGCGAGCAGCCCCTTGAGTTCGATATTGAAATCGAATGCCGGCGACAGGCGGAACTTGCTGAGCAGACCTGCCGTGAAGGCGAACTCCTGGCGCGAACCGGATGCATTCTCACGCTGGCTACGGTCCGTGAAGTTCGAAGCCATGTAACCGAAACCGGCGAACGGCACGGCATACCACGCACGGTCGGCACGGTAACCGCCGATCCAGTTCGAGGCGTTAACCATGAAATCCACGTGTCCGAACATGTACGGCCACGTCATCTTGCCGATCTGGGAATCGAAATTGTTGAACCATCCGCCCTGCAATTGAGCGCGCATACCGAAGACCGGATGCAGCCACTTCGTCACCGACAGGTTGCCCTCGAAACCGAAACGGTCGCCCCAAGAGCCGGAGTTACCGCCGTTGGAGAAGGCTGTGCCGGTTCCGAAACCGGCCGAAACCTCCCAATTATCCCAGAATCCGTTCGACACGAATCCGGCAACGCTCGGCTTCTTCGGCGTTCCTTCGGCAAATGCGGCAGAGGCGAAAGCCACGAGCAAAAAAGTCAAGAAAATCTTTCTCATAATATTCATCTTTAATACGTCTTACATACTTGTCGTAAAAGTACACAATTTTTTCACAAAAACCATTCAAATCCGGTCAAAAAAACAGAAAAAAGAGAGCTTCGGAGACAAAGAAGCCCCAAATGCCTGGGCATTGGGGCTTTTTAGAACACAAATCAGGTGGAAACAAACATCAGCCGCACTTGGAATAGCCGCACGACATGCAGGTCAGACAGCCGTTCTGATAGGCCATATTCTCCTGTCCGCAGCTCGGGCATTTACCCTTGGATTTCGTGCCGTCGACGATATACTGTTTCAATGCACGGCACACGCCGGTCTTCCACGTGTTGATCGACTCGCTGTCCAGATGCAGGGACTCGATCAGCGACACGGTCTTCTCGATCGGCATGCCGTGACGCAGCACGCCCGAAATGAGCTTGGCGTAGTTCCAGAACTCTTCGTTGAACAGACGCGAAATGCCGCCGATGGTGTTCGTATAACCGTAACGGTCGGTGTACTGGAAATCATAGCGTTTCGTACCGTCCGCCTCGCGGACCTTGATGATGAAGCCCTTCTTGATCTTCGGGGGAATGAACATGGCGTCCTCCTCGATCTTACCCGTGAAGACCTCGTAGGGACGCCCGCCCTGCAAGCCCACGAAGGCGATCCAGTCCTCCGTGCCGTTCTTGAACCGCACGATGTCGGCAGGAATCGACTTGGGACGCTTCTGCACCTCGCCGGGATGCTCCTCGCACTTCTTCCGGCTCTTGGAGTTCTTCTCCAGCAGCACGCCGTCGCGGCAGCCGTCGCGGTAGACCGTGACGCCCTTGCAGCCGCACTCCCAAGCCGTGCGGTAAACATCGGCCACCAACGCCTCCGAGACGTTGTTCGGCAGGTTCACCGTCACCGAGATCGAATGGTCCACCCATTTCTGGATGGCGCCCTGCATCTTGACCTTGGCCACCCAGTCGATGTCGTTGGCCGTGGCGCCGTGGTAGGGCGACGCGGCGACCCACTCGTTCAGTTCGGCGTCGGAGATCGTCGCCAGCTTCGACGTGTCGTATCCGCTGGCTTCCAGCCATTTGACGAAATTATGATGGTAAACGTTGTACTCCTGGAACTTTTCGCCCGTTTCGTCCTCGTAATCGACGTGGGTGTCCACGTCCGAAGGATTGATCTTGCGGCGGCGCTTGTAGACGGTGCGGAACACCGGCTCGATGCCCGAAGTGGTCTGCGACATGAGCGACGTGGTTCCCGTGGGCGCGATGGTCAGCATGGCGATATTGCGGCGGCCCACCTTCGCCATCTCCTCGTAGAGCGCCGGATCGGCCTCGCGGATACGGGCGATCATCGGGTTGTTCACCTCCTTCGCGGCGTCGTAAACCGGGAAGGCGCCGCGCTCGGCGGCCATCTTCACCGAAGCGCCGTAAGCCGCCAGAGCGAGGCACTTCTGCACCTCGACGGCGAAGTCGATCGCCTCCTGCGTGCCGTAGCGCAGACCCAGCGCGGCGAGCATGTCGCCCTCGGCCGTGATGCCCAGACCCGTACGGCGGCCCTTCCGCGCCATTTCGCGGATCTTCTTCCAAAGCTCCAGCTCCACGCGGCGCACATCCAGGTCTTCGGGGTCGGCGGCGATCTTCCCGATGATCTGTTCGACCTTTTCCAGTTCGAGGTCGATGATGTCGTCCATCATGTGCATCGCCTTGTATACGTGGTCCCTGAACTTGTCGAAATTGAACTTCGCATCGGCCTTGAACGGGTTGTCCACATAGCTCAACAGGTTCATCGCCAGCAGGCGGCACGAATCGTAGGGACAGAGCGGAATCTCGCCGCAGGGGTTGGTCGAAACCGTCACGAAACCCTCGTCGGCATAGCAGTCGGGAATGCTTTCGCGGATGATCGTATCCCAGAACAGCACGCCCGGTTCGGCAGACTTCCACGCGTTGTGGATGATCTTCTCCCAGAGCTTCCGGGCGTCGATGTCCTGCTCGTATTTGGGGTTGTCCGACTTGATCGGGAACTGCTGGTGGTATTTCTTCCCGGCGAGAGCCGCACGCATGAAATCGTCGTCGATCTTGATCGAGACGTTGGCGCCCGTCACCTTGCCCGTGTCGACCTTGGCGTCGATGAACCGCTCGGCGTCAGGGTGCTTGATCGACAGCGACAGCATCAGCGCGCCGCGCCGCCCGTCCTGCGCCACCTCGCGCGTCGAGTTCGAGTAACGCTCCATGAAGGGCACGATGCCCGTCGACGTGAGTGCCGAGTTGAGCACCGGGCTGCCCGTGGGGCGGATGTGCGAAAGGTCGTGGCCCACGCCGCCGCGGCGTTTCATCAGCTGGACCTGCTCCTCGTCCATGCGGAAGATGCCGCCGTAGGAGTCGGCGGGGTTCTTATGGCCGATGACGAAGCAGTTCGACAGCGACGCCACCTGGAAATTGTTGCCGATGCCGGTCATCGGGCCGCCCTGCGGAATGACGTAACGGAAATGGTCGAGCAACGCGAAAACCTCCTCCTTCGGGAGCGGGTTCGGGTATTTTTGCTCGATGCGTTCGATTTCGGAAGCGATGCGCTCGTGCATCTCGCGCGGCGATTTCTCGTAGATGTTTCCGAAAGAGTCCTTGAGGGCGTACTTGCTGACCCACACCGTGGCGGCGAGGTCGTCCCCGTCGAAATACTTCTTCGACTCGGCAACCGCATCGTTGTAATTGACCTTCTGCGGCGTGTCGGCTTTGGTGGCTTTTGACATAACTATTTTCAGACTATTATTTCTATATTTTCAGATTTCAGGCGTCACGGCGGGCAAAACCCGGTTTTACAAAATTGCGGCTTTTCCGGATAAAAAGCCAGCATGAAGAGCCAAACTTATTCACAAAATATCTACAAAAGAGCAAAAGGCACGCCCCAGATACCCGGAGCGCGCCTTCGGTCCGAAGGCGGGATTATTTCACCGCCACGGCGTCGATTTCGACCAGCGCGCCCATCGGCAGCGCCGCGACCTGGTAGCACATGCGCGCCGGCATCTCCGAGGTGAAGAACTCCGCATAGACGGCATTCATGGCGGCGAAATCGCCGATCGACTGCAACAGGACCGTGGTTTTCACCACGTCGGAATAATCGTATCCGGCTTCGCGCAGAATATGGCCGAGGTTCGTGAGCGACCGGCGCGTCTGGGCCTCGATGCCTTCGTCCATCTTTCCGGACGCGGCGTCGATCGGGAGCTGTCCCGAAACATAGAGCGCGCCGCCGGCCTCGACGGCCTGCGAATAGGGACCCACGGCCTTGGGCGCATGGGGAGAAGCGATGATGGTTTTCATAAAAAATTATCTTGAAATTATTTAAGCCTTCGTGCTTTCAACCGCCGTACTCGCAGCCTCTGGCCGCATGTACAGGCCCGACCCTCCCTTGAATCCACGCCGAAGCGGGGACTTATATCCGCCTGCGGCGGAAATATCGGGTCCGGAAGTTGTACAAAGGTATAATTAATTCCCTATATTTGCCATATGATCCAAATGGAAAAACGATGAAGATTTTACTGAAAATTGCGATAGTCGCTGTCGCTGCGGCCTTTATGGCCGGATGCTGCAACTGCCGCTCCTACCAGAAAAAGACCCGCCGCCCGCTGGCGGGCACCGAGTGGCAGCTGATCCAGCTCGGCGGCAAGGCGGTCAAACCCGAGGAGGGCAAATTCACCGTCACGCTGCTCGCCGAAGGCAATCGCCTGACGGGCGTCGGGGCCTGCAACCGCCTGACGGGCGCCTACAAGACCGACGGGAAACGCACGCTGAAGATCGGGCCTCTGGCCGCGACGATGATGGCCTGCCCGGGCATGGACGAGGAGGACGCCTTCACCAAAATGCTCGAATCGGTGACCCATTACGACATGGACGGCCCGATGCTGCTGCTGTTGAGCGACGGCGAACTGCGCGCCGTGTTCCAGGCCAGGCCATGACGTTCCGGGGTCTGATCGGCGCCTGCGTCCTGCTCACCGCCCGACAGCAAGTTGTCCGCCGAAGCGGTCCGGGCGCTTGAAAGCTCCCCGCACTGGAAGCCGGGAGAGCTGTACGGACGAAAGGTCCCCGTGGAAATCACAATTCCCGTGGACTTCCGCTCGTCCAATTAAAAAAGGACCGGATGCATCCGGTCCTTTTCAGTTTTGCATTGCCCGCTATTTCAGGTGCGGATTCAGGCGGCCCCACTCGCCGACGGGAGGCAGAATGCCCATCGCGATCACCTCGTCGCGCAGTTTGCAGAGGTGTTCGTAACTCTCCGTCAGTTTTTGGCGCTCCCCGGCCGTGCCCTGCACGTTCTTATACGACACGCCCTCCTTCGTGATGACGGTCTCCATCGCCATCAGGATATGCTTGAACAGGTCGTTGTGTACGAACACGCCGGCCGGGTAGCCGAACGGCCTGCCGCCCATCGCCGCAGCGATCATGCAGATCGACAGGTAGGCCGGGCTCTGGAACGACGAGCGGCCGCGTAGGTCGATGATATGCTTGCCGCCCTGTATCACCCGCTGGCGCAGCGCTTCCCAGTCGCCGGCGGGAATCTGCGTACCGATCAGCTCGGAGAGCTTCTTGCCGTGGAGTTCGGTCGTCGAGGCGAAGACGGCCATCTGTTCCCCGTGGCCTCCATAGGTACGGCAGTTCTTGATTTCCGAGGCGGGCATGCTGAAATATTTGGCCAGCTCGCTTCTCAGGCGCGTGCTGTCGAGTGCTGCGAGCGTCGAAACCTGCGTCGGCTTGAGGCCCGAATAGAGCAGCGTAATAAGGCCTGTGATGTCGGCCGGGTTGAAGATCACCACCACATGCTTTACGTCGGGGCAGTAGGTTTTGATGTCCTTGCCGAGCTGCTCTGCGATCTGTGCATTGCCCTTGAGCAGGTCTTCGCGCGTCATGCCGGCCTTGCGGGCCGCACCGCCCGACGAGACGATGTATTTCGCATCCTTGAACGCTTCTGCGATATCCGAGGTGAAGGTGAGGTTCACATTTTCGAAGCCGCAGTGGAACAGCTCTTCGGCCACCCCTTCCAGTCCGGGAGCATAAGGGTCGTACAGACATAGGTTGGGAGTGAGATGCATCATGATTGCAGTCTGTGCCATGTTTGAACCGATCATGCCGGCTGCGCCGACGATTGTCAATTTGTCATTTGTCAGAAATTCCATAATCTTTTTTATTTAAAGGTGAGTAATATCTTTTCTTGCTGATTGTCACGATACAAAGATAACCCTTTTTGGAGAGAGTTGTTCATAGAAAAAAGTTATCTTTTAGAGCAAAAAGTTATTTCTTCTTTCCGAACTGCTGTATTGTACCTAAATTACTTATCTTTGTTGGGAAAATGAAGATAAGTAAGAAACTATGAGCATTGAGTTAGGAAAGTACAATACGCTGGAAGTGGTGAAGGAGGTAGCCTTCGGCATGTATCTGGACGGTGGCGAAGAAGGTGAAATTCTGCTTCCGTCGCGTTATGTCCCCCAAGACTGTAAGGTGGGAGACAAACTGAACGTTTTTATATATCTTGATAACGAAGAACGTCTGGTAGCTACTACTCTGACACCGTTAGTGCAGGTCGGGCAGTTTGCCTGCTTGGAGGTGGCGTGGATAAACCAGTATGGTGCTTTCCTTAACTGGGGATTGATGAAGGATCTTTTCGTCCCCTTCCGCGAACAGAAAATGAAGATGCAGGTGGGAAAGAAGTATGTGGTTCATGCCCATTTGGATGATGAAAGCTATCGTATCGTGGCATCGGCCAAGGTAGACCGTTATCTTTCCAAAGAGAAGGCCGCCTATGAGTCGGGGCAGGAGGTGGATATCCTGATTTGGCAGAAGACGGATTTGGGATTCAAGGCGATCATCAACGATGAATATAGCGGCTTGCTATATGAGAGCGAGATATTTCAGCCACTGCACACGGGCATGAGGATGAAAGCCTATGTGAAGCAGGTACGTGAAGACGGCAAGATAGACCTGCTGCTTCAAAAACCGGGGCAGGCTAAAGTAGAAGATTTCTCAGCTACGTTGCTGGACTATATCCGTGAACAGGGCGGACGGATAGCTTTGAATGACAAGAGTCCGGCAGAAGAAATCTATGCAACTTTCGGTGTCAGCAAGAAAACCTTCAAAAAGGCTGTGGGAGATTTGTACAAAAAACATCTGGTTGTATTGGAGGAAGATGGAATCAGGATTAGGAATTAGTCCCAGTCATTAGGAATTTCCCTACTTGTAAATAGAGACAATCATTAGGGAGGGGAATTTCCTCTCCCTATTTTTGTCGTACAATAAAAAAAGAAAAGTCATGATACGTCATTTGATATTAAGTGTTTGTCTAGTTCTGGTAGCGTTTCCCGCAATAAAAGCGGCGCCCATAGACGGAATCCGTATAGAAAGTCCATACCGTAGAGTGGTGGTACTGGTCGACGGACAGCAGGTTTGCCTGCCTACTTTCAGTTGTTTTGTAGCCAATCTGCGTGGTAGTTGTCGGGTAGAGGTTTATGAAGCGCCATCCCGTGGGGAGAATTCCCGAAGGAAAACTCCTATATGATGAACGTGTGCATTGCTCCATCAATGAAGTGGAAGATATTTTCATTCCAGAGGACAAAAGACCTGGTGGAAACTGGGGTACTTCTAATCATCACAAGCCTGGCAGACCCGGTGACAGACCGTTAGGAGGCGAGCAGCATGAACCGGTGATGTCACCATCTGCCTTCGAACAGTTTATGGGGCTGATGGAAAAACAGAGTTTCGATTCAGACCGTAAGGAAGTGCTCGACCATGCCTTGCTGACCTCTTGGTTCACTACTGACCAGTGTATCCGTCTGATGGATTTTTATCGTTTCGACAGTGAAAAGAAACAGTTGATGAAGAAGATTTATCCTAAAATAGCCGATAAACCGAATTTCTATTATGCGATAGACAAGCTGACCTTCTCGTCGGACAAGAACGAGATAAATGCCTTCATCAAACAATATCATGAGAAGAATAACTAAAAAAAGGAGGGGTTATGAAACGGATTATATTTATATTTTTTGCCGCTATGATGAGTACAGCTGTTTGTAGTGCGGCAATGAGCAACAGCAAAGTGCGTAAAGAGACCCGCTTTCTTACGGACAAGATGGCCTATGAATTGAACCTGAGTACAGAACAGTATAATGACGTGTACGAAATAAACTATGATTTCATTTCCGGTATACGCTATCTGATGGATGACGTTCTTCGGGGGGAGGAATGGGCATTAAATCGCTATTACGATTATCTGGATGTGCGCAATGACGACCTTCGATGGGTGCTGAATAACCGGCAGTACGGCCGTTTCATGCAGGCCGCCTATTTTTACCGTCCGGTTTATGTAAGTGGTGGTCGTTGGTCTTTTAGGGTTTACATCACTTACACCAACCATAATCATTTCTATTTCCCGCGGCCGTATCATTACCGTACATATTGCGGTGGGCATTATCGTACGCACTATCACAACAGCTATTATCGCGGTCGTTACCATCATCCGCACTATACCGGTTCGTGGAGTATTCGGAATGATAAGTCGTACCACACCAGCCGCCGTTCAGATTTCGGTTCGGTGAACATCCGCCCTAATTCGCATAAGCGTCCGGCAGGCAGGGATGATGTATATACCACGCGACGTAGCAACAGTAGTAATAATCGCATTAGCACAGGTACACGTAACAGCAGTACGCGACGTAGTAGTGTGGATAGTGGCAGAAAGTCGAGTAAAGAGAAAATAGAAACCACAAGAACTAAAAATAATGATAAGAGCCCCAGCCGTAGCAGGGTAAAGACGGCAAGCAAGGAAAGAAGAAATGCTTCCGGCGTACGGAGTTCCGAAAGCCGTCGCAGCAGCTCTTCAAGCACTACTCGCTGTTCTACCGGCAGTAGCTCTTCCCGCTCTTCGGAAAGGAGATAGAAGAACAAAAAACTCCCCTCTTGTCAGCCTGGAGGCAGGGAGAGGGGAGAATCAAACACAACAACTAAAATTATACTTCTTTTTTTATTCAATCGGTTCTCCCTTATAGAAATCCAGAATCTTGGTACGGAACAGATAGTCATACTTGGCTTGCAATTCGTCTGATTGGGATTTCATAAGGTTCTGTTTTGCTTCATTGTATTCTACGGCATTTGCTTTTCCGTTCTCATACTTTTCGCTCATCAGCTTGAAAGACTCTTCGCTGGCAACGGTGGCTGTATGGCTACTGGTATATTTGCTTTCGGCAGCAGCGGCGTTGTACCATGCTTGTTGGATTTCTTTATAAAGTGTCTTCTTGGCATTATCCAATTGCAAGGCATAGTTTTCACGTTGCAGGCGTGCCGTGCGTACCCGGTTACGGGTAGAGAGACGGTTGAAAATAGGTACGCTGAGGTTGAATCCTACATATTTGTTGAAGTTATCGTTCATCTGCTGGCTGAAAGTACGGTCGATGGTAGAATAGTAATTCGTACCGAGACTACCGTTCAGGCTCAGTTGCGGGTAGTAGTTGCTCTGGGCAATACGGATATTGTGTTTACTGCCTTCCAAGCGGAACTGTGCAGCTTGTATGGAAGCCTTACTCACCATGGCTGTTTGGAATATCTCATCCGGAGGAGTGAGAGGGACTAAATCCAGATTGACTGCCGGAGATTCCAGATTGAACCCTTCCGGTGTTTCCAGTTCGATAAGCTGGCTAAGGTCGAGCAGGGCCAACTTATAGTTGTTGTTTGTCTGCACTACATTCATCTCGTCTTGTGCCACACGTGCTTTGGCTTCTGCCAGTTCTGCCGGAGAGGCTTTTCCCAAGTCGGCAAGCCGGCTGATGCGGACATATTGCTCTTTGCTCAATTGCACTTGTCCCAACGCCACCTGGTGGAGCTCTTCATTGAACAGCACCTGAAGGTAGGCCGAAGCTATATTGATGGCAATGTCTTCCTTGGCTTTGTCCAGGTCGGCAATGGCAGCTTTGAGGTTTAGTTTGGCCAATGCATACTGGTGGGGAATTTCCAGACCGGTAAAGATAGGTATGCTGGTATTGACAGACATATTAGTGCCGTGGCTGCTGGTGTTGACGTATACAGTGGAATAGTCTCCCGTATCCTCATTTTTGATGGCTGTTTGCGTACGTCCCCAGTTCCAGCTCTGGCCGGCACTGGCATTCAGGTTCGGCAGTCGTGCCCATTTGGCTGTATTTACTTCGACAGCACTCTGTTCGGTAGCGTTGGCTGTCTGGCGGATACTGATGTTATGCTCGATGGCATAGTCTATGCATTGGCGTAAAGACCATCGTTCCTGCGCCTGCACTGAGATACTGCCGAATATTGCGAGGTATAAGAATATCTTTTTATTCATATCGTATATCTTTTTAAGCTATTCCGTTTGTTAATCCTTTTTCTCTGTACCGCGAATCTTATCCTGGGCACTGATACCGCTTTTGATGGCAATCTTTATGCCGTCACTCATGCCGACCTGGATGGGGCGGCGTTCGAACTTCTGTACCGGTACGCTGTCCGTCATTACGTATACAAAGGTGCTGTCACCATTGAATTCAATGGTACTTTCCGGTACGGCAAGCGTTTTCTGGGCACGGTCCAATACGATTTCTGCGTTGGCAGAATAGCCGGAACGTATCTGTACGCTGTCCGGTGCGGCAATGGCAGCTTTGATTTCAAACTGGTTGGCACCGTTTTCTTCCACACCCTTCGGAGATATGTATTCCAGTGTGGCATCGAACGAAAGATTCTGCAGGGCGCCGATTGTCAGTTTCACCGGCATGCCTTCGTGCACACGGCCCACTTCCGTTTCGTCAATGTTGCCGCGGAAAATCAAATCGTTCATGTTGGCAACGGTAGCGATGGTGGTTCCGTCATTGAAAGTGTTACTCATGATAACCGAGTTACCGACTTTGATGGGTACATCCAGAATCAGACCGGTAATGGTGGAACGGATCAGGGTACTACTGAAAGAGGCGCTGTTCTTGGTGATGCCTTCCTTTACAATTTCCAGGTTATCTTTTGCTGTCTGCAGTTCCTCGCGTGCCTGCTTCACGCTTACTTCCCCTTTTTCGTACTCTTCAGCGCTGATAAGCTTGTCGTTGTACAGTTTCTGGGTACGGGCGAAATCCGTTTCGGCTTGGGCAGCGTTGATTTCCGCCAATCGTACGCGGCTTTCGGCAGAGTTCAATTGTCCCAGTTCGGGTATCACCTTTACTTTGGCAAGCACTTCCCCTTGCTTCACACTTTGTCCTGCTTCCTTGTATACTTCGGCAATGATACCGGAAATCTGCGGCTTGATAAGGACTTCATCTCTCGGTTCCACTTTGCCGGTGGCTACGGTAGTCTTTTCAAGGTCTGTCACTTCCGGAACTATCGTTTCGTATACTGTTACTTTAGGTTGGGACTTCTGGTACAGAAAAACGAATGTCCAAATGAATAAGGCAGCAATTACTACCAATAATGCGATTTTCAGAAACTTCTTTGTTTTCATCTTATATTTACGATTTAATTATTTACGATTGATATAGCCATTATTTCATGGCTTACGGTTAGTGGTCTCTCTATAAGTTTATTCATCCCTGATGGCTTCAATTGGCTTGATTGCCATGGCGCGATAGGCAGGTGCCAGTCCGGCAAGCACTCCTAATGCGATGAGGAGGATGCAGGTTCCGATAGCCAGTCCGAATGAAACCTGGTAGTGGGTTTTGATAACTCCAGGGTCATTGGCGGCCTTTTCAAGTATTTGCAGTACAAATACGGCAAAAGAAATACCTGCCATACCCGCTATAGTGGTCAGCACCATGCTTTCCGAAAGAATTTGTTGCAGAATGTCTTTAGGACGGGCACCTATGGCACGGCGTATGCCTATTTCCGTTGTGCGCTCCTTGACGGTTACCATCATGATATTCGATACGCCGATAGCTCCGGCAAACAGCGTCCCCAAACCTACCATCCAGATTAGAAAGCGCACTCCAATCATCAGGTTGTCCATCATGGAGAACATAGCTTCCGCATTCAGAAGCATGACGGCTTGTTTGTCATCGGGAGCAATGTAGTGCGCCGCTTTTACAAGACGTTCCACTTCGGGCTGCACGTCTTTCACTTTTACTCCCGGTTTCATGATGAAACATACTACATGCAGTTTCTTTCCGAGGTTGTAGGTCTGTTGCATGGTGGAAAAAGGCAATGTAATGGCTTCAGAGGCCTGCCCTTGTATATTGACATTGCCTTCGGATGAACACATTCCGATAACCCGGTAATAGATACCATTTACCCGGACATATTTGCCGCAGGGGTCTTCACCGGGTTTGAAGAGGCTTTCATAAACACGTTTGCCGATTACACACACTTTACGCGACTCTTTAATGTCGACATCATTGATGAAACGTCCATAGGTCATCTCTTGATGTTCTATCTGTTCATATTCGGGATACAAGCCTTTCACACTACAGTCGTACTTGTTGTCTCCGTAGACAGCCACTTGTCCCCATAAGGCAATGGAAGGCGTGGCAAGCGCCACACCGTCCACATTGCGTACACGGTCCACATCTTCCATCTCCAAATCCCACCATCGTCCTTTGCGAAAACCTTTATAAGCCTCGCTTGTCTTTTGTGCAGCGATAAAGCCCGAGTTGGTTGCAAATCCTTCGAACTGGGATTTTAGTTCTTCCTGCATGCCCTGGCCGCCACCGATAAGCGCCACCAGCATAAAGATACCCCAGAATACGCCGAACGCCGTAAGCAGGCTTCTCGTTTTGTTCCTTGTTATTGTGATGAGGATTTCCTCACACGTATCTATGTCTATTCTCATAATCTTTAATCTGCTCTAAGTGCTTCAATAGGACTGATACTTACCGCTTTCTTAGCCGGGAAGAACCCAGCCAACGTACCCGCTATGATAAGGGTCAAGGTAGCTTGGATAGCAATACTGAGGTCTACGGTGGGATCGGAGAACATGGTCTGCTGGAACATGCCGGCATCCATCGTCTGGCTACCGAAAGCAGAGTTCATCCATTCCGTCACCCCGATGCCTGCCACCATACCGATATAACCGAATAGCGTAGTGATAGTCACGCTTTCCACAATAATCAGCCAAAGGATGGAGAAAGGTTTTGCTCCCAATGCCTTACGGATACCAAATTCCCGGGTACGTTCTTTCACGGTAATCAGCATTATGTTCGACACGCCGACAATCCCACTCAACAGTGTGAAGATACCGATAACCCAGATTGCAGTCCGGAGGATACCCATTGCATTCTGTGTCTGCAGATAGTTGGTGAAACGATTCCATATCCATATGGCGCTCTCATCCGTGGGGTCAAAGCGGTGATTGGTGGCAATAGCCTTGCGGTATTCTTTTTCAAAGGCTTCGTTACTTTCTATGCTGTGCAGGTTCTTGGTTGTAAAGATGATGTTATTCAGCTTGTCTCCTTTATTATAGATGGTCTGCAAGGTGGAGAAGGGGATATACGCTTCGTTTGCCTCGCGGTCTCCCTGGTCATTGTAGAGGCCTACTACTTGATAGGCCACTCCACTGGCATTGACAAATTGTCCGATGGGTTCAGTATGCGTTTTTCCGAAAAGGATATCTGCAGATTTCTTATGGAGGATGATGACTTTACGTCGGTCTTTCAGGTCGTTGTAGTTGATGAAACGTCCGTCCGCTGTTTTCACGGTTTCCACTTCGGTGTAGTTGGGATATACGCCCAGCAGAGAGATATTGATATATTCTTGTCCGAAGCTGACGTTTACATTACTTTGACGCACGGTGGCACCGGCACTGATGACATTTTCAGTGAATTGCTTCTCCGTGTCATCCATGTCCCGGTTGTCCAGTTGGACGCGGCGTCCTTCTTTCAGACCGTCGTATGACTTGGTGGTCCAGCCGGGGAAGATGCGGATAGAGTTCAAGGCACGCTCCGACGCATTTTGCTCGAAGGCATGTATGATACCGTTTCCGGCTCCGAGCAGCACGATGAGCATGAAGATTCCCCATGCCACGGCAAAGCCCGTCAGGAATGTACGCAGTTTGTTGCGTTTGATGGTTCCGTATATTTCTTGCCAAAGGTCTATCATTGATAATTAAAAATTAAGAATTAAAAATTAAAGGGGGAGGGGGCTCTTCCTTTATTATTTCATGAATCCGTCTTTTCCGAACGGGCTTGCATCGTGGTTCAGATTCGTCTCGATGCTACCTATGATACCGTCTTTGATATGGATAATCTTGTCCGTCTGGTTGGCAACACCGCTTTCGTGGGTCACGACTACGATGGTCATGCCCGTATCGTGCAGTTCCTTTAGAATCTGCATCACCTCTACGGAAGTCTTGCTGTCGAGTGCGCCGGTAGGTTCATCGGCAAGGATGATCTCCACAACGGCCTTGATCTCCTTGCCGGTGATCCGGCGGGCCGTTTCGATGATCTCCCGCACGGAATAACCGGCGCCGTTGCCCAGATTGAACACGTCACTGCTGCCGCCCCGCTCCAGATATTCCAGTGCCAGCGCATTACGTTTGCGGCGGCTCACTCCTTGATAAAAGAGAGGAAGCGCCACATTCTCCACTGCATTCTTGAAGGAAATGAGATTGAAGGACTGGAAGATGAAACCAATCATACGGTTGCGGTACTCGGCTGCCTTCGTTTCGCTGAGGTTCTTGATGAGGGTACCGTTCAGATAATATTCCCCCGTGTCGTAACTATCCAGAATACCCAGTATATTGAGTAAAGTGGACTTTCCCGAACCCGATGAGCCCATGATGGAAACAAATTCGCCTTTCTGAATGTCGAGGTTGATACCTTTGAGCACATGCAGCGGTGCTCCGTTGTTGTAGGTCTTGTTAATGTCTTTTAGTTGTATCACTGTTTTCCCTGTTTATTGCTTTACTCTTATTAATTTTCACTATTAGACGCAGCAATGCTACGAAAAGTTGCAAAAGTTGCAAACTTTTTTAAAAAAAGATTTTGCAGTGTCGTTTTTCTTTGTGATTTTTGTAACCATGAATGTGATTAACTAACCCTTTAAACAAAAGTAATATCATGAATTCAAACATGGAAAAGCCCTATGTAGTGGGCATTGACATAGGCGGAACAAACACCGTCTTTGGTATTGTAGACGCACGCGGAACTATTATTGCAAGCAGTTCCATCAAAACCGGAGCTTATGAGGACGTCAATGATTACGTAGACGAAGTTTGCAAGAATCTGCTTCCGTTGATTATCGCTAATGGCGGTGTCGATAAGATCAGAGGTATCGGTGTGGGTGCTCCGAATGGTAACTACTATACGGGAACTATTGAATTCGCTCCAAACTTGCCTTGGAGAGGGATTCTTCCGTTAGCTGCTATGTTTGAAGAAAGATTGGGTATTCCTACGGCTTTGACCAATGACGCTAATGCAGCTGCTATCGGTGAAATGACTTATGGTGCTGCCCGTGGTATGAAAGACTTTATCATGATCACTCTGGGTACAGGTGTAGGTAGCGGTATCGTTATCAACGGTCAGATGGTTTATGGTCACGATGGTTTTGCCGGAGAATTAGGTCACGTCATCATACGTCGCGAGAACGGTCGTCTCTGCGGATGCGGACGTCATGGCTGCTTGGAAACTTACTGTTCGGCTACCGGTGTAGCTCGTACAGCCCGTGAATTCCTAACTGCACGTACCGAGCCAAGTTTGCTTCGTTCTATTCCTGCTGAAAATATCACGTCTAAAGATGTGTACGATGCAGCCGTTCAAGGTGACAAACTTGCACAAGATATCTTCAACTTTACAGGTACTATTCTGGGTGAAGCTATAGCAGATGCTATCGCATTCTCCAGCCCCGAAGCTATCATCCTGTTTGGTGGATTGGCTAAATCCGGAGATTATATCTTCAAGCCTATCCAGAAAGCTATCGATGACAATGTGCTGAATATCTATAAAGGTAAAGCCAAGTTGTTGATGTCTGAATTGAAAGATTCCGATGCAGCTGTATTAGGTGCAAGTGCATT
>ERZ772812.996-NODE-996-length-22111-cov-3.290715_pt1 | contig 22111 bp, 16 predicted proteins | sample MGYA00511343_ERZ772812 | MGnify/ENA primary metagenome ERZ772812 (study PRJEB29015, sample SAMEA2737706) | human gut metagenome | biome: human gut; feature: human-associated habitat; material: faeces | place: China | collected 2012 ...
TTGGGATTTTGGTTCAGCCAATCGCTGTAAACTTCGATCCAGTTGGCGACATACTTCTCATCCTTGGTGTCGTAATAGGTCTTGGCCTGCGGAACCATCCACTGGTGGCGGTGGAGCTGATAGCGCTGCTCCTGATCTTTCGTAGGCCAGTAGGTCCAGTCGATGCCGTCGTCCTTCCTGTAGGAATAGGGAATCTCCTCGGAGGCATTTTCAAAGAAATTCTTCACATAGAACCGGTAATCGTTCTCTTTGAGCGCATAATCGGCCCACTTTTTTTCGTTGTCCGTAGCCGTCGAGGTCGAAAGGTCGACATTGGGATTCGTCCCGTGCGTGCGCGAACGATAATAGTTGAGCATCTCCTCGAGCGCCTTGTAATAGTCGCCGATCTCATAGGCGCGCTTTACTTTCGTCAGGCCGCTGTAATCGAGATTCAGCACATCGAAAACACTCACGTCGATACCGTTGTTCATCGACTCCGAGCCACTCTCGACCCATGCCGCGGCATTCTTCATCTCCGGGAAGATCGTACCGGCGCGGAATACGGCGTGGGCCTGCTTGGCCTTGAGTTCCGGGTCCTCGGAGTAGTGCGACTTGATGTGCTCGGTCTGCTCGGCCAGATTGTTCAGGAAGGCCGAAAGCCACTGCGGGGTGAAGTTCACCGACTGCATGAAGTAATAAAGCAGGTCGCACTGGTCCTCGACGCGGTAAGCCACGTCGATCGGACGCCAAGCATAGAACTGGTCGCGGATTTCCGCGGGCTGCGTCGAAGGATCGGCCTCGTAGTCCACATCGCCCGTCGGGCGGGGGAAATTCGTCAGCCAGTCCTCGTAAAGCGTCACCCACTCCGAAGAGTAGGTTTCATCGAGCGTCGTGCGGTAGGCCTTGCCCTGCGGAACCATCCATTGCAGACGATGCAGGCCGTAACGCTCCTCGGCCGTGGCCGAAGCGCGCTTCGTCCAGTCGATCTTCTTCGAGGTCATATAGGACCAAGGCTTGTCGCCGTCGAGATACCCGCCGTTGTAGAGACGGTATTCATTGGCCGCGAGCGCATAGTCGGCCCACTGCTTCTCCTCGGCGGAAACCGAGGGCGCAATGAGATTGACATTGGCGTTGACCACGTCCGTGCGGCTGCGATAGTACTCCAGCAGGGCCTGTGCGGCCAGATAGTACTGGTCGGACTCGTAATAGGCCTTTACGGCGCCCAGACCGGGATAGTCGAGATTCAGCGCGCTGAACACACCCGCTTCGATCACACTGTTGCCGGGAATCGTCGGATCTTTCGAATCCGAACCGCCGTTGTTCGATTTCTCCGTATCGTCCTGCAGGCAGCCCGCCGAAAGCAAGACTGCCGTAAGGAGACAGAATACCGGAATTTTCGTAAAAATTCGTTTCATAGGTTATAGGTGATTTTAGGTTTTTTGTAGCCGGAGTCAGATCCGCCGCGGGTCGAGGCCCCGCAGCGACAGGTAGCGCCCGATGGCTTCGAGGTAGTAGTAGTCCGCATAGTTGAGCGGGGTGTCGATCTCGCTGTCGGCGGGCAGGTGGCCGACGCTGTGCATCAGGATAAAGCCCCCGTTGGTGCCCTTCTCCGCGAGGTAGGCGTCCGACGAAAGGTTCATCAGCAGGGTCTCGGCATAGTCGAAATACTTTTTGCCCTCGGCCTCGGGAACCATCGTCGAGAGTTCGAACAGCGCCGACGAGACGACCGCAGCGGCCGAAGCGTCGCGCGGAGCGTCGGGAATGTCCGGGGCATTGTAATCCCAGTAGGGAATGCGGTCGGCGGGGGTGTTCGGGTGGTGCATGATGAAGTCGGCGATCCGCTCGGCGTGTTTCAGGTACTTCGTGTCGCCCGTCTCGCGGTAGCACATCGTGTAGCCGTAAAGACCCCACGCCTGTCCGCGGGCCCACGCCGAGGAGTCGGAGTAGCCTTGGAACGTGCCCTGACTCTCGACCGTGCCGTCGTCGTTGTAGCTCACGACATGGTACGAACTGGCGTCGTCACGGTAATGGTTCTTCATCGTGATGTCGGCATGGCGGACCGCCACGTCGCGGTAGACGGGGTCGCCCGTGTGCTTCGAGGCCCAGAAGAGCATCTCGAGGTTCATCATGTTGTCGATGATGACCGGATAGTTCCACTCGCCGAAGTCCCACGAGCGGATCACGCCGATGCGGGGATCGCAGCGCGAGATAAGGCTCTTGGCGGCCTCGACGATCACCTCTTCCGAGTGTCGGTCGTGCAGCGTCTCCATCTGCTGGCCGAAGCTGCAGAAGACCATGAAGCCCAGATCGTGCGTCCCTTTATAATATTGTATACCCTCCAGCCGGTCGGTGTATTTTTTGGCTTCGGCCAGCAGTTTTTCGTCGCCCGTAAAGCGGTAGCACTGCCAGAGCGAGCCGGGGAAGAATCCGCTTGTCCAGTCCTTGGCATTGACGGCCCGGAACTTGGGCATCAGCGAACGGGGAAAGCAGTTCGTCGTGTCGAGTTGGGCGGCGGCGTCCAGCAACTGGCTGTCGGCCACCCCGATGGCATGTTTCAGAGATGCGATCTTGGGGTCGCGTTCCGCAGAGCACGAACCCAGCACGAACAGAGAGAGGAGTCCCAAAACGGGGAGAAAATTTCTTCTCATGAGCGGTTCAGGTTTTTGGTTTAGGTTTTACAATGTTTCGGTAAGCAAAATTACCGATAAGCCCCGGCACGCACCCTGAGAATTGAAGAATTGATTTTAAAAACCGCTCAAATAAACTTTGAATTTGTGCAACCGGATGCGGATTTTGTCCAAAAACGACCCCGGGACGGGTTTTCAGCAGGGGCCGGATCGACGGTGTCCAGCGGGCTCCGGACACCGTTCCGGGCCCGCAAAGCGGGTCGTGCGGCCCCGAAAGGGGATAAAAAACGGGAGTTCCCGTAGGGGATTTCCTTTGAAAGATTGTAACAGTCTAAATAATTAGGCTGTTACATTTTTTTTAGATGGGATAAGGTAACGAAAAAGCAACGGTTCTGTTTTCCGGTATTTGCGTAAGAATTCCCAACCTCAAATAACTGATACAAAAATAGCAAACCTGATCAAAAAAAGCAAGTGTGCTGCTTGTTTTATGTCGCTTGTCGACGGTGTGCCTTTTAACAATTCTGCTTGACGAAACTTTCCATATTTCTTTTCCAGCCGACATGAAAGAGACAAGCACCTCTTATCCCGCATCCTTATTTTTCTTTGACAAGAATACGACGTCCTTTACTTGTTTGTACCATCCCTACTGTTATTGTATCGATACTCGTGGATTGGACTGCTCTGCTCTCGTGATAGGATTCACTCTTCAGATTTTTTCTGTTGTCTCGCTATAAATAAAGCGATGTAGTTTGCACACCTCTCCACCATCTTACAAGCTACGAGTATATGAATTGAATTCGATTTCCATGAGTTTTTTATCTATTCTGCACCTATTTTGATGTCAGAACTTTACCTACTCGTGCGAATCTTTGTTCCGATATACTTTCACGCTCTGCAGCTGATTGTCCTCGAGTTCATACTCCTTATATCTTCCGACACCGTGTCGTCCGTTAATCGCATACCGTATATCTTCGGATTGCGGTTGATTGATTAACAAAATTCCCCTCAGAGTCTCTACATCATCTCGAACCGTAGCGTACATTTCCAGCTCATTTCCTCATAAGTGAACACCAGCCTGCTGGAAGTAGACTCACCGTTATTATTCTACCGTAAGTTTATAACCCGTATATCTCTCCACTAGCAAATGAAAAATAGGTATCTCTTGTTTTGGTCGGCTCAATCGAGGCTGTTTTTATCTCTACCATCTATATCCGAAATTTATTTTTAATAAAATATAATTTCGAAAAGCCTAACTTAATCGGGTAAATTCTTGGATTTTCATAAATTAAATTTTATATTTACAAATGAAAACCTCCTACGCCGATGAAACCTAGACAGAACCTCTGCTTCGCGTTCTCCTTTCTCTTATCTGCATCTCTCATCAGTTGCGGCGATAATGCATCCGTGTATCAGGCTCTCAGAATGGCAAAAAATAATCGTGCGGAACTAACTAAAGTTCTTAACCATTACAAAAGCCAGTCGGAAGAACTAAAATATGAGGCTGCCCGTTATTTGATCCGTTATATGCCCTATCATTATTCTTACGCAGGCAGCTATGAACAATATTGCGATACGGTAGACTCGATCCTGGCGCTGAATAAAGATCCACAGAGTACAAATACACAGATTGCCTCGTGTTCTCAATCCTTTCAACCGACTATTACAACCGAATTAGATTTAGAACGTATTACGGCTGATTATTTAATCAGGAGCATTGATTCGGCTTATAGTCAATGGCAATACGGGCCATGGGCACGCCATCTTACGTTCGACGATTTCTGTGAATATTTATTACCGTACAAAATTCTGGAAGGACAGCCTCTCGACAATTGGAGAGAGACATTATACGCTCTGTACAATGGAGATGTGTATTCATTGGAATCAACCTGTTCCGATTACCGGAATAATCCCCGGGCAGCAGTCTGTTTTATCAATGACGAACTAAAAAAGCATAACCCCCAGTTACTCCTGTTCTCATCGGACTACATTCCCATCATGCGGGCGAGTACACTTATTGATAAACCATTCGGGACTTGTATAGATTATACGTTCGTGGCAACTGCATTGCTCCGTAGCAAAGGAATTCCGGTATCAATCGATTATACACCGCAATGGCCAGACCGCTTCATGGGACATTATTGGAATACGGTATTGACTGAACGTCGAAAAAAATACGAATTTAACGGATTTGAATCCAATCCTTCTGAAGAACATTATCCGGATGCTAAATTTGCCAAAGTCTTTCGCATGACCTACAAGCCCAATAACGAACTTCTGGAACTGATTCATCAAGGCCGTGCGCTCCCTCCAACTCTCTCAAATATTTTCTGTAAAGATGTAACAGAAGAGTATCTGGAAACATCCGACATAACGATCCGTCTTTTCCCAAGGAGGACTGAAGGCGACAATGTATATCTCGCAGTGTTCAACAATTTCGAATGGAAGCCGATATACTGGGGATATGTTCGCGGCAATAAAGCCCGTTTCAAAGGTATGGGACGAAATGTTCTCTACCTTCCTGTATTGTGGAAAAATGAGAAACCAATACCTGTCGGCGATCCTTTTTTCTTGGATATGACCGGGAATATCCGATATATCAGGCCGGACACTACCCGTCATCAAAACATCCGTGTAAATCGCAAGTTTCCCCCGTTGAGACATGTTTGCGCCAGGCGGGATTACCTTCGCTTCGGAAAGATAGAAGCAGCAAACAAACCGGACTTTTCCGATGCGGTCATTGCTGCCGAACTGCCAGACTGGGACCATCTTGCAGATACTTTGAATACCTCTGCAGTAGCTCCATACCGCTATTGGAGATTCAAATCGTCCGGGAATTATCGTTGCGAAATGGCAGAACTCTATTTCTGGGAAAGCGGTTCAGAGCAGAGATTATGTGGTAAAAGAATCGCAGGTCCCAGTCGTCGGCCCGGTTTGGATGATTTCAAATGGTTCGACGACAACGATCCACTGACAGCCTTATGGGCTGAGGGAGATGATTATTGGGCCGGATATGATTTCGGAGATCGGATCTCCTATATCCGCCGAAGCGATGGAAACGATATTCTGCCAGGCGCGGAATACGAGTTGTTTTATTGGTCGGAGAACCATTGGGTTTCACTCGGCAGACAGACAGCCAAAGACGTTTACCTTGCATATAATGAGGCGCCGATTCATGCATTGTTCTATATTAAATGTCATTCTTATGGAAAAGACAATCGGATTTTCGAATATGAAGATGATCGCATAACCTGGAGATAACAGTTCATATAGAACCATCATAATACCCCAATGATAACTATGCAGACAAAATTTTTCTTCTATATATTATTATCATCATTTTTTATCCCTTGCCGTGCCCAGCACCAAGACAGTATGGTGTTGCATATCGGACTGCAAGAAGCATTGGAGATAGCCGCATCGCAATCACTGGATGCGATCGTATATAAAGACCAAATGCGGATGTCCTATTGGCAATACAGGAATTATAAAGCCGACCTGCGCCCTGCCATAACTATGGATGGCACTCTTCCCAGTCTGAACAAATCATTAACTACCTATCAAAAATCGGACGGCAGTTACGAATTCATCCCTAACAGTGCCTTAACCGGCAACATCGGATTGGCTGTAAGCCAGAACATACCATTTACCGGAGGAAAAATTTATCTGCAGTCACAAATCGAACGAATCGAGCAACTAGACGGCAATAAAAAAACCGGATGGCTCAGTGTTCCTGCAGCAATCACCCTCGAACAGCCTCTGATTACCGACAGGCCGCTTTGGTGGGCCATGAAAATCGAGCCGGAACGATACAGAGAGGCCCAACAACAATTCGCCGTCAATATGGAAATCGTTTCCATCAAAACAATTCAATACTATTTTGATCTTTTGCTTGCAATGGTCAACCGCAATATCGCAGAACAGAATTTGAAAAACGCCACCCAACTTTTCGACATAGCGTCAGGCAAAAAACACCTCGGGTTGATCTCAGACAATGACCTGCAACAATTAAAACTGGGTAAATTGAATGCCTCAGCATCCGTCATAACAGCCCGTCAGAATTATGATGCCAGCATGTTCGCATTGCGGAATTATCTTGGATTCAATGACCGGGTAATCATCGAAGCATCCATGCCACCCGAAGCCCCCAACATCCCAATCACATTGGCCGAAGTTGTAGAACGTGCTCATGAAAATAATCCGATCACGCATAATTCCTATCGCCGCCGTCTTGAAGCGCAGCAAGCGATTGCACAGGCAAGGGCCAACCGTGGTTTTCAAGCGAACGTCTATGTTTCCGTAGGCTTTACAGGGAGTGCAGCAACTTTCGCCCCCTCTTATGAGAACCTGCAAAACAGGCAGGTCATTTCCTTGGGAGTACGCATTCCTATTCTCGATTGGGGTAAGGGCAAAGGACGTATTCAACTGGCCAAATCCCAGGCAGAGGTTGTGAAAACCCGCATTGAGCAGGAAAATCTCGATTTTGAGCAGAATATCGTACTCGCAGTACAAGAATATCTGGATCAGCAACGGTTGACCTCGATCTACCGGGAAGCAAACGAGGTCGCCCAGCACAGATACAAGACAGCTTTCGAAACTTTTGTCATTGGAAAAATAAATGTAATAGATATCAATACAGCCCAAAGCGAGGAAGATAATGCTAAAAGAAATTACATCAATCAACTGTATTCATCGTGGTTATGTTATTACAATTTGCGCCATATCACTCTTTTTGATTTTGAAACTCGCTCGAATATAACCTACACCCTTTTTTAAATGTAATTTTATGGACTCTCAAATACCTCACGAAATCATTCGTCAGCGCCGACTGAAACGAATAATCAGAACTGCGGCATACGCCGGAACTGCAATCATCCTATTTATCGTTCTGATCAGCGTATTGCGCGGTGGCATAAAGGCGTCTTCAATCAACATATCGGTTGCAGATCGAGGTTCACTTGAAATTACCGTTTCTTCGTCCGGTAAAGTTGTACCATTATATGAAGAGGTGATAACCTCCCCTATTCCGTCAAAAGTATTGGACGTTTATAAGAAATCCGGAGAGTCATTACAAGAAAATGATTTGATTTTAAGACTTGATCTCGCCGCTACCAACACCGATTTCGAACGGTTGCGCGATGAACTCGAAATGAAAAAAAGTAAAATTGCCCAGCAGCAGGCAAATGCTCAGACACAGCTTTCTGAAATGGCTATGCAAATACGCATCGACAGTATGCGTTTACAACGATCACAAGTACAATTGAGCAACGAACGTTATCTGGACAGTATCGGCGCAAGTACAACCGACAAAATTAGACAGGCTGAGTTGGAATTGGAAGTACTGGCCATGCAGTATGACCAATTGAAGCTCAAATTTGCCAATTTGCAGAAAAACACCCAAGCCGATATGCGAGTGGCAGAGTTGGACCTTAACATAGCTCAAAAGAATTTCGCCCTGGCGTCCAAAACCATGGGAGATGCCCAAGTCCGAGCTCCCCGTGCGGCAACATTAACATGGGTTAACGACCAAATTGGCTCCAATATCGCCCAAGGAGCCCAACTGGCAATCGTATCCGACCTAAACCATTTCAAAGTAGAAGCTGAGATTGCCGATTCCTATGCCAATAAGGTTTTACCCGGAAATAAGGCTGTTGTTGAAATTGGAAACGATAAGCTCACCGGTCTTGTTGGAAACGTTGCTCCTGCGGTGGCAAATGGCATTATCAAATTCACGGTAACATTAGATCAAAACGACAATCCCCAATTACGATCCGGACTCAAAGCAGATGTCTATGTAATTAACTCCATCAAAGAAAACGCATTAAGAATTGCCAACCGAGTATATTACCACGGTCCGGGAAAATATGAAATGTGGGTCGTCAAAAATAGTGTAGCTAAAAAACGGACCATCGTTCTCGGGGAAAGCAGTTATGAACATGTGGAGGTCCTTGACGGATTGAATGAAGGTGAGGCGGTGATTGTAAACGATTTAAGTCGGTTCAAAAGCAAGACGAAGCTACGAATAAAGGACTGATGTCTACTCTTTCACTTCAAATTGCAAAGAGTAATTCTATAAACCAATTTTTTATAACGCTCGTTTTATTAAATAATATTTGGCCAAATCGCAAATAAATTATATATTTAACCGTTAAAGTCATCTTGCATTATTAAAATTATGACAAAATCCCAAATTTTTCGACCATCAACATACAATATTATTGTCGAACTTAAGAATGCCCCCAACAAATATATGATGGTTCATGGATATACGGGGGCTATCGACATAGCCAATCCGAATGTCATTGAATTGCTCAAGCCCGGAAATCGCGTATCGAGGGTAAATTCATTGGTATCAATAAAGACATTCAATACACTTGTAAAAAGAGGATATCTAACACAAAAAACGGCCGCCGAGGAGCGACAGTTTTGTCAACGATGGGCAAATTTCATGCATTCATGGAGAAAGCGATTCGGAATGCGCTCATTTATGTTCATGGTAACTTACGACTGTAATTTCCGTTGCCCCTATTGCTACGAAAGCACGATTTCTGAACATGGGCGACAATGGACCAAAAAGACCTTTACCAAAGAGATGGTAGACCGGGCATACGAAGCTATGACAGAGATTGAACCGGATGAACAAAAACGTATAAAATCCATTACGTTATATGGGGGAGAGCCATTATTGGCAAAAAATCGAGAGATTGTAGAATATATCGTACAAAAGGGACTTGAACAGGGCTACAAGTTCGAAGCAATCTCAAACGGGTATGAAATCGATCATTATCTGGACTTGCTCGATCCCGAGAAGATATATTCAATTCAGATATCGGTTGACGGCCCTAAAGAGATACATGATCGAAGAAGATACCACTATCAGGACGGCGGAACATTCGATAAAATCTTTCAAAACATCGGTTTGGCTTTAAATAAAGGCATTCGGATCGGATTAAGGGCCAATACCGATGCAACCAACTATCAGTTTATTGAATCTCTGTACGATCAGTTTAAGAGTGTCGGTTATACGGATAATCCCAATTTCGTTTTTTCGGCCGCATTGGTTGTCGGAGATGAAAACATCCGTCCGGAAAGTCAGGTCATATCAAATCCGGAACACCCTGCAACTTTATTGTCCAAAGCGGACTTCAATGCCAAAATGCAACAAACGAAAGTCCCCGGACAACATCAGGAAATGTGGATCTACAGGAAATTATATACGGCAATCAAACATAAGGCCCGAATTGACTTCAGCCCGGTTTATTGCGGGGTACAAGTCGGGGCCTATATTCTCGATCCGTTTGGGGATATATATAATTGTTGGGAAACAGTAGGCAAGAAACGCCATATTCTCGGACATTATACAGAAGGTATCAGTTGGGAAAAGGAAACCGAAAACTGGCATCAGCGCAATATTGCGACAACACCCCGCTGCAGTGTATGCAAATATGCGTTCTTATGCGGCGGCGGTTGTCTTGCAAAGGTATTGAAAGCCTACAACGATTTCACCAAACCTTACTGCCACTCTTTCCCGGAGATTTTTCACCAGATTGCCAACAACGCTTATGATGCCTATATGCAAGACCCAATATGCGAATGTCACTCTAACCTTAATAAAAAATAGCCATGAAAAAGAAACCTACATCACCACTTCGGCACAATGAAAGTGAAGACCTTGTGCCGCTGACCGACAAGTTGTACACGGAATTTTCCATTGAAGTATTGGAAGAGCGGTTGGAAACCGACCCTTTGCTTCTAACTGGACTTTTTAACGACATCACTCCTTTTTGCACTTGTAAGAAAGAATCTAGTTATTGTACAAATACTAATTGTACATCATGCTATTCCTCAGAAAATTGCACATGCTATGGCACAAATTGCAATGCGTGCTATGGAGATGCTGGTGGTTATGATACTTGTACATGTAACTCTGTAAATAATCCTGAATGTATCAAAATTTAGAGTTAAGATTATTATCATATTGCGCATGGACTTCACCTTGATCAATCAAATTCAGGTTTTACCTTTCGATACAGCAAGCACGGAAGGTAAGAATCTATTGTACTATAATGATCAATATTTTGAAGTCAGTGCACCTCTCGCCGAGCTCCTGAAAACAATTCAGGAGCTCGGCTGCCTATCGAAAGCCGCTATTCATTTCTCGCACCAAACCGGCAAAACCTATTCTGAAGAGGATATGACGGCTATCGTGGAGAAATTTATCACACCCATTTTTCAAAAAGAGACAGAAAAGCCCTCAAAAAATAAAACGTTCATTTTCAAAGTCGGATTGCTTCCGCCTCAATCGGTAAAAACAATCGCTACGCGGTTGCGCTTTTTTCTCCAACCCAAAATTGCACTGTTTTTTCTCCTATTGATCCTGACTTGCGAGATTTTATTTTTCACCAGCGATTTGGGGGTTATTCATTCGTTAAGCGGAGCCAACGGATATATAATCGCAGGAGTTCTGGGATTATTTGTAATGAGTTCGTTGTTTCACGAAATGGGCCATGCCGCAGCCTGCCGCTATTTCAATGCCGAGAACGGAGGTGTCGGATTCGGGTTATATATCAGTTTCCCTGTCTTTTACACGGATGTTACAAATATTTGGAGATTGACCCGGAAACAACGCATTATCGTTAATTTCAGCGGTGTTTATTTCCAACTCCTATTCCTACTGCCCTTTTTTGTGATCTATTTTCTGACTGGAGACAATATCCCTAAACTATTCATATATACGATCAATCTGAACTTTCTCTTTACATTAAATCCCTTTTTCAAATTCGACGGCTATTGGATCATGTCCGATCTGATGGGTGTTCCGAATTTACGGAGTCGGTCAATGGAGTATTTCACCTATCTGTTTCGAAAACTCCGAAAAAAAGAAGCGTCCAAACCGTTTTTGCTTTCGCTAAGACCGATGGAGCGCTTCGCTATGATTGCATATTCACTGATAGTCAATATCTTTTTTCTCTACTTTTTCGTGTTTGTCATTCCCCGCATCATCTATAATTTCATCAGCCTGTTTCCCCGCAACGCCAGCCATATCGTCAATAATCTGGCACAAGGAATCTGGCCCGGCACAAGCTTGATCGTGAACAGTATTTTTCAAGTGGTCATGTTTGGATTTATCGTACTGTTTCTCTATAAGATGCTGATAAAACTGATAAAAGGATTACAGCCTAAAAATATATAGCGAAATAAACATACAGAATGCGATACGTCAAAATCGACAAAAAAGGCTTGATACTTGGGGCAATACTTTTGATAAGTATCGTTCAGCTTTTTGTATGTTATATTTCCTGGCAAAGTACAATCTTCGCTTTCATTCTCCTTTTGGTTGCTTTCCGAGGACGGTCAAAATCCGAATTCACCTATTTGGACATAGCAGTATCCTTCGTACTCCTCTTTGAACTCATCTTATTTTTTACTACTATAAATAGCCCTCCGGCATCCACATATGTGATGATGGCATTTTACACATGGTCGTGCTATTTCATTTGCAGATTCTGCCTGACTTCAATCCGCCAGTTCCGATTCATGTTATTATGCCTGTCAATTATCATATTCATTATCCTTATTATAGGTGCAGTAAGTTTTTTACAATTCCGGCGACATGTATATGTATCCGGGTTCGATTCCCTTTACGAATTTCGATCATTACTAACTCCTTGGGGTAATACCCTCAACTTATGGGCAACGTTCCTGACTGCTTTCATGGGAATTATTTTGCTAACATTCCTTTATTATCGGAATCATACGAGGATTACGGGATTTTTAACCTTAACTTTTGCATTGCTCATATGGAATGGTCTCGCAACATTTTCCCGAACATTATATATATTATTTATACTCGCATTTCTGATTCTAACAATCGGCATTGCCATAAAGAAAGCAAAAAAAATCAAATGGGTACTTGCGGTTTACATAATGACTATCATTGGCTTTTGTTGGACCAATGGCACCCACGATGTAGAAACAGTTCTGAAAATCAACGGGACAATCTCACAGCAACGCAGCACCAATGCCCGAATTCATTCGTTTTCTATGATTGCCCGCTCTCTCGAAAACAACTTGGCATTTGGTGTAGGCAATGGTAATTATACATTGGCTGTCAACGACGAACTTTATGAAAACGACGATATAGCCTATACCAATTTCGCATCTTCAGGTATCCTGCAGTTGGTAACAGAAAAAGGTATAATCGGAAGCATCGTTTGGATAATACTCATACTTACACTCATTGTAGCATTATTGAAATGCAGGTCCGTTGATTCCATTCTTGCCTTGATAATGATTGGCATGCTCGCTCTGAAAGAAACGACATTTGCTGTATTTGCGGATTTTCCTAATTTGCAATGCCTGTACATCATCCCAATCGTCGGAATATTGAATATCCGAAAGCAAAGTGTTTCTCACCCATTACCATTTAAAAATCCCAACTATTTATCTTTAGCCGTAGTTGTCTTATTTACGCTATTTTGCGGAATCGCATTACGCCAAATCTGCCTGAATAACAAAAACAATGAGTTAATAGAAAGCATCGATATTGAACCTGGAAAAACAGAAAAATATCTCAATCTTAACCTATACAGCACTCCCTATCTACTGAACAAAGCATACATATTAGGGAAAAGATATTTTAAAACGGGGAGTCCGAACGATTATCAGGCAACCGTTCATTATCTGCAACAGGCTATCACCCGAAATCCTCTGGATAATATGCCGCATTATAACCTTGCATTGCTATACATACGGGCAAAACAATTGCCTGAGGCATTCGGAATCCTGCAATCATTGGTCCATAGATGTCCGAACAATTCCTTGTTCAGAATAGGGCTTGCACTAGCATTCTACCAAATCCGGAATCTTAGTGCAAGTGCCCATGAATATGCCCGGGCTATTCTCATTAATCCAAAAATCATGGATGATCCACAATGGGGACAACTAAGGCAGAATAACTATTCATTTTTCGCCCTTATTTGTGATGCCATTCATGAACTGATGCCATCTGATACGGATGATCCCATACAATTAGCAAAAAACGGAAAGATTCTCCTCGAACTAAATGAAATCTCAACAGCCCAATCATACCTTGAGAACTCAGTTATGCTTCTGCCCTATTTGAGCAAAGCATGGTACAATTTAGGACTTATTGCGCATCAACAAGAGGAATATTCAAAAGCAATGACCTGCTTTCGCAAGGCGCTGCTTTTCGACACGGGAAATATTACATTACAGCAATACCTCACCAATAGGGAGAAATGTCAAGAGCTTAAAATGTCAACCAATTTTTTGGATATATATACGAAACCCTATAAGTTAAAATTTCGAACCTGGTATCGGTGTACTCCTTATTCCACCGCAGTTATATCGCCGAGCATCTTCCTTAAATATTGATTATGATGACAAAATTAGACCACTATCTTGCTTTTGCCGGGAATAACATCTTCCGGAACAAACTATTTTCGTTTTTTTGCATCATCGTTTCGGCACTGACCAGTATCTTTATTTATGCCATCCTGCAAATGACAAGCATAATTAATAATGATACACCACCTTTCTCCAATTCTGACCGAACAATCAGCTTCTGCGATGAATTTTACGATACCCAAGGCCGATATCTCGATGGCATTCCGGCTCCATATTTGGAAACATTCCTGAGAGGACTCCGGAATTATGAATCCTGTGCAATCAGTAATACCGAATTTACATCAGTCTTTATCGGAGACAAAATGTTCCCATCATCCGTAGCCTTCGTTAACTCCGATTATTTTATACTAAATGATTTTGAATTTATCGATGGGCGGGCGTTTACAAAAGAAGAAACTTGGGATGTAGAAAAAATGGCGGTCATCACGGAAAAGATCGCCAGAAAATATTTCGGGAATGTCTCTGCTTTAGGCAAAGAGCTCGAAATACAAGGGAATCATTACAAGGTCATCGGCGTGGTCAAGGATTATTCGGTCTTTTCAACTGTAAAAGAAATAGCCAGCATCTGGTTACCTTATTCAGTCAACAAATTTATGCCGTCAGGAATGACTGTTTATACAATAGACATTCTGTTTCCGAAAAATGTTCCCAAAGAGGAATTTAAACAAGACATGCTCTTTGCCTTGAAAACATTTTATAAAAATCGGGGTATGGAGCTAGATCTTTCCATTGATGAACTTACGACACTCAAAGAACAACGGTTGGCTCGTTACGGCAACAACGGTTTATTTGTCGGAGTAAGTCTCATCGTCTCTCTACTATTATTAATACCGGCCATCAACATTATTACATTGAGTGAATCCGGCATCCAAAACCGAATATCGGAACTTGCTGTCCGCCGGGCTTGTGGAGCGACTAAAGCTACCATATTATATATGATTATGACCGAAAGCCTTATTCTCGTAGGAATCGGATTTACAGCAGGCATAGCCATGGCTCATCCAATCATAAATCTTGCCGAATCTCTATTTTTCAGAAGTTCAGCAGATGGAACCGGGGCGACACTCCTGTCCGGTCCGATCCCGATCATCAATGTTCTTGTTTTGATCTGTTCTGGAATTATTTTTTCACTCATATCAGGAGGCATTCCAGCTTATATGGCTGCAAAAAAGAATATTTCCCTTATGCTGAAAGGAGGTAACAATGATTAAGTATTTACTTACTTTTTTATGGAACAGCAAGCGGCATTTCGCAGGTATCTTTATCGAGCAGATGTTAGTTTTCATCGTATTGATGATCTGTCTGGTCTCCCTGTTCGATATGCTCGAGAAATACTATGAGCCGGGACTGCTGGATACCGAAAATGTGGTTTCACTCGGATATATGGCCGAAGGAAAACTGGAAATGAATAAACGCGAAGAGTTAAATCGCTCTTTGGATGCCATATTAGAGAATATGCGACAGTGGGAGCATGTAGAAGGCATTTCCGAAAGCAGGTCGTTAGTACCCTATTTCCGGGAACCTGAATATTATTCGGCGGACTCCATTACGATATCCGGACGCAAATACTATGTACACAGAAAATTAGCAGACATTAGTGCCGAACGGGTATTCAAAATTGAAATCACGGAGGGCGAGTGGTTGCATGCATTACCAGACGGAAGCTGGCCAGCAGTAATAACTCAACAACTAGTAGATGAGGTGGATGCCGGAAAAAACCTGATCGGAACCCGCATTTACGATAGTCGTAATTTCCCCTATACGATTGTCGGCATCGCTTCCGGCATTAAAGAAGATGTTTTCACTTCAGCAGCACCCACTATTATCCTTCCACTCCAAAAAAAAGAGGATGATTTATTTCAGATCTATCGAGAAATATGCGCCAGAATTGAGCCGGATTATGTAGAAGAATTTTGCAATTTAAGTTACCGAGAATGCAAACGTCTGCTTCCCTATTTCAGTGAGATAGATTTCGGAGCAAAAGACATGGGTGTATATAAAGAACAAGCCATGTTTTCAGTCACATCAAGACTGAAGTTGATTGCTATCCCCACCCTGTTCTTAGTTATTTTTGCTTTTATCGGAACCTTGGGGTTATTGGTGCTCAATACCCAAAAACGCATACAGGAATTCAGTCTCCATCGAGCCATGGGAGCTACCAAATCAGCCCTGATGAGATTGGTAATTCTTCAGAGCCTTGTGTTAACTTTATCTGCTTCTGTACCGGGTATTTTACTATCAATGATTGTCTTCAGTTTTAGCCTTACCCATCTGTTGGCTTTGGTAGTCGCATTAGGCAGCATGTTGCTTTTTTCGCTATTCAGTGCTTGTTATCCGGCATGGCAGATCGCGCAGACCAACCCGGCGGAAATCCTTCATCAAGAATAAATAGAACTTTAATATCTCTAAACTAAAACTCTCTAACCATGGTTACACTCGAAAATATAAGCAAAACATTTTATACCAGCGAAGTACAAACCCAGGCTTTGGATGCCATCAATCTTACGGTCAATAAAGGTGAATTCATCTCAATCATGGGGCCATCAGGGTGTGGAAAATCGACAATGCTCAATATCATAGGGTTACTTGATGAACCCACGAGTGGCGCACTTTTTATCGACGGCATTTTATGTCATGGAATGAATGACAAACAATTATCCCAATTTCGGAATAAAAAACTCGGTTTCATTTTTCAAAGTTTTCACTTAATTCCGGCTCTGAACGTATTGGATAACGTCACCTTACCGATGTTATATCGTTCGGGAGCACCAAGCAGGAGCGAAATTCGCAAACGAGCAGAGGAGATGCTGATTAAAGTTGACTTGGGACATCGAATGAAGCATTTTCCGACCCAACTTTCTGGTGGACAATGTCAACGAGTTGCAATAGCACGTGCATTAATGGGTGCTCCTGAGATTTTGTTAGCCGACGAGCCAACTGGAAATCTGGACAGTCGAATGGGAATAGAAATTATGGATATCCTCAAACAACTCAACCGCGAAGGCGTTACCATCATAATGGTTACCCATGACGAAAAAATTGCCGAACAAACCGGAAGGATCATACGGATGGAAGACGGACGAATTCAATAATAATCACCTAACGTAATACTAGAATAAGAATCCCGTAAGATCCGAATTGTACATCGGCCTTCCGGAGCGTGATGCGTTTCAGCCCCGAAATGGGCCGGAAGCGTGACCGAGCTTCCGGCATACGCCCGTTTTTTGACGGGCGTATGAAAAGTCAAGTCTTGGTCTTATTAGTTCCATCCTTTACTTAGCTCACGACTTTGGAGTAAAGAGCTCTCCGAGCAAGCGGCGAGGAGTTTCGGGACGCCCGAATTATTCCGGGCGTCCTGAAACACAACTTGCCGTTACTTTGTTGTAACGAGAATGAAGTTCGCTTGAACATGAATTTATCCGGAGGTGAAAAGGAAATTCAGGGGATTTCCCCGAAAGCGGACCGAAGGAGCCTGAAGAATCCGACTCCCTGCGGGAATGCGCCCCGCAGGAGGCTTCCACGACTTATGTAAGGAGCGTCCGGAAGCGCCTTTCGGAAAGAATGTCTCCTGCGCCAGTGTTAACCACCTCGAAGGAGACAGCAAAAGTAGGGACAAAATACGACTTGTCAATAGGGTCTGATGGTGACAGAAGCAGACAAATGTTGATAAATATCTTCAGACAGTAGGTTTCAACAGCCTGAAAGCAGGGAATACGGCTTACTTTGCCGTTGCAATGCCCTAAGACCCTATTGTTGCGGGCAGGGATGCAATGCAATGACATAACACAGGACACAATGCAGCAATGCATCATCCGACATATTGCATTACTGCATTATAAGCAGCATTGCAAGGATGCAATGCAGGCGGCAAGGATGCAGTGCAATGACATAACACAGGACACAATGCAGCAATGCATCATCCGGCATATTGCATTATTGCAGGATAGGCGGCATTGCAAGGATGCAATGTCATACAACCTGTGATTTCACAATCTACAATGCCCATGTTACACCATCCGCCGAAAAATGAGTTCCTTGACAAGCTTGATTTACAGTGTTTGTCGGGTGCGGAAGTGACAAATGAGGACTGTTAGTGAAAAATCTGCCCTCCACGAAATATTCACCCTTTGCAGAGCGTATCTTGCAATAGCAGGCAGGAAATAACATACATACAATCCCCACTGGTGCGGTAAGAAATCATATGGTGCGGACGGGTGCGGATATGAACAGCGCTTTACCGGGAACGGGGGTATATTGCCGGTCTGGAAAACAAGCGTCCTCCGCAGCTCGCAGATTTATGAGCGAAAAATGAATTGTCAAACCTTCGAAATGGATTTTATGGGCTTTCAGGCGGCATACAGCGGAAACGGATGAATAAATCGGCTGACAGTAAAAAGTAGCCGTATTTGCAGTTCAGAACAGATTGTTTAACCAAACATGTTTTTATTATGGGTGTAATTTGTATCGACGAGCGGGTATGGACGTCGCTCGTCGGAAAGTTGAAAGCCTTGAGCGAGCAGGCACGGCGTATACAGACGCAGTTCGACCCCAAGACCTCCGACGGCTGAATGGACAGCCAAGAGGTATGTCAGTTGCTGAACATTACCAAACGCACTCTGCAAAGCTACCGCGATAAGGGCGTAATAGCCTTTTCATCCGTCGGCGGAAAATTTTATTACCGACCAAAGGACATTGACGAATATTTGCAGGCTCGAACGAAACGAAAGGAGGTGAGGTAATGGCATTGGATTATCTGACGGCGGACACCCAAGAGGTGAAAAACGCCTTGGCCTGTATCGCCGACGCGGAGCGGGCCTTGCAGGCCGCGGAACGGAATTACCGTCCGGTGATCTGCGGGGAGCGCTATATGACGGGCGATGAGGTCTGCGAATATCTGCATATTTCGCCCCGGACGCTGCAGACTCTACGCGATATGCGGAGAATACCCTTCACATCCGTCGGGGAACGGTTGATTATTTATCCCGAAAGCGGAATACAAGGGGTATTACAAGAAAATTGCAGAGCTGCACAAACCCTCTGATAATAAAGGATGCCTAATAATTTTAGGCATCCTTGTTTTAACCCCCCCCCTCGCCAATAACCGGGGGCTTTTCGACGCTTAGAGTCTTTTATCTCTGTAAAATAAGGTAAACAAATATTTTTTTACGATATGCAAATCGTAATGCGGATTATTGAGCCATGCTGAATTTATCAGCGATCTTATCCGTCAGTGCATCCATATCCCGACCGATTTTGTCGTTGGTGATTTTGGCGTAAACTTGTGTCGTGGTGATATGCTTATGCCCTAACATCTTGCTGACCGTTTCCAACGGTACGCCCTGCGTCAGCGTGACCGTCGTGGCGAAGGTATGGCGCCCCGTATGCGTCGTAGGATTGAAAGAAAGTCCGGCGTGTCGGGCAACATGGCGTAACGACATATTCATCGAATTATCGTCCTTGACCGGAAACAGCTTATCGTCCGGCAACTGCAAGCGACTGTACTGTTCTACGAGTTGTTTTGCAACGGGCAGCAACTTCACCCGAAACTGCGTGCCTGTCTTCTGGCGTTTGTCGATGATCCACATGTCACCCCGTTCGTCCGTGTGTATATCTTCGCGGGAGAGTTTCTTTACGTCGGCATAACATAGTCCCGTAAAGCAGCAGAACACGAAGATATCCCGGACAATGGCCGTTTTGTAATTGGGCAGGCGGACATTCATCACGGCCTGCAGTTCCGATTCGGACAGAAAACGACGGTCGCGGTACGTTACCGAGATACGGAAGCCGGAAAACGGGTCGGTAGTGATCCAACCGTTCTTGAAGGCCGTGTAGGTCATCAGTTTCAGTTTCTTGACCGGCGTGTGGATACTGCCCGGAAGCATTCCCCGCACCGTCGAAAGGTAAACGACGTATCTTTCGATAAATTCCCGCTTCAACTCTTTGAACGGAATATCCTCGACCTTATATTCGTAACGCAAGAAGGCCGCAAGGTAATTGCGAGCTTTGCGATAACAAACGAGTGTACCTATCGCACGGTCTTTACCTGCACGCTTTTCCTCAAAATCTTTCAGATAGGCGTCGAAAGTTTCGATCAGCAACTGATAGCCGTCACCGAAACCCAGCCACGCATTTTTGACCTTTTCGGCCGTGACATACGAATCCCGGTCGCAGATACGCTGATATTGTTTGCCGATATTGGTTTTGATATTTTCCAGCTTTTCGTTGATGCGCTGGGCTGCTACGCTCTTGCCTGCGGCTTTATTACCTTTTGTATCCCAGAGTGCGGGAGATACGGACATCTTGCAACTGAATTGCGAGATTGTGCCGTTGATCGTGATACGCCCCATGATGGGGACTTTGCCGTTCTGCTCGGATTGCCGTTTCAGATAAAACAGGACTTTAAAAGTGCTTCTTGCCATAACTCTAATAACTTTACTGTTAATACGTTGAGTAGAGTTATTTGTTGTTGGCAAATTCAGTGCAACAGACTGAAAAACAGTCCTATATTAAAAACTATTCGGAAATAGTCGCGGTAACGATTTGGTAACACAACTATTTCCGAACTTTGCTTTTTCGCGGGGTGAAACCCGATTACTACCTTGGTCGCAATATGGTTAAACAGCTATAAATGTACTGTTTACATTATATTACGTCTATCCCATTTTTTCAAAGGAGATTCTGAGAAGGGACTCCCGTACAGTATAACCGTCGCAGGCTATTTCAGCGGTGAATCGGGTTCCTTGGACATCACCAAGTAGAACATCCGGTCGAGGAACGCCGGGGCGAATTTCTTGACGAAATGCGTGGCACGCCCCTCGTTCTCCATCAGGCAGAGGCGCTTGCGTTTGAGGATGCCTTTCGCCACGATGCGGGCCACCTCGTCGGCGGTCATCATCTTGGCCTCGTCGCGCGGGGTTTCACCCTGCTGCGATCCGTCGGCCGTGAGGGCCGAGAATCGGACGTTCGAGGCGGTGAATCCCGGGCAGGCGATCATCACATGCAATCCTTTTTTGAGGTTCTCGATGCGCAGCGTCTCGAGAAATCCCGTCATGGCGTATTTCGAGGCCGAATAGCCCGTGCGTCCGGGCAGTCCGTGCAGCCCCGCGACGGACGAAATGCCGACGATCGAGCCCTTCGACGCCTGAAGATACGGCAGCGCGTATTTGCAGCAGTTGACCGTGCCCCAGAAGTTGACGTCCATCAGTTTGTGCAGCACGTCGAGTTCCACGTCGTCGAAGATGGCGCGCATCGAGATACCCGCGTTGCAGATCAGCACGTCGATCCCCCCGAACTCGCGGACGGCGGTGTCGATCAGCTCCTTGCACTCCGCAGGATCGGTCACGTCCACCCCGCAGTAGGCCGCCTGACCGCCTTTCGAGCGGATGTCGCCCGCCAGCAACTGCAATTTCTGGACGCTGCGCGCCCCGAGCACCACTTTCGCGCCCTGCGCGGCGTACTCCTTCGCCATTGCCTCGCCGATACCCGACGAGGCGCCCGTAATAATGACGATCTTATTTGCTAATGTTTTCATCTGTTTCCTTTATTTCGATTTCCAATGTGTCGTAAGCCAGATGCACCCCCGCCGGGAGCATCTTCCCGGTTTCGGCATGCAGGCCGATCTCGTGGGACATATGCGTGATATACGCCTCGCGGGGCCCGACACGGCGGATCAGCGCCAGCGCCTCCTCGAGGTTGAAATGCGACGGATGGGCCGCAAAGCGCAGCGCATTGACCACCAGCACCTCCACGCCGCGGAGCTTCTCGACCTCGGCATCCTCGATGGTCTTGAAATCGGTCAGGTAGGCCAGCGGCCCGATGCGGAAGCCCGTGACCAGAAAACGTTCGGAGTGGTGTCCCGAAACCGGAACGATCTCCACGCCTTTGACCGTAAAGGGATGCGCAACATCGACCTCATGCAGTTCGATCTCCGGGACGCCGCGGTATTTGTCCTGCGCGAAGGCGTAGTCGAAATCCTTGCGCACGCACTCCAGCGTCCGCGGTGCGGCGTAAATCCGGACCTTATGGACGGTCGGCGGGTAATCGACGAAATTGAAGGCCCTGACGTCATCCAGCCCGCC
>ERZ772812.1005-NODE-1005-length-22030-cov-3.479590_pt1 | contig 22030 bp, 17 predicted proteins | sample MGYA00511343_ERZ772812 | MGnify/ENA primary metagenome ERZ772812 (study PRJEB29015, sample SAMEA2737706) | human gut metagenome | biome: human gut; feature: human-associated habitat; material: faeces | place: China | collected 2012 ...
TGCGAGTTCCGCCTCCTTATTTTTCACATAGGTGAAAATCTGGTATAGATTGTGCGAATGGACGCTATGCGTGTTGTACTGATGCTGCGTAGCATGCGAGTAATATTTCGCGTCGATGATGAGCGTCGTGTGGCCGAGTGAGAGCACAACGTCGCTCTTCATGACAGGCAGCATATCGTCGAAGTCGTCGTCAAGCGTCCAGCTGATGTGAGGAGCGCCAACATGTAGCTTGGGATGCTCGCGCTTGAAGTATTCTAGGATGAACCGTTCATACAATCGGCTCATGCGCTGTTCGTCTAGAAAGTCCATGAGTTTGGTTGATCCGTCTTCTTGGGTCTGCAGCAGCCCTTTGGCAATGAGCCAGCACACATTTATCAGCATGCGGTAGGTCTGGTTATTTCGATTGAAGCGCATCTGCCAGTTCGCGGTTGCCAGATCGATGTCGCTCACGTCGTCGAAGTATGCGAGCAGTCGCTTGATCTCCCGCTTGCGCTCTTTGCTTAGGTTCGAGCGTACCAGCAGCATCATCGTTGCCTTGAGGATGCGATTCATGGGTGTGTCGATTGAGAACTCGTCGTAGCTGCACACCATTTGTCGTCGCAGTACGGATCTTGTTTTCACCGAATCGGTAATCTCGAATTTTCCTCGTAAAGTCGAGAGTGTATCGGTATGGTCTATGTACTCCCGTCCGAGGCCGCGTTTGACTTGAGAGTTTGTGCCGCGTATCAAAATAGCAGCGCAGAGCTCCGCCGCGTTGTCGAACTCTTCGGTAGCCATCTCGCGATACCCTTGCTCGCACAGCACCTGGAAGGCGTAGGCGAGCATGTGGTAGATGTTCTGGATGCGAATCACTTTACGGACCTGCGCAGAGCTTCGGCCCACTCCCGCACCTTGCTCGGCTCGTCGAACCAGTACTCGCGAAGCATGGGGATGAGCTCGTACTCCACGATGGCCGAGAGCTTCGCGTCGGTCACGTCCTCTGCCTTCATGCCGCAGAAGTAGCTGTGCCCGATGCAGAAGCCGTCGCCAAGCGTCTCGTCACCCGCGATCGCCTCATTCAGGCGCACAACGCAGGCGAGGAGTTCGTCTAACTTGGCGCTGCCTAGGCCATCGCGATAGGCGACGAATCCGTCTGAATCGAAGCCGGGCTTAAGGTCAAAGAACGCGAAACGGCGCCTCAGTGCGTAATCGAGCATCGCCAGAGATCGGTCTGCCGTGTTCATCATGCCGATGAGGTATACGTTGCCCGGCACGTGGAAGAGCTCACGAGAGTAGAGCAGTTGGAGTTTGTTCTTGGGTCCGCGCTTGTCATTCTCGATAAGCATGAAAAGCTCGCCGAAGATCTTCGAGAGGTTGCCTCGGTTGATCTCGTCGATTATGAAGAAGTAGTCGTTGTCGGTGTCGTCTTGGGCCTTCTTACAGAAGGTGTAGAAGCCGCCCTTCACCAGGTCGAAGCCTGTGGCAGAAGGCCGGAATCCCTCGATGAAGTCCTCGTAACTGTAGCTCTGGTGGAATTGAACCATCTGTACGCGCTCGGGTTCCTTCACGCCCATCATCGAGTACGCCAGACGCTTCGCGATAAAGGTCTTGCCCACGCCCGGGGCGCCCTGCAGGATGATGTTCTTCTTGGACCGCAGCACGCCCACGAGCGTGTCGTATTCCTCCTCGCTCATGTAGGCCTCTTCGAGAAAGCGCACCTTGTCGTAGGCGGGGTACGTCATGACGGGCTCATCCTCGACCGGATCCTCCTCCTTGCCCTCGAAGCAGGCACTGATCTTAGCCACGAGGTCGGTGTAGTCGGTTATGTCGGTAAGAGTCTTCATAGCGAACATGTCGTCCATGACCCAGTGACCCCTGTGGGTCCACTCCACCTCGCGCAGGTTTGGGTAATGTCCGCCTTCCTCGTCGTATTCGTAGTCGCCCGTAACCATGCCGCGTCCGACGATCTCGGTGCGCCCCTTCTTTGCAAAGACGACGTCGCCGGGTTTGATTTCGTGTACGTACTGCCATAGGGCGAGTGCTGAAACCTTTTGTGAGGTGTTGTCGCCGAAGGTCTCCTGGAGCTTGAGGCGTATGTCCTCCTTGGAGGCGAAGGCGTCGAGGTCGCCCACCTCGTGCCAGCCAAGCCCCATCACGCCACGCTCGTAGAATTCATCCCACATGTGGGCGTCTTCGCCAGGCGCGTAGAGCCAGTACCGTACCTTCTCGACACCAGCGTCACCGAGGGCGTCGCTGCCACTGGCGCCAGAACCATCGCCCTCGTAGCTCTCACGGTCGTAGGTGCTCATGAAGTAGACGATGTCCTGCACGAGCAGGTGATGGTTGGGGTCAACGGCACGCAGCTCATCAGAGAGCGTCGCATCACTTGCCGCGATGAGGTCAGGACGTTCGCTTTGCAGATATGCAAGAATCTCCTCGCACATCTTGCGATAAGCGATTACTTTGTCGAACTTGTTGCCGGGGTACTTAAGTCCGAGAACCTTGGCAACGAAGGTGTACATGGTTGTCTTGTACAGGTAGTGCTTGCCAGCGTTGTGGAACGAGAGGTATACGCTCATGGAGCGCGAGTCCTGGAAATGGTTCTTTGCGGGGTTCTCGCCTTTCTGGATGGTGGGCTCGTTGACGGCATCGAGGGTCTTCTTCGCCCACTTCTCGAAGTCGACCATGCGCTGCTTCAAGTCAATGTCCTCGTCGAAAAGGCGGCTAAGTGCGGCTCGCGTATCGTCAGGGTAGGAGTCTGCGAACCACTTAAGCATCCCCTTGGGGAACCATGAACCGCCAGTGAGCAGGTTGCCTGCCTCGCCGAGAGCTTCCTCGATGTTCTTGCTGAGATTCGATGCGTTCAGGTCGAAAGTATCAAGAAAGTGCTTGGTCGCCTTCCACTTGTACACTTCTTGTGGCCGAGTCTCCGCAAGACGCGCCTCGTATCTTTCGAGTGTCTGGCCAAGTGTGACTGTGTCCATGTCCTACCTCTAGTTCTCGCTATCGGGCAAAGCTTGAAGAAGATTATTTACACGCTCAACGATGCGTTTCTGCTCAGCCAATGGCGGAAGTGGGATAATCGTCTTTCCTAGATTACCTTGGCTGATTGTATTCTGGCCAGCGGTGGTCTTTATGAGGGGATCAACCTGCATGCGTACTAGATCTGTCCTGCAGACGAGGGCAATATATGCCGGGTCGACCATTCCAGAAAAACTTTTCGCGCAGAAAAGATGATCACAGTAGGACATGCTCTGCGCATCTGGGAATACAAAGAAACTTGCAACTTTTGATTTACTACCGTTGACACGAATGATAATTAAGTCATCCTTATCAACCGTATGCGTTGCGTATTCTTTATCCGTGAGTGCAATCTCTCGTACATCACCAACGTTGATGGAATCACCTGTTAAATCTGCGAGACGCAATACAGGTCTTGGTGAGCCGCCAGCAGATCCCCTGCTTGCCGTACCATTAGAAAGTGCATAGAGATCCCCAAGATGTACCCATTCCCAGTTTTCGGGTATTTCAAAGGGTGTCTCGCTTCTATTAATCGGCGGAAACGGTTTGGTCTTCTTGATTACTTTTGCCTTCTGCAGCTCTTTCCTCTTTGCCCCAATTCGTTCCAATAGATCTCTCGTAGTACCGTCGCTTTCAAGCTGCTCTGTCAGTTGACCGTGTATGGCTGAGCTGGCAATTCGCTCTTTGAGAACACTGGTGTTTGAGGCAAGGGACTTCTGCAATGAATCGATAGTGCCTAGGATTCGAAATGCTTCTGCTAGCTTTTGCACAATCCTCGCTTGCTCTTCGATAGGTGGTATGGGTACAGCGATGGTGTTCATCATGCGTTGTGATAGTTTTGGTTGTGCAGAACCCGTAACATATGGTTCCAGTGGCATCGCATTGATGGCAATCTCGGCAAACTCAAGTAGGATGAAGTCACTCATTTGAAGCACGTGAGCGTGGTTGTTTACCCAGTATTTGCCATCCGCGATAAAAGCTATGGGGGTGCTTCTTGATAGAAGGTTTGCACCATCTTCACCTATGAGTAACAGCTTCTCATCAAAAAGGTAATCGTCAATCTTGTCGATTACACCCGAAGCACCATAGTAATCGTAGATTTTATCCCGCTTTTTTCTTTCAGCAACAGAGACCGGTATTCGCTCTGAGTCTCTGTTAATGAAGACGTGGTCGAATTTGCAGTATCGCCATTCAGGTGGTATTTCTGGCAGCACAACATCCCGTGTCGGCGTGTACGGTTTTAGAGTACTGTCAACGGGCGTATCTGTGCTCATCCGTTCGGACAATTGTCCACGTACTGCCTGCTGCAGCAGCTTGTTTTTTAGCGCTTCGGTGTCAATCAAGGCACTCACACCTCCAACAGCTGTTTCAATGCTGCTACTGCTTCGGTAATCCCTTCGGCCTCGTACTGCATTTCATCTAGTATTTCCGATATGGTACGTTCATCCTTCTCTTTCAAGTCCATCCATTTGAAGTCGAGATTGCCAAGTGCCACAATCTCATCTTTTGAAAAACGCCTCCATCTACCATTTGGATTGTCGGCGGAATAGGTGGGCACTCTATCCTCCATATGGCCAGAGCAATAGCATTCAACGAAGTCGTTCAGATGCGCTCTTGTCATGGGGTTTGCAACCATCGTATGTCTAACGCCATTTCGATAGTCGTAGACCCAAATATCCTGGGTTGGCTCACCTTTCTCAAAGAAGAGCACGTTTGTCTTGACGCCATTCGCATAGAAGATGCCGGTTGGTAGCCTGAGAATGGTATGCAGGTTGAAGTCCCGCATCAGTTTGTCTCTGACAAACTTCGTGGAGCCTGAATCACTCAATACGCTATCAGGCATTACCACACCACATCGGCCTCCAGTCCTTACGATAGACATAATGTGCTGCAAGAAATTCACTTGGTTGTCCGATGTTTTGATGAACTCGGGGCGGTTTGCCGATACCTCAATGCTTCCCTGAGGCCGCGTACCGAAGGGCGGGTTCGTTATCACGACATCGTAGAGGTCATCCGATGTCTCAATGAGAGAATCCTGGTAGGCGATGGGACTTTTGCTTACGCCGATGTCATGCAGGTACAGGTTCATGGATGCTAACGTCACAACAAGCGCCGTGTTGTCAGCTCCGAAGAGCGCGTCGCTCTTGAGGAACTTCTGCCTAGCCACGTCCCTGCTCTGCGTGCGCATGTGCTCGTAGGCGGCAAGCAGAAATCCACCAGTCCCACAGCAAGGATCTGCAACGGTTTCGCCGATATATGGGTCAATGACATCCACAATGGCAGAGATGAGCGCCCTTGGCGTGAAGTACTGGCCCGCGCCGCTCTTGCGGTCCTGCCCGTTCTTCTCAAGGATTGCCTCGTAGATGGCGCCCTTGAAGTCGCCTTCCATCATGTACCAGTCTTCTTCGGCCACCATGTCGATGACCTTGGCGAGCATGACCGGTCGGTCGATTTTGTTGTTGGCCCGCGTGAAGATGGTGCCGATGAGCCCATCCTCGTCTGCAAGCTGTTCAAGCGTATCCTCGTACTGCTCGATGAGGTCGGTGCCGCTCAGGTCTTTGAGGTCGCGCCATTTATAGCCATCGGGGATTGAGCTGCCCAGGCCTAGCTGCTCCTTCTCGTCGTCCATCTTGAGGAAAAGGATGTACGTCAGCTGGATTATGTAGTCGGTGAAACCGACACCCGCCGCAGCCAGGACGTTGGCGATGTCCCACACCTTCTTGACCAGCGCTGCTTCGCTCTTTTGATTTGCCATGTTATGCCGCCCTTAGTAAGAAACTCGATAGCGTATAGATTTCGGAGGCCAGTTCTTTCGGCCCAAATGCCTTGACGCCTCTCCGCCATAGGTCGGTGTCAATCTCGTTCAACTCCATCACAGATATCGCACCGTCGTTGATAACGAACTCGGCAATCTGCCGCATGATCTCCCTCTGGTCCTCGGTCAGTTCGCGTTGTGCCTGGCCACAGTAGAGTGCGAATCGCTTCGCGTATCCGGTTATCAGGCTCGTTAGTTTTCGATTGCGTCCATAGGCGTATCGAACAATCTGGATGAGGTTGGTCAGCGCATTCACGTTGGACTTCACATCCAGCTCGTCTACGTTGCCCTCGTCGTCTATGAGTTTGTAGTTCTTCCAGATCTGGTAGGCGCTGTACTGTCTGCTCTCGGCAAGTAGCCGGTCACGCAGCTCGCTCAGCATGGTGTGCGTGATAAGCGTGTCCTCCGAGTTGTAGATGATACGCAGTGCCTCGATGCTGTCCTTGTTGTCCATCAGGTAGCGCTCGAAGTTCTCAATGAACGTCTTGGCCGTCTCCTGCGAGAAGCCAGCATAAATTAGCTCGTCTGGATCCTCGTCGGTGCTCAGCACGTAGCCGCGCTGCATCTCAAGTAGCTTCTTGCGGGCGTCGATGTTGCCCACAAGTGGCAGTATTAGCGCCATCCTTGCGCTGTTGTCGTGTGACGGGTCGATGTACGGCACCAAATCGAACAATCCGCTGTCGATGGCATGTTGGATACTCCCCGCTATCGCTCTCGGTGCGAAGCCGAACTCGTTGATGAAGTAGTCTAGGTGCTTGCCGAACAGGCGATTATTCTCATAGCGGCTGTTGATGCTTGCGCAATAGTCGCGCAGCAGCACGAGGTTTTCATCCGAAAGTTCGTTATGGGCAAGGTGCTCAAGCAGTTGCTCAAGCGAGAGTACTTTCGCGCCGCCCTGCGTACCGGTTGGGTGTGGCATGACCTTGTCGTGCTCGGTCACGCCGATAGCGTCGACGATGTAGTAACACTCCTTCGAGATGGCGTTCGGCGTCACTTCGCGCAGCCGGTCGTCCGCGACAACGCGACAGCCGCGACCCTTCATCTGTGTGTAGAGCACGTCCGACTGCACGTCCTTCATGAAGAGCACGACCTCAAGCGGTTTCACGTCGGTGCCGGTTGCCACGAGCGTCACGGTGATAGCGATGCGGAAGTCCTTCTCGGTGCGCAGGTCGCGAATCAGCCCGTTCGAATCGTCGGACGAGTACGTGATCTTCTGCACGAAGTGCTCCGGCACCTCCTCGCCTTCGAAGAGCTCGCCGAACACGTCGCGCACGCCCTCAAGGATTTCGGTCGCGTGGCTGTCGTCCTTGGCGAATATGAGCGTCTTGGGCACGTATTCCCACAGCTCTTCTCGCTCGGGGTAGAGGTCGGCGTAAATCGAGTTCTTGTAAGCCGTCAGCACCTCGCGTATCTGGTCCCTGTTCACAATTGAACGGTCCAGGGCGCTGTTGTCGTAGTCGTGTCGATGATGCACGTCAACGGTTGTCTTCTCGCCGGTCCTGCGTGCGGTTTCCGTCACCGTTGTTCCCTCTTTCAGGGCACCGCCGTGCTCGGTTACCTGCGTCTTTATGCGATACACGCGGAAGGGCACGTTCACGCCGTCGACGACGGATTGCTCGTAGGTGTAGTTCTCCACGACGTTCATGTCGAAGAACGCAAACGCTTCCGGTGTCGGCGTGGCCGTCAGGCCAAGAACAGTAGCGCCCGTGAAGTAGTCGAGCACGGCACGCCACTTTCCGTAAATCGAGCGGTGGCATTCGTCGACGATGATGAGGTCGAAGTAATCGGGTGGCACTTGCAGGTCGTCTCCGAGAACGACGGTTTCCTGTTCCGTCTTCTCCTCCTGCTCCGCTGCCTTTTCGTCCTCCGCGTCCTCGCTCTGCTCGGTGATTGTCTGTCCGGTCATGATTGCAAACAGCTTCTGAATCGTGGAGATTACGACCTCAGAACGCATGTCGTCCGGCTTTCGGAGCCGTGCTATGCGATAGAGCGAGCTCAGCTCCTGTCGCCCCTCGGTGCGGTCGAACTGGCAGAACTCTGCCTCGGTCTGCCGAGCAAGGTTGTTGCGGTCAACGAGGAAGAGGATCCGCTTTGCAGGCGTGTAGTTCAGCAGACGGTAGCTTGCCAGGCAGGCGAGGTAGGTCTTGCCACTGCCGGTAGCCAGGATGGCAAGGTTTTTGCGCTTGCCAGCTTTGAGGTGCTCCTCGAACTTCAACTCCGCACGGTACTGGCAGTCACGGAGACCACGACGCTCAAGACGTGGGAGCGCGCCGTACTCTGAAGAACGCCCGATGATCTGGAGCATCTTCTTTGGCGAGTGCATCGCCGATAGCTCCACGTAGTCGCTGTCCGGGTCGAGCATGTTCTTGAAGTAGATCTTCTTACCGTTCGCCAAGTAAACGAGCGGAATAAGGCCTTGGAACCAAAGGCCGTACCAGTCCCTGGGCGTAACGGCATAGTTCTCTGCCTGGCGCACAACGTCGTCACCAAGCGGGTTTTCTTCGCGCTTTGCTTCAGCGACGGCTATGGCCTTGTCTTCGACAAACAGAAGGTAATCGCTCTCCTTATTGCCGAGCATGAGGGCTTCCTTGACCGCCTGTGTATCATGGGGAACGTACTCGTCACGAGGCACAATCTCCCAACCAGCGTCGTTGAGCTGCTTGTCTATGCGCTTGCGGGCCTTCTCCTCGGGCGTCTCCATCGGCATCATCTACGACCTCCCAGAAAGCTCGTTGATGATGCAGTTGCGAATGAACGCTGAAAAGCTGACGCCGCGCAACCTTGCCTCTTCGGCAGCCGCGTCCTTAAGGTTCTTTGGCACTCGAAGAGTGATGGGTGTCGCATCACCAACGGCAAGGTAGTCCTTGCGCTGAGAATCGCTGGCACCGCTCTCGACAAGCTCTGAGTACTTCATGGCACTCCTTCGCCAAACGCAAAATGCAATAACAATGCATACATTCTATCACCGCATGACGCAACGAAAGCCAACAGATGGCAACGCTTGCGACAAAGCGCTGGATTGAGCAGGCGAGAAGACCGTGACGTGATGAAAAGAGCGAGCAGGATGGGAAGGCCGAAGGTGCCGAGAAGACCGTGAGCCCGAGCTTCGAAACCGTATCCCAGCCGACGCACCTGCGAGTGTCCCGTTGCTGACAGTCACCGAGACCGCAAGCGTCACGTTGTCGAGTTTATCTGCCGCGGTCGCAACGCAGCAGGGGCGACCCGCAGGCCGCCCCCAGGTGATCGCGTATTCGGTTGTGACGGCGCCGGCTACTTGACCAGCCTGAAGCCCGCCTTCCCGTCGGGGCCCGTGGCGTACACCCGCGTGTGAATCTGAATCTACCCCGATTTCGTTTACACCCTTACGCCGCCATCGGGTGGCGGTCCTCCTCGGGCCAGTTGGCCCGCTCGAACTCCTCGGGGCTGAGGTACCCCAGCGCCGAGTGCGTCCTGACCCTGTTGTAGAAGCACTCGATGTACTCGAAGATCTCGAGCGCCGCCTGGTCGCGGCTCTCGAAGGTGCGCGCGTGCACGCACTCGGCCTTGATGACGCCCATGAGCGACTCCATGGCCGCGTTGTCCCAAGGCGACGATATCGATCCCATCGACGGCTCGATCCCGGCCTCCCGCATCGTCTTGCCGAGCAGCAGCGAGGCGTACTGCGAGCCGTGGTCGCTGTGATGGATGCAGCCCTCGGGAGGGCGCCTGCGGGCGATCGCCATCCTGAGCGCGTCGTCGGCCAGTTCCGCCGTCATGCGCGCCGACATCGACCAGCCGACGACCCTCCTCGACCACACGTCCATCAAGACGGCCAGGTAGAGCCAGCCCTGATGGGTCCTCACGTAGGTGATGTCCGCGAACCACACCTCGTTCGGCCCGCCCGCGGCGAAGTCGCGGCGCACCAGGTCGGGCGCGGCGCACGGCTGCGGCGCCGCCTGCTTTGCCTCGCCTTTGGGGCGCTTGGCGCAGCCGCGCGTCGTGCCGGCCCAGCCGTTGTCGCGCATGATGCGCGCCACGCGCTTGCGGGAGGTGCGCACGCCCGCCTTCTTGAGCTCCTGGAACACCTTCGGGGCGCCGTAGATGCCCCGGCTGGCCTCGCGCACCTCGGAGATCATGGCGGCGAGCTCCTCGTCGCGCAGGCCGTGCGCGCTGCGCGGCCGCTTCTTCCATGCGTGGCAGCCCTGCCTCGTGACCCCGAGGGCGGAGCACATCTCCGAAATCGTCCACGCGCCCTCGTTGAGCAGGATGAAAGCGAACCTCGCCTTCTTCGCCCCGGCCCCTACAGCTGCCTGCTGGCGAAGAAGGCGCTCGCTTTTAAAAGTATCTCGTTCTCCCTCCTCAGCCGCTCGTTCTCCCTCCTCAGCCTGCGGTTCTCCTCGGCGACCTTGAAGGGATTGCCCTCGGGGGGGGCGTCGTCGAGGCGTCGGCCCGCCTGACCCAGTCGGCCAGGCTCGACGGGTCGACGCCTATCTCGCGGGCGACCTCCGCGTAGGTGGTCCCCCTCTCGTTGTAGAGCCGCACGGCCTGCTGCTTGAACTCGGCCGTGTACTTGGGGCACGGTTTTCCCATTCTCTGCCTCCGTTCCTCCGCAACGGCAATGGTGCCGAAGCGGGACTCGATGTGTCAACGGATTCGGGGCAGATTCAGATTCAGATTCACTCCAGGCGGCACGCCTCCTCGGAAGCCGTCCTCCCGTCCACACCGGCGTCGCAGAGCAGCCGCCTGAAGAACTCGTGCTTCTCGAGCGTGGCGCCGGCGAGGCGGCGCCCCTCGGGGGTGAGCCGCACGTCGCGGCCTGCCACCTCGACGAGCGACCGGGACGACAGGCCCGCCAGGGCCTTTGTGACGCTCGGCCTCGCGACGCCCAGCCGCTCCGCGATGTCGGCGTTGCGGCAGAACCCCCGCTCGGCGCGGATGACGAGGATCGCCTCGAGGTAGTCCTCGGAGGATTCGGTCGCACCGGTGTTTTCGTACCTCATCTCATCAACCCCGTTCTTTCCCCGAAAAAGAATTTGCTAGAAAAACAGTAAACTCACGTGGTAGACCACACATCCGAGCAGAAGCGAGGAGGCTATGTAGAACGCCGCCGTTATGACGGTCCACTTCGTCGAGTGGACTTCGGCCCAGGTAGCAGAGACGCTTGCCGCGCACGGCATATTGAACGTGAACGCGAAGATGAAGGCGAGCGCCTCGGGGGCTGAAATCACCTGAGACATGACCTCTCCGACGTTCGCCGCAGCCGCCCCGCCACCGGTCATGATCCCCACGAGGACGGCGTTCGGCGTCGCCGCGCCCGTAAAAAGACCCGAGAGCACGCCGAGGGCGGATTCCTTGAGGACGAGCGCGCAGAGCCACGCCGTGAAAGTCTGCCACCCCATGCCGAACAGCCTCGTCACCGGCTCGATAGCGGTGCCCAGCGCGTAGAGCGCAGACCCTTCAACGCCGCCGGTCGAAGTGTAGGTGAGCGCCCAGATGACGAACGCGAAGATTGCGACCACGCGAATGGCACGAACGAACATCTGGCGGCTCTTGAGCAAGGCGCCGCGCACGACGCCCTTCAGATGGGGGCGGTGGTAGGGCGGAAGCTCCATAACCATGCCCGCGCGCTCGCCCTCCGCCACTAAGCGCGGCCCGAACACTTTGCCCACAACACCCATGATGACGAGCATCACGGCGAATATCCCCACGATCACGAGCGGCGCGCCAACTACGCCGAAGAACGCGACGGCAAGCACCGGCACCACGCCCCACGTGGAGCCGCACGGGATGGCCCAAGCCATCATGACGGTGAGCATGCGCTGTCCCCACGAGTCGATGACGCGCGAGCCCGACACGCCGCCCATCGTGCACCCCAGACACATAAGAAACGGCATGAGCGACTTCCCCTGCAGCCCGAAGCGCGCCATGGTGTGGTCGAACACGTAGCCGATGCGCGCCATGTAGCCCGCCTCCTCGTAGAGGCCGAACACAAGGTTGATGCCGAATACGTAGCCCACCATCATCGTGCCGAAGCACAAGCTGTTGAACACCACGCCCGCGAGGAAACTGCCCACAACGTCAGGCACGCCCATCTGCGCGAGCGCCCCGGCAGCGACCTGCCCGAGCGAGGAGATGGCGCCGCCGAGCATCATGATGGGTATGGCGGGAACGAACGCGAGAAGGAACCCTGCGAGAATCATGGCGACGGTGATGGGTTTTGACCAGCGAGAGCCCGTGGCGAGCCGGTCGAAGCGCGACAGCGCGTGCGCTTTCTCGGGAGCGGACACCGCCCCGTCGAGGAGCCACTCGATCCAGGCGAACCGCGCCTTCCCCGCCCCCTGCGCCGTCGCCGGGGCGGAAGCCATCTCCCGACGCAGGCGGCCGTCGTCAATGGACGGGCGCTCGCGCGCCGTCCGCTCGATGGCGCAAAGCAGATTCCCGTCCCCTTCCGGACGTGACGCCACGAGCGGCACGACAGGAATCCCGAGCCGCTGCTCGATACACGCCGAATCGATGCGCTTGCCTTGACCCTCCGCAACATCCATGAGATTCAAAGCAAGGAGAGAGGGCTGCTCCGGGTGCGCGGCAGCGAACTCGGCGAGCATGTAGAGGCTGCGCTCGAGCTGGGAGGCGTCGGCCATCACGACCACAACGTCCGCATCGCCGGACTCGAGGTAGTCACGCGTCACCTCCTCCTCGGGCGAGTTGGCGGAAAGGCCGTAGGCTCCGGGGAGGTCGACCACACGGCACTGCGTATCGCCAATCCTGAACGACCCCTCTTTCCTCTCGACAGTCTTGCCCGGCCAGTTGCCCACATGCTGCCTCGCGCCCGTAAGGCCGTTGAACAGGGTAGACTTCCCGGAATTTGGCTGGCCAAGAAGAGCGACCGCAACACCGGCGCCCTGCCCTCCCGACGTTCTTGCCCCCTTGGCCGCAGGGCAAGCGGCCGCGCACGTCTCGCAGCTCACAAGGCCACCTCCACATCAATCAGTTCGCAATCCCCTCTGTCGATCGCAACGGCGCTGTCGCGGACGTATACCAGCACGGGGCGCTTTCGGACGTTCTGGAGGACTTCTATACGGCACCCTTCGGTGAGTCCGACTGCGGTGACCCGCGAGACGAACCGCGCATCACCCGACACGGCCAAAACGCGCGCAGCCGACCCCTCTTTCATATCGTGCAGTTTCATTGATCAACTCCTTTCCAGGGCGGGCGTCGTGCCCGCAACCTGGAGAAAGCTTAGGGTTGAAGAGGAAACCTCCTCAACTCCATGCTATGCAGTCAGCTCCATATCTCAGTGATGTTAGCTATAATTAACTATCAGAAATGCAATCGCCGCTGCCGCAAAGCATCGGCACGTGTCGAAAGGGGATGGTGCCGTGGGCCGCGCATGCTCCGATAGAAAGACCGACGGACAACTCCTGAAAACGAGGGTCGCCCCGGGAGTCGAGCTAGTTGAGGACCCCGAGGGCCTCTTCGAACTGCAGATCTCGAAACCGGTCGGAAGCGGCTCCATGCGCGGTCGCGCCCTGTCGCGCGGTTTGTTCATCGCCCTCGTTGACTTTACCTGCACGAGGTGCCCGAATATCCCTTCCGACACGCCCCTCCAGCTGCCCTCGTTCTCCAGCGGGATGTGGCTGACGGTGAACCTGTGCTGGGAGGGTCGGTGCGAAGTCGACATCCCCGACGGCGGACTGGGAGTAGTTGCCGCCGGGGATCTGTGCGTAAGCTACTCCCGGAAGCGGCCGGCCGAGTTCAGATACCCATCGGGGCGCTACCGCGGCGTCGAGCTGTTCGTGAACGATCGAGTTGCCGAGGAACCGGCGTTCTCCCTGCTCGGCACAGGGGACAACGCCATCCGGCGCATCGCCCGCAAAGCGGGGCCGGCGGCCGTCCTCGCGGGAGACGCGGAGCTCAACGGACGCATGGAGCGCCTGGCAGCGCTTCTCGACGCGAACGACGACGCGATGGCGGAATACGAGGTTCTCGGACTGCTGCTCGGCCTCCAACGGCGCGACCTTTCAACGACGAAACCCCGCTTCCTGCTCACGCGTGCGCAGATGGGGATGGCTGCCGCAGCCCGCGACGAGATGGAGCGCGCCCTCAGCGCGCGTCACGACGCCCGGACGATGGCCGCCGCCTTCGGCGTGAGCGCAACGTCACTCAACGAGTACTTCACCCGCGCATATGGCAGCACGATCGCGACCTACCTCCGACGACGCCGAATGGAAGAGGCGGCAACGCAGCTCGCACAAGGCGCGAAGGTGACGGAAGCAGCAACGTATGTGGGCTACGCAAACCCGAGCAAGTTCGCCGCTGCGTTCAAGAAAGCCTATGGGGTGCCGCCGAAGGAGTGGAAGCACGCCAGCGGGATGGGGCTTCGCAGCGTGTAACCGTGTCAACCTTGGAATTGACAACCCTTCTCCGCCCAGCATAAACGCACGATTCTTCCCGAATACTGTTCGAAGGACATCACTGCGTTCCCTCAGCTGCCATACGCCCGTTCGCGCCCCAGCTGCTGCTCCGCAGCTGGAGATCCCAAAGATGCCGGTAGAGGCCGTTGCTCGAAACGAGGTCGTCGTGGGTCCCCTCTTCGACGATGTTCCCGTCGTCGAGAACGACGATCTTGTCCGCGTTGGCGATGGTCCTCAGGCGATGTGCGATGACGATCACCGTCTTGCCCGTGCAGAGGGCTCCGACTGCTCTCTGAATGAGAGGGGATCTGGCGGCGCTCTATCATCTTGTAGACGAGGGATTGGGAGACCTGGAGGCGCTCTGCGACTTCGGCCACGCTGAGAAGCTTGACGCAAACCTCGCTGCCTTCTGTCCCCGAACCTTCAGCATCCCCAATCGCCGCCGTCTCGCTAATCTGGTCCACCAGCTTTTCATTATCGTGGGTTTCGTCAAATCGTGTGTACCGTGTTTGTCCCAGTGAGCGTGTCATTTCGAAAATGTTGTCGGCCATTGCGCACCCCGTCGCTCACACCTGTTGGCACCTGAATGCCTCTCTTGCCATGCAGTGCCGCCTCTTGGACGGCGATGGGGTTGCTTATATCTCTGGTTTTGACGCGGCGCAACGCGGCGCAAGGGCTTAAGCCTCCTGAAGCCACTTGGAGCCATTTGTGGGAAACGGGTTTTTAGTGGTCTATCGAATCCCATTTCCCTGAAAGGTCGGTGCGTGCGGCTCGCCGACGCAACAGAATTCCAGTGTGATTGCGTTTAAAACTTTTCGAATATTCGAATGCCGATAGCTGGCGCATTGTCCAACTAGTAGAATAATAAATGCGCAGCGCAGGCGCCGTTTCTGCGCCATGCGTGGTACTCAAGAGAGCAGGACGAATGATTATCAGCGCAAGCAGAAGGACGGACATCCCAAGGTTCCATAGCGACTGGATGCTGAACAGAATCCGCGAGGGCTTCGTAGACGTCCGCAATCCGATGTTCCCTACGCAGGTCAGCCGATACAGCCTGTCCCCGGACGTCGTCGACGGCATCGTCTTCTGGACGAAGGACCCTGCTCCTATGCTGCCCAAGTTGAATGCGTTCTCGGACTACAGCTACTACTTCCAATTCTCCCTCACGTCTTACGGCAGGGATGTCGAGTCTGGCCTGCGGGACAAGCACGACCTTATAAGGACGTTCAAGGAGCTTGCGGGCATGATAGGGCCCGAGCGGGTGATGTGGCGCTTCGACCCGATCCTGCTCAATGGAAAGTATTCGCCCGAATACCAGCTGCGCGCGTTCACCACGATCGCGTCCGAGCTCAATGGATCGACCGAGAAGGTGACGATCAGCTTCATCGACGAGTACAACTTCGGCGGCCGCAGCATCTATAGGTCCGTTGGTACCGACGGCGTTGCCGCAGAACAGCAGAACTTCCTGGCCGAGCGCATGGCGTCCATAGCGCTCGAGAACGGCATGGCGATAGACACGTGCGCGGAGGCGGTCGACCTGGAGCGCTACGGCATCCAGCACGCGCGATGCGTCGACTCCCGCGTATTCGAGCGAATCGGCGGCTGCAAGCTCTCGCGCTTGAAGACACGCTACGAGGAGCTTGCAAAGGACAAGGCCCAGCGCAAGGAGTGCTGCTGCATCGAGAGCATCGACATCGGATGGCCGAACACCTGCGCCAACGGCTGCAAGTACTGCTACGCCACGACGAGCCCCGATGAGCTCGCCCGCAACCTGGCGGGGCTCTGCGACCCCGCGAGCAGCCTGCTCTGCGGGCACGTCGACCCATCCGTCGACAAGGTCAAGGACCACCGTGGGACCGGCGATGCGCGCGACAGGTCGTTCAGGTTCGATTCCCCGAGCAGGCAGCTCGGCCTGGGTCTGTAGGGGCTGATGGGCATGGGCAACGAGGAACTTCACGCCATCTACGAAGAGCGGCTGCGAGCGGTCTCGGCGTCCTCGTTCGGCGAAATCAGAAGGACCGCCGTGGACCTCCTCAAGGAACGCTACGACGAGCCGACGAGGAATCGCTTTTACGAGGACCTCAACCGTGGGGTCGCCATCATCGACCGCGAGGAGCTCCTCTGGCAGTATCTCTGGTCCTTCGGCCTGATGCACCAGCGTAAGATGGAGATGGCCCTCGAGAAGCTGCCGAGGATCGCGGACATCGTCAAGGACGGCTTCTCGGTCGTCGACTGGGGATGCGGGCAAGGGCTGGCCACCGTTTGCCTCCTCGATTTCCTCAAAAGCAGGCGCGTCGACGCGCTGCCGGAGCGCACCGTGCTCGTCGAGCCGTCCGAGCTTGCAATAGAGAACGCTAGGCTGCATGTCGAGCTGTGCGGCGTCGAGAACGCCAGATCCGTCGTGAAACTCTTAGACGATGTTGTGGCCGAAGACATCGAGACAGACTCTGCGGCCACCATACACCTGTTCTCCAACATCCTCGATGTGACGGGATTCGACCTCCGAAGGCTCGCGCATCTGATCGGCGACAACGCCGAGGGGGTCCATTACTTCGTATGCGTCAGCCCCATCAACGGACGCGAGCGAAGGATCGACACGTTCAAGGAGTACTTCGCCGGCACCTTCGACTTCGCATCAGAGTCTTCCAGCCGCAACGGGACCTCTGTCATCGCCGAGGAGTCGTACGGCAAAAACCAGCGCGGGAACTTCACCGTGAAGCTGCTCGTCTTCAAATTCGTGGCTGGCCAAAGCTCCGTCGTACAAGTCGACTACTACCTGCCGGTGCAGTTCTTCGCGGCATACCAGCTAGACTCGCTATCGGGCAATGGGGTTGATGCGACTGCGTCCTGGCCTCCGCCCCTGTGGGCATCTTTCGAAGTCGCTGCGCCCTTCGAGCTCGGCGGTCGCGTTTACGACGACGTGCACCCTTTGCTCGCTGTGCTCAACAACATCGTTACCCGCGGGCTCCCAACGAAGTGCAGCCCGTTCGTCGAGTCCGCCTTCGATGCGTACGGCGAGAGCGCGCTGCCCGACGAGCTGGGGTCGATCAGGTACGGCGGGCAGATGTCGGAGGACCGCGCGGTGCGCTTCCTTCAAGCAAGGAGCCCGATCGGGATCGCCCGCGTGCAGAAGACCATCCTCGAGGCCCTCATCTGCGAGAAGCTTTCGATGCAATCGGAGGAGTGGAAGGTCCTGGTAAGGGAAAGGGACGTGCCTTGCGCCGCGCTAGCACTCGAGGACCTCTCCCAGATGCTTTCGCACCTGGCCGCTTTGACAAGGGACTACGTTGACTTCCGGATGCCGAAGATCGACCTCGTCGTCATCGGGAGCGAAAGGTGGGCGGATTCACCATTGCACCTAGGCGCCGACGTGCGGACGGAGGCCGACGATGCCCTCAGGGCGAGGAAATACGACCTCGTGATAGACGTGTCCACGCTATCGCCCATAGACGAGCAGGCCCTCGGCTTCAGCGAGTTCAAAGCGAGGAACGACTGCTATTTCGTCATAGGCTCAACAGACTCGATTAGGGCGTCGAGGCGAATCTACACGTCCGACACCATCACGTATTTGCCGCTTGGCGAGAACGACCGGAGGGGCGAATTCGAGAACGACCCGGTGCAGACAGGGCACCTCACGTACTTCCTGAACCTCCTGTTCCGGAAGAGGGGCTTCCGCCCGGGCCAGATCCCCATCCTCAACAGGGCGCTCCAGAACAAGAACGTAATAGGACTCCTTCCCACCGGCGGGGGTAAGTCGCTGACATACCAGCTGGCGGCCATGCTCCAGCCGGGCGTAACGATCGTGGTCGATCCGCTGCGCTCCCTCATGCAGGACCAGTACGAGGGACTCGTCGGCTCCGGCATCGACTCCTGCGCGTTCATCAACTCAACGATCTCGACCGCAGAGAGGCGGGCCGCGGAGAGGCGCATGGAGACCTCGGAGCTGCAGTTCGTCTTCCTATCCCCAGAGAGGCTCTGCATCTACGAGTTCCGCGAGAGGCTGCAGACCATGCACGAAATGAGCGTCTATTTCGCCTACGGCGTCATCGACGAGGTGCACTGCGTGTCCGAGTGGGGCCACGACTTCAGGTTCTCGTACCTCCATTTGGGCAGGAACATGTACAACTACGTTCACACGAAGGACATGGATAAGCGCCTGACGCTTTTCGGCCTGACGGCCACCGCATCCTTCGACGTCCTCGCGGACGTGGAGCGCGAGCTGTCCGGCGCGGGCGCCTACCCGCTCGACGCGAACACAATCGTGAGATACGAGAACACGGACAGGCTAGAGCTCCAGTACAAGGTCGATCGCGTCCCCGCATCGTTCTCCGAATCGCGCTGGCCAGACCTCGGCGGCGGGCTGCCAAAGGCCAGGTTCATTTCCTCGTGGCAGGCCAACGAGAGCAAGTCTGACTACCTGGTCTCCCACATTCTCGACATTCCCAGAGAGATAGAGGAGCTGCAGTCGGAAGAAAGCATAGAGCGCATCCGCAGGCGCTTCGCCGAAAGGCAGAACGAGCCCGAGGAGGAGACGGATGAGCTGCTCGGCAGCGGCGACCTCTCCGGGATGTTCGAGGAGCGGCCCAGCTACGATCAGGGCGGAATCGTGTTCTGCCCGCACAGGAAATCGACAGGCGTGTCCGTGGACAAGAACAAGGACGCTCTGGCGGCAACGGTGCCGGACATAGGAACGTTCGTCGGCAGCTCCGACGACGACAGGGAGCGTGACGAGGAGTCTTTCAGGAACCTCTCGCGCTTCAAGAACAACGAGCAGCCGCTCATGATAGCAACGAAGGCATTCGGCATGGGTATCGACAAGCCGAACGTGAGGTTCACCGTCAACATGAACTACCCGAGCTCGCTTGAAAGCTTCGTCCAAGAAGCCGGGCGCGCCGGGCGCGACCGCAGGATATCGCTCGCAACGATACTAGTCGGGGACTACAGGCTCTCGCGCGTCCGTCCGGACTGCCCGATAGAGGCTCGCCCCATACCCGCAATCGCCGGACGGTGGTACAACGAGGACGACCTCGCCTTGATACTGGCCAGCTTCGGAGTCAGTGTTCCTGGGCAATACATCGAAACCGCTTGCCCCGAAGACGACTGGGTTATGGCGCAATGCGCCGACGAGTCCGGCTTCGACGACAAGGAGAGCCGCAAGAGGAAGCGCAAGATGTTCGAAAACGGGACGTGCGGGAAGGACTGCTCGAGCTTCGACGAATGCGCCCTGAAGTTCCTCCCCGCATGGGCGCGCGGGTGGCACAGGTACGCTGACGTGGAAGGCGAATTCGACAGGCTCCGCATTCCCAAGACCAACCTTGCCTACATGAACGCCGACTACGGCAACAACATGTTCTTCTACAACAACAATTTCCTTGGAGAACGCGCCGAGAAGATGACGCTGTACAGCCTGTTCTGCCAGACGCCAACCGAAGTGTTCATCGGGGACACCGCCGAAAGGTCAGAGGCGCACACCGTGCCGAGCCTGCTCAACGCCGTCCTCTCGCTTGACGTAGGACAGGAGCTTGTCGCCTTCGTCAAATACAAGGAGGAGAAGTCGGACAACGGCAGGAGCTACAGCAGCGCCCAAAAGGCGATCTACCGAATGTGCTGCTTCGGGTTCGTCGACGATTTCACCCAGGACTACACGAACAGGGAGTTCCGCCTCGTCATGCGCAGGAAGGCCGACGGAGATTATTACCTCGGCTTGAAGCAGTTCCTCACGAGGTACTACGCCGACGATCGCGCATCGGAGCTCGTCTCCGAGGTTCCGGCCTACCGGGGCGAGAACGAGGTCCAGAAATGCCTCGGGTACCTAACGGAGTTCATCTACAGCAAGATAGCCGTAAAGAGAAAACGGGCGCTCGACGACGTGAGGGCGTTCTGCGCCATGGGGGCGAACTCCGATGCGGACTGGAAGGAGACGAACGAGGACCTCAAGGACTTCATCTACTACTATTTCAACTCGAAGTACGCCCGGGACGAGTACGTCGTCGACAGCGGAGAGCCCTTCTCGCTCACCGTCGACACGGATCGCGGGAGGCTAAGCCCGGCGGACGTCACACTGAAATACCTCCGCGTCGTCGAAGAGGACCTTGTCGGCGCAGGCGGCACGCCCATAGACAACGTCAAGCATCTACAAGGCGCGGTAAGGCTGATCCGCAGGTCCCTGACCGACAGCGGCAACCCCTGCATCGAGCTACTCAACTACTTCTGCCTCACGCAACTCGGCACCAACGGAAGCGAGGCGCTGGAGCAAGAACTCCGCAACGACTACCTGTCGGGCATGACCGGTTTCGCCGAGCGCTTCGAATCGCAGCAGGAATTCTGGCTCTTCAAGCAGCGGTTCGACGACGCCGTGGAGGCTGCGCCCCACCAATACGACCTTTCGCAGCTGACTGAGCTGCAAGACGAAATCGTCGCGCGCGTTCACCTGGCGGCGCTTCGCGACATCAGGCACACATACTTTGGCGACTGAATGACGAGGAGTTTGATATGAGCAACGAAGGCAACTCGAACCTCAACGTGATTCTCGGCCAGCTCGAGGACGAGCTGCGCGCGATCAAGTCCGCGCGGGAGCAGGCTGACGGCGTCGTTTCCGCGAACAGTGAACTTAGCTCGAAGCTCGAGCGTGTCGTTATCGAGACGAGGGCACTCGTCGAGAAGTCGAACGATCAGACACGTGCCGCTGCCGAATCGCTTGCAGGTGAAGTTGAACGCTTTTCCGAACAATCCGAGGCAATAAAAAAGGCTGCAGCTGACGGTGCTGAAGCAATCATGAAACAGGCCGCTGATGCCCAGGCTGTGCTCGAACAGGCGTCGGGCGATGCCGTCGGAAAGGTATCCGATCAGATATCGGGCTTTGCCGGGCAGGCAATGTCCGAATTGAGAGAAGGCATAAGCGAGACTAAGAGCCAACTCGACGTGGCAGCTGAATCCATGAAGACGGCTGCGTCTGACATCAAAGCAAGCAGCGATGCTCTGCTTAAGGCAAACGAGTCTTCTACATCCGAGAACAAGCGCCAAAACGAGGAAACTCGGGCACTCCTCGACGATGCGCAAAAACACCTAACTGAAATCGATGCGAGTGTTGCGACGCTCAAAGAAATCGATGTCAACTTATTAGCAGAAGAAATAAGGGAGCTCAAAACGGCCGAATCAAACAACATGGCATCGTTGAAGAGCAAGCTGATGACCGTAACTGTTATGGCTGGTGTCAGCATCGTGTTGTGCATCGCGGCTTTGGCAAAGCTGTTCGTCGGGTGATCCAGTCAGACGCAACCTCGAAGGTAGAGCAGGAGGCAACGAAATGATCTTTGGCAAAAAGCGGGATAGCAATAACAGCAGTAGCGGCTCTGGCAAGACGTACGATATGAAGCCGGATTCATTCTTGACGCTCCCTAAGAACAAGGCCTTAATCGAGAGAATACTCTCAGATAGCAGCGACACCTTGAATCATCCGGAAAATGATCTATTCGAAGAAGAAATGTCAAGTATGGGCAGCAATGCTTCAATGGATCGAATGATAGCCATTAACAAGCAACTGATTAGCTTCATTTCCTTCTTTATGTATGGCACTTTCATCGACCGTAAAGAACATATGATGCAGCTACTTGAAATGTGGGATACATTAACTGACTTCTACAAAGCTGTTAAACCGGAGTTTGATGCGATTGAATCCATGAGGTTTTCGCAACCAGATGTCGATTTAAGCGATGATACCAAGGCCTACATAGAGCGTTTTAGGTATTATGAGCGTTGGCTTCTTACCTGGAACGAAATATTTCTCGACGGGAAAAGATGAAAGCATGCAGTGCCCGTACTC
>ERZ772812.1008-NODE-1008-length-21998-cov-11.471449_pt1 | contig 21998 bp, 14 predicted proteins | sample MGYA00511343_ERZ772812 | MGnify/ENA primary metagenome ERZ772812 (study PRJEB29015, sample SAMEA2737706) | human gut metagenome | biome: human gut; feature: human-associated habitat; material: faeces | place: China | collected 2012 ...
GCGAGGGGAAGAATATGACGCGCGAACAGCTTGCGGATCAGGTTGGGCTTACCGCGAGGCATATCGCCGCATTGGAACGAGGTGAGCGGCGGCCGACGCTCAATACAATGGAAAAGCTGCTGCGGACGCTGGGCGCACCGACCGAGTGGCTCGTCTATCCGGAGTTTGAAGAGCAAAATGCCCGCTTACGCGAGATTTCCCATTTAGCTGCCACATTCTCGGATGAGCAGCAGGAATTCCTGCTCGGCATTATGCGCCTGATGCGGAAACAGAAATTTGAGGGTTAAAAATGGCGGTGTTCGCCGGAACACCGCTATTTTTTATGCTCCAAGTAGTTGTGTACTGCTTGGAGTATTTCATCCATCAGGATTCGATCGGATGCGTTTATTAAAAACTGATTTGTTTGATCTTCGGATAAAATCCCGGTAAACAGAACGTCCATAGAACAGTGAAGCGCCGCCGCAATTCTTACACATAAAACCGCGCTAGGTCTGGCCTGACCGGATTCAATCTTTGAAATATACTTCTGACTGCAATCCGCCTTCCATGAGAGTTCGTCCTGCGAAATACCGCACGCTTTCCGAAGATTATAAATGTTTTGCCCAAGCTGCACAAAAAACGCAGCTTCGTCTGATTCGGGATAGAGTTTCCATGTCATAATTATATTTGATTCCCGTGGGCAGAGAATATCCCCCAAGTGGTATATTTTTTTAGAACTATTTTGTGCCCTTACCTCAAAGTGCCATGAAATGCGTTATCGGCGCATTTCATGGCACTTTTCGCTTCATCCTACTGTTGCTGTGTTATCCCTGTCCGTAATATGCGTGACTCCCATGTTTTCTCAAATAATGCTTATCCAGCAGCTCCTGCTGCATACGGGTCTGATTTGGATTGAGCTGGAGTGAATGGAAGTTCATGAACGCGACTTCTTCCAGAACGACTGCGTTATGGACTGCTTCGTGTGCGTCCTTGCCCCACGTGAAGGGGCCATGGCTGTGGACGAGGACAGCGGGGATTTGTGACGCGTCCTTGCCTTGGAACGTCTCCACGACCACATTGCCAGTTTCCTTTTCATATTTGCCCGCGATTTCTGCCGGAGTCATTTCGCGCGTGCAGGGAATTTCTCCGTAGAAATAATCGCCCTGTGTCGTCCCGAGCGGCGCAATTCCGACGCCCGCCTGTGCAAAGCTCGTTGCCCAACGGCTGTGCGTATGGACAATGCCGCCGCAGCTAGGGAACGCCTTATAGAGTACCAGATGCGTCGGCGTGTCGCTCGACGGCTTCCATTTGCCCTCAACGACGTTTCCGCCTAGATCAACCACGACCATGTCTTCCGCTGTCATGCCGTCATACGGCACGCCGGAGGGCTTGATAACCACCAAGCCACTCTCGCGGTCGATCCCGGAGACATTGCCCCAAGTGAACGTGATCAGACCGTATTTTGGAAGCAGCAGATTCGCTTCCAAAACCTCTTGTTTCAGTTTTTTCAGCATCACAGCACCTCCGTTGCTGTCTTTTCCAGCGGCAGCGCTTTTTGATAGCGCGCAAGGAACGTATCAAAGCCCGCACAGTCGGCAGCATTCGCCTGCAAGGTCACAGACTCGACGTTTACAAAAACCTCCGTATCCAAAAAATCCGCGAGACTCTTTCCATGACTATCCAGCCGGTATGCTGCCAGCAGCGCCATACCGTAGGGACCGCCCTCACCGGCCGTCTCCATCACAGAGACCGGTGCACCGACCGCCGCCGACAGCAGCCGCTGACCGACCTCTGGAGTTTTGAAGAAGCCGCCGTGACCGTAGAGCTTTTCGATGGCAACGTGTTCTTCACCGGTCAGAATGTCAAGACCGATCTTGAGCGTTGCCAGCGCAGAAAGAAGATGTGTGCGCATGAAGTTGGCAAGCGTCAGTTTCGCGTCAGGTGTTCTGGCGAACACAGGCCGTCCAGCATCCAAATCGGTAACACCTTCACCAGAGAGATAATTGTAGCTGAGAAGTCCGCCGCAGTCTGCATCACCCTCCAGCGCCTTGCGGAACAGGAGCGTATAGATCGTGTTCGCGTCCAGCTCCGCGCCGATGGCAGCGGCAAACTCTGCGAACAGTCCAGCCCATGCGTTAATATCGCTGGTGCAGTTGTTGCAGTGAACCATCGCAACCGGCGCGCCGTCCGGCGTTGTGACCATGTCGATTTCCCTGTGAACGTCAAGCAGCTTGTCCACGACGATCATGGCAAAGTCGGATGTACCGGCAGAGACGTTGCCGGTCCTGACGCGCACAGAGTTGGTCGCAGTCATGCCCGTTCCGGCGTCGCCCTCCGGCGGGCAGAACGGGATGCCGGGCTGCAAATCGCCGCTCGGGTCGAGCAGCTTTGCGCCTTCCTCCGTCAGCCCACCAGCGTCTGCACCGGCAGGCAGCACCTGCGGCAGAATGACGCGAAGATCGACGCCGGTAAGTGTACGGAACTTCTGGAGCATTTCTGCATCGTAGTCGAGCGCCTTGCTGTCGATCGGGAACATACCAGAGCAGTCTCCGATGCCAAGCACGCGCTTGCCTGTCAGCCGCCAGTGGACGTATCCGGCAAGCGTCGTCAGATAATCGATCTGCGTGGTATGTGCTTCGCCGTTCAGCAGCGCCTGATACAGATGCGCGATCGACCAGCGCTGCGGGATGTTGAATCCGAACAGTTCGGTGAGCTTTTCCACAGCTTCACCGGTCATGGTGTTTCGCCAGGTACGGAATGCGGCAAGCTGATTGCCGTCCTTGTCAAATGGCAGGTAGCCGTGCATCATGGCGGAAACGCCGATAGTACCAACCGTTGTAAGCTTCTGTGCGTATTTCTGCTCGAAGTCCGCTTTCAACGCTGCGAAGCAGGTCTGCAAGCTCGTCTCCGCGTCGGAAAGCGCATACGTCCACACGCCGTCAACAAACTGATTTTCCCATGTGAAGCTGCCGGAGGCGATAGGCAGATAGTCTTCATCCAGCAGAACGGCCTTGATGCGCGTGGAGCCGAGTTCAATGCCGAGTACAGTTTTGCTTAAATCACTCTGCTTCATCATGCGAACGGATTTTCCGTGGGATACGGGAGGGACTTGGGCTGATTATAGGCGATGTCGGCGACGCCGAGGAACTTGAAGACCTCGAACAGAAGCTTGCCGTAGTGGCCGAAGGCGACCGCACCGTGGTGCGGGTAGCGCTTCTGGATGAGCACATGGCGGTAGAATCTCCCCATCTCCGGGATGGCGAAGATGCCGATGCCGCCGAAGCTCCCCGTATGTACCGGCAGAATTTCGCCTTCTGCGATATAGCTGCGCAGATTACCGTCGGAATCGCACTGCAGGCGGTAGAACGTGATCTGGCTTGCTGCAAGATCCGCCTCGAGCGTGCCGCGGGTAAAATCAGGCTCGGAGCCTGCCGGTTCGAGCAGACGGTGCTGAATGAGCTGATACTTGACCGCGCGGTCAGCGCAGAGCTTGCAGGCGGGCGTGTTGCCGCAGTGGAAGCCCATGAAGGTATCCGTCAGGGTATAATCGAATTTGCCCTTGATCTCAGCCTCAAACAGGCTGGCCGGGACAGAGTTATTGATGTCCAGCAGCGTCACGGCATCGTGCGAAATGCACGCGCCGATGTACTCCGACAGCGCGCCGTAGATATCGACCTCACAGGCCACGGGAATGCCGCGGGAGGCCAGACGGGAATTGACATAGCACGGCTCAAAGCCGAACTGCTCCGGGAACGCCGGCCAGCACTTGTCGGCGAACGCGACGTAGTTGCGCGCGCCCTTGTGGCCCTCAGCCCAGTCGAGCAGCGTCAGCTCAAACTGCGCCATGCGCTCGAGCATATCGGCGTAATATCTGCCCTCGCCCATTTCCTTCTTCATATCCTCGCAGACGGCTGGAATGCGTGCATCGCCTGCGTGGGCTTTATAGGAAACAAGCAGATCCAGCTCGGAGTTCTCCTCGATCTCCACACCGAGTTCGTACAGGCCCTTGATTGGTGCATTGCAGGCGAAGAAGTCCTGCGGACGCGGGCCGAAGGTGATGATCTTCAGATTCTTCACACCGATGACAGCTCTTGCGATGGGAATAAAATCGGAGATCATCTTCGCGATATCCTCCGCCGTGCCGACCGGATACTCGGGGATGTAGCCCTTCAGGTGCCGCATACCGAGGTTATACGAACAGTTCAGCATACCGCAGTACGCATCGCCGCGGCCGTTGATCAGGTCGCCGTCGCCCTCGGCGGCAGCCACGAACATACACGGGCCGTCAAAATATCTGGCAATGAGCGTTTCCGGCGTCTCCGGGCCGAAGTTGCCAAGGAAGACGACAAGGGCGTTGCAGCCTGCCGCGTTGACGTCGGCGACGGCCTTGCGCATATCGGCTTCATTTTCGACAGTGACGGGACATTCGTACACGCCGCCCTCACAGGCCTTGGCGATATTCGCGCGGCGCATTTCGGAGAGCGTTCTGGGGAAGCAGTCGCGGGAGACGGCGATGAGGCCGAGCTTGACATTGGGGATGTTTTCAAACATGATACAGTTCCTCCTTAGTTTTCGGTAATATCGATATTCTTGCCGGTCAGGCCGATGTGCGCGCCGGTTTTTGCTTCGCTGGAGTCCGGATGGGCCAGCAGCCACTTGTTGCGGGCGGTCATCCATGTATCTTCTTCGCTCTGCGGCTCGAATGCGGGCTTTTCCGTGTTCGTGCCCTTCGGCAAAACGACCGCCACACGGAAACCGTCTCCCGACACCTGACACGGCGCGTAGTGAAGCGTCGTGCCGTAGACCTCGACGGCCGTGCCTGCCGGGACGCGGAAGGCCTTGACCTTTGCGGTATCCAGCTTGCCGTCCTTGATCTCATCCTGCTTGGCAAGCAGCAGCACGAAGTCGGTTTCTCCGACATTGACCTCGCTGTCGCGGTGGTATTCGAGACAATTGAGCTTTGTATTGTAGCCCCAGCACATGCCGATTTGAACCGGCATCCCGCCGTAGGCTCGATTCTGCATCGCATCAAAGATGCCGCTTTCCTCCAATGCAGAGATGGACGGCTCATAGGCCGTTCCACTCTCCGGCATGGGAATTGTCCGCATTGCGGAAATGAGAGACTGCGTATCATAGTTTTGCAGGATCTTCCCGTAGAGCTTAAATTCATCCGTATAAACAGAATAAATTTTCATAGTTCCTCCTTATACCGTCGCAGCGAAGAAATCCTTCAACGCGGGATAGAGCTTTTTGAAATTCTGATAGCGCGCCTCGTACTTTGCCGTCAGCACTGCATCTGGCTCGGTCGTGGACGCGACCTCGACGAGCTTGTCCGCCGCTTCCTGCACGGAGGCAAACTTGCCACAGCCGACCATGGCAAGCATCGCCGCGCCGTAGCCGGGGCCCTGCTCGGTCTTGACCATGTCGAGGGGGATGCCGAGGACGTTGGCGAAAATTTTGCGCCACAGCGGGCTCTTTGCGCCGCCGCCGCAGATGTTCGAGCGCGGAATGGAAATACCGAGGGATTTTGCGACCTCAAATGAGTCGCGGATGGCAAAGGCCACGCCCTCGAGGACAGCCTGCACGAGGTCTGCCCGGCTGGTGTCCATCGTCATGCCGGTGAAGGTGCCGCGGGCGTTCGTATCGTTGATGGGGCTGCGCTCGCCCATGAGGTACGGCAGGAAGTACACATGATTTTCACCGAGCTTTTCGTCGGTGATATCCGCCTGTTCGCCCGCGAAATCGGAGGTCTTCAGAATTTCTTCGCACAGCCACTTGTTGCAGCTCGCGGCAGAGAGCATGCAGCCCATGAGGTGATAGCCGCCGTCGGCGTGGGCAAAGGCGTGCAGGGCGTTGTTGGGGTCGACGCCGAATTTGTCGGACGAGATGAAGATCGTGCCGGACGTGCCCAAGCTGATGTTGCAGCCGCCTGCGCCGACCGTGCCGGTACCGACCGCCGCCGCGGCATTGTCGCCCGCGCCAGCCACGACCTTGACGGTCTCCGGCAGGCCCAGCGTCTGCGCGGCTTCCTTCGTCAGCGTGCCGACGACCGCAAAGCTCTCAAAGAGCTGCGGCATCTGGCTTTCCGAAACGCCGCAGATGTCAAGCATTTCCTTTGACCAGCACTTGTGCTGCACGTCAAGCAGCAGTATGCCGGAGGCGTCGGAGTAATCGCAGGCGTGGACGCCCGTGAGCTTGTAGGTCAGGTAGTCCTTCGGGAGCATGATCTTTGCGATCTTTTTGAAGTTTTCCGGCTCGTTTTCGCGCATCCAGAGGAGCTTCGGGGCGGTGAAGCCCGCGAAGGCAATGTTGGCCGTCAGCGAGGACAGCTTGTCTTTGCCGACGACGTTATTGAGATAGTCGACTTCTTTGGACGTGCGCCCATCGTTCCACAAAATCGCCGGGCGGATGACGTGATCGGCTGCATTCAGCGCGACAAGGCCGTGCATCTGCCCGCCGGAGCCGATGCCTGCAACTTCACTTGCGTCAAAGCCGCGCAGCAGCTCGGGAACACCGGTCACAACTGCGCTCCACCAGTCCTCGGGCTTCTGCTCCGACCAGCCGGGGCGTGGGAAGATGAGCGGATACTCGTGCGTGACCTCGTTCACGATCGCGCCGACTTCATCCACCAGCAGCAGCTTGCACGCGGATGTGCCAAGATCAATACCGATAAAAAGCATAGCGATCTCTTCCTCCTATTGGCGAACAAAAACCGGCATCGTATCAAGCGGAGCAGGTACCTCGATCCATTGACCGCCGTCATATACGGCACTGCCCTCCAGTTCAGCCCATGCACAGCCCATTGGCAGATAGACACGGCGCATACGTTGCTCCGGATAGAGGATCGGTGCGACAAGATACTTTGCGCCGTAGCAGTACTCGTCCGTAATATCCCACGCAGTTTTATCCTCCGGGAATTCTGTGAACAGCGTTCGCATCACGGGAAGTCCCGTTTCATGGGCCTCCTGCATCACGCTGCGCGTGTATTCCCGCAGATTTTCGCGCAGTGCAAGATACTTCTTGCAGATCTCATATACTTGCTCGCCATAGCTCCATACCTCATTCGGCGCTCCGGACAGGCAGGTGCAGCCGCCCGTTGTTCCGAGCTGCGGCTGTTTCGGTTCCCTGTCGCCATGCAGGCGCATGACTGGGCAGAAAGCCCCCCACTGGAACCAGCGAACGAACAATTCACGGAATGCTTCATCATTCGGATTTCCCCCGTGGAAGCCGCCAATGTCCGTTGTCCACCACGGAATACCGGCGATGCCCATATTCAGACCGGCCGCAAGCTGATTGCGCATACTTTCAAAGCTGGATGCAATATCGCCGCTCCAGACCAGCGCACCATATTTCTGGCTTCCGGCCCACGCACAGCGCAGCAAATTCACAATGTTTTTCTGACCCGCGACCTGCATTCCCTCGTAGAAGCCCTGTGCGTATTTGACAGGATAGAGATTGCCGATTTTGAGGTTCGGACCGAGATAGTAACGGTAGTTGTCAAAATCATAGACGTTATATTCCGGCTCTGCCTCGTCAAGCCAGAAGATGTGGACACCCTTGTCGTAGTAATTTTTCTTTGCCTTGCTCCACACATACTGTCGAGCTGCGGGATTTGTCGCATCGAAATGCATCGTATTTCCCAAAAATTCAAAGGCAGTCTGAACGCCGCGCTCGCAGCGGATGAGGTATCCCTTTTCCAGCATTTCCGGATAGTTTTCAGATTCTTTATCAACAGTGGGCCACACCGACACCATGAGTTCAATGCCCATATTGTGCAGCTCTGCGATCATGCCATCCGGGTCTGGCCAGTAGGTCGGATCAAAGCTCCAATCACCCTGCTTGAACCAGTGGAAATAATCCACTACAATTACATCAATGGGCAGGCCACGGCGCTTATATTCCCGTGCGACCTCCAAAAGCTCGTCCTGCGTCTGGTAACGGAGCTTGCACTGCCAGAAGCCAAGCCCGTATTCCGGCATCATCGGCACGGTCCCGGTCACAGCTGCGTAGCTCTCCATGATCTCCTTCGGGCTGTCTCCAGCAACGATCCAATAGTCGAGAACATTCGTAGAATAGGCTTCAAAGCTCGTCAGGTTCTTTCCGAATACCGCGCGGCCAATCGCAGGATTGTTCCACAACAGGCCATATCCGAGGCTGGAAAGTAAAAACGGAACAGATGCCTGAGAATTGCGGTGCGCCAGCTCCAGATCCGCCCCCTTCAGATTCAGATACGGCTGCTGGTATTGCCCCATACCAAAAATCTTTTCATTTGGATCCAACGATTCAAAGCGTGCAGTCAGATGGTAATCGCCGCCGGGAATCGGGCGGAATTCTCGCGCCTCGACTTCAATGGCACTGCACTTCGGGTCAAGAATATCTCTCCGATTTCGCACGTATTCCTCGAACAGTTTTTTGCCTGTGCTGTTATAGACCGTCAGTTTGCCACCGGATGAAATACGGGCGGTGATTTTTCCGTTCTCCAGCTGCGCATAACATTCTGACTGTGCGATCGTGCAGGAATGTGTGCAGGGCTGCGTCAGCGCCCAGTTTTCCTCCGGAAACGCCGCCTGCTTGATCGCACGAACACGAATTGCATTTTTGCCCCACGGCTCGATCAGCACAGTTTCCTGATTGAACGTATAGATAAGTTTGTTTTCCTGTGTTGTAATCATGTTTTTACCCCTTTACAGCGCCGCTTGTCATACCGCTGATGATGTATTTCTGCATGAAAATGAAAATCAGTGCGACAGGAATGATCGTTACAATGGCATACGCCGTCAGATAGCTCCATTTCGTTCCGTACTGTCCCATGAAGTTGTAAATACCTGCGGTGATGGGGCGTGCCTCCTGCTCGAGAATAAACGTCATGGAATACGCCAGATCGCCCCATGCATAGAGGAAAGAGAAAATGGCGCAGACAATGATGCCCGGTTTTGCGATCGGGATCAGCACACGGAAAAACGAACCGAATTTTCCGCAGCCGTCAATATAGGCCGCCTCTTCCATTTCGTTCGGAATGGAGGCAAAATAGTTTTTCAAAATCAATACGGAAAACGGGATTCCGATCGTTGCGTCGGCAAGAATGGCCGACAGCCATGTGTTGTACAAATGCATATTTTTGAACATCAAAAACATCGGCGTCAGCAAAACGGAAACCGGCAGCATCTGTGTTACAAGGAATGTCAACAGCACACCTTTACGGAAACGGAATTTATATTTGGCAATCCCGTAGGATGCCGGAACCGCCAGCACAACGCTGATGACCGTAGCGCCCAGCGAAATCAGAAGGCTGTTTCCAAAAGAACGGAACATATTGAAATCGCCATGATCGAGCTGCGCGGTATAGGATTTCGTATTCAGAACGTTCGGCCAGAGAGTGGGCGGAATTTGGAAAATTTCCTGCTCTGTTTTCAGCGAAGTGACCAGCGTCCAGTAGAGAGGAAACAGCAGTACAATTAAAATCACTACGGAAAAGATGCAGCAGATGACATTTTTATGCCCCTTCAGGTTCTGTTCACGATTCATGCGGCATTCTCCTCTCTTGTAGCTCTCAGATACAGCAGGCCGACCAGCATAAGAAGCACAAACAGAACATTCGCAACTGCGGAACCCATGCTGTATTTATACATGCCAAACGACAGTTTATAGGAATATGTGGACAGCATCTGTGTGCTGTTGACCGGACCGCCGCCCGTCATCACAAAGACAAGGTCAAAGACCTTGAAGGTGTAAATAAAGCCCAGGATCAAAACCGATTCGATCGTCGGACGGAGCAGCGGAAGTGTGATTTTGAAGAAGGTACTGAGTTTTCCGGCACCGTCAATGGATGCGCTTTCATACAGTTCGGTTGGAATGGTGGTAAGACCGGTGGAAATCAGGATCATATTAAACGGAATGCCAATCCAGACATTCGCTACGATCAAGGCAAGCATTGCTGTTCCGGAAGAGGTCAGCCAGTCGATGTTTTGTGAGATCAGTCCGAGACTTTTCAGAATGTAATTCAGGATGCCGACATCCGTACCAAAAATAAATTTGAACATCAGCGCCGTGACTGTGATCGGGATCATCCACGGCATCATGAGAAGGCCGCGAACCGGTTTGGAGAATGAGAATTTCTTTGTAAAAAAGAGCGCCAGTGCAAAGCCAATTACAAATTGCAGTACGAGGCAGCAAACCGTGTAGATCAGTGTGTTGCCAATGGAATGAAGGAACACGTTGTCATGGAACAGCGCGATATAGTTTTTCAGGGCGACAAAATGACGTTCGCCTGAGATCAGATTCTTCTGTGTGACATCCTGAAGACTCAGGACGATATTATAAATGATTGGATATCCGACGAATACGAGCATATAAAGCAGACCCGGAAGGACAAACAGCCAGCCTGCACGTTCATATCGAAAAAACCGTTTCAATGTTTTCACGCGGTACCTCCTGTAAAAATGGGGAGCCCCGATGTTGTCGAGGCTCCCCGGGTTTAGCAGCAATTATTTCAAAATGGAGTCAACAGTTGCCTGCGCTTCAGCCGCTGCATCCGCCGGAGCTGCGGAGCCGGTCATGACCTGATTGAACGCAAGGGAGATCGCGTCGGAGATGGAGGGCCAATCTTCGTGCGGGCCGCGAGCCTTGGCGTAAGTCATCTGCTCAACGAACTTCAGATAGTCTTCGTCGCCGCTGAACTGATTCTGCGCAATGGATTCAATGCCGGCAATGTAGCCAAAGCCGCTCATGAGCTCAACAACAACATCTTCGTTGGTCATGTAGTTCAGGAAATCAAGCGCGCCGTCGACGTTGCCGCCTTCGATGACAGCGTAGTTCTCGCCGCCGATGACGGAGGCATATTCGCCGTCATCGCACATCGGGATCAGGCTGACACCCCAGTTGAGATCGGCAGCCTCGCTGCGCATGGTCGGGATCTGCCAGCAGCCGTTGACCATCATGGCAACGTTGCCGGAGATGAACTGGTTCATAACGTCGCCCTGCGTCCAGTTGATGCACTCCTTGCTCATCGCACCGGAGTCGATCAGATCCTTCGCAAAGCTCAGTGCCTTGACGCCGTTCTCATCGCCGATGGTCGCGTAATCAGACTTTGCCGACCAGACCCACGGCATGAAGTTGAACGTGCCTTCCTCATTCTGCACGCTGCAGAATGCAAAGCCGTAGCGGGAACCGTCGGAGAGCTTTACAGCAGCATCCTTGAGTTCGCTCCAAGTCGTAGGAACCTCGAGGCCAGCCTCTGCCAGCATATCCTTGTTGTAGAACATAGCCAGGCAGTTGACGCCGAACGGGACGCCGTAGAGCTTGCCGTCATAGGTGCAGGAGTTCACGGGGCCTTCAAAATAGCCGGAAACATCGATCTTGCCGGTGATGTCAGCGAAGATGCCCATGGATGCGTAGGAAGCGTGATCCGGAGAGTCAAGAATGACCATGTCCGGCAGAGCCTCTGCAACAGCGCCGATGGAAAGCTGCTTCTTGAAGTCTGCGAACGGGACATACTTGGCAGTCACCTTGTAAGCGGTCTGCGATGCATTGTAGGCATCGATCGCTGCCTGAAGGGTGATCTGGTGAGATTCAGTCTCCCAGTAGTACCACAGCTCGACATCCTGCGTTTCAGCAGTTTCGTCGACAGCGGGGGTTTCTGTCTGCGTGGTGGTCTGTTCCGGAGTTGTATCCTCAGGCTCGGAAACATCCGGTGTTTGCTGTGATGCGCAGCCGGCCAGAACGGTCAGGCAGAGCACGATCGCCAGCAGAAGTGCGATATACTTTTTCATTGGTGAGTGTCCTTTCCTTTTGATTTGAATTCAAACGTCATTCCGTCGTTTGTACGTTCATCATAGGTCAAACGCGGAAAGATGAAAACTCGGAATAATTTAGAAAGGTTGAATTTTCTAATGTGATTTTGCAAAATCGGTCATCTTGCAGCAAAAGCGGAGAGGCTTTGCGGCCCTCCGCTTTTGCTCATTTTTGTGTTTTCCGATAATCTGCCGGGAGTTGACCTACTACTTTTTTGAAAACCTGACTGAAATACTTGGGATCGGAATACCCGATCTGCGCAGAGATCTGGTGGAGCTTCAGCTGCGTTCCCAGTAGCAGTTCTTTTGACTTCTTGATTCGATAATCCCGAATGTAGTTGCTGAAGGTGTTTCCGGTTTCTTTCCGGAACTGTGTGCTGAGATATTCAGGCGTTATTCCGAGCTTATGCGCGATTTCCTCCAGCGTGATCCCGTCGCTGTAAAATTCATGGATCAGGCTTTTTGCGCGCTTAACTGTCAGATTCTCCTGCGCTGCTGCTTCGTGCTTCATCCGGGCAGATAAATCTTCTGCGACAAAATGAAGGACTTTGTTCAGCTCACCCAGATTCTGTGCCTGCAAAATATGTTCGACCATCTGTTTATACCTTGTTTCCGTGGAAGAAACATGTCCAACTTCTTTTGAAACGTTGGTCACGCTCCAAAGAAAGCGTGTATAAGAGTCTTTGATCTCTTGTGGCAGATATACTTGCCGTCCGGAAAAATAGATTTCAAATTGTTCAAAGTACTGCTGCACTTTTTCTGCATTCTGCGCACAGATTGCCACGCGCATACCGTTTTCAATGTTGCTTGGGTACGCGCAATGCGTGTGCGGCGTTTGCAGGACATCCGGATAGCATAGGAGCTTTTGCCCCGGCAGAGAGATTTTCCACGGCGCGATCTTCAGAAGCTCCATTGCGGTGCTGTGAATTTCCGGCAGCCCATGGCACATTGCGTAAGAGATATCTATATCCTTCCACATCATCTGGGAATGGATCTGCACGATGCTCTGCAACCATTTTGAAAATTCGTCAGGACGGCTCAATCCGGATAGCACCAGCAGCACAGATCGCTTGCTTGAAAGGTACACCGTGCTTATCTGGGCGCACTCCACCTGAAATTTGGGATAGCTTAAGTGGACAATGGAATTCTTGCGTTCCTCATATTGAACTCCGAGATAGAACAAGACGAGCGCCATCGGTTCCGTTGGTGACAGACGGTACTTTTCTGCGATTTTTGTCAGAACTTCCGAATTGGTTCCATCCGTCCCCAACACCATTGCTGCGATGGTCTGCTCCAGCGTTTGCTCGTTCGTGTGCATCCGCTCCGATTGAAGCTGCAGCTCCAGCTTTTCCATTGCCTGCTTCAGCTCCATCATGGAGATCGGCTTCAACAGGTATTCGCTGACACCGAAGGACATTGCACGGCGCGCATAGGAAAACTCTGAGAAGGCGCTGATTACAATATATTTTGGTGTAACATTAAGCCGTGCGAGCGACTCAATCATTTCAAGGCCGTCCATCTGCGGCATACGGATATCTGTGATCACAACATCAGGCCGCTTATCGCAAATCAGCTCCAACCCTTTCTGCCCGTTTGCTGCGCTTCCAACAACGCGGTATCGCGGATCAATTCTCTCTATAAGGCGGCTGAGCCCCTCGCGTGTCTGGACTTCATCCTCCACAATCACGATCCGCATGACTTATCCCTCCTTTTCCGGCGGAATCCGAATGGTAATATGGGTTCCCGATTCCGGACTGCTCTCTACATGGATCCATGCGCGCTCTCCATAGTAAAGGCGCAGACGGTTGATCGCATTCTGCATTCCGTGATACCGTTTGTTCTTCTGGATCGCATCGCGATCCAGACTCAGACGGTCCAAAACCTCTGCCGGGATTCCGCGCCCGTTGTCCGAGATCTCGATTTGCAGAAGCTCGTCTACACGGAAAATATGGATGCGCAGGCGGCACAACTCCTGATCCTGAGAAAAGCCGTGAATGATTGCATTTTCCACAAACGGCTGCAAAAGCAGCTTATGAATGCGAAGTCCAAGCGTGTCCTTCTCGATCTGCACATCGCATTGGAGCATGTTGCGCAGGCGGTTTTGATGCAGGAACAGATACTGGTTCAGCCAATTTTGCTCATCCGCGATCGTCACGATCCCATTTGAATTATCGATTCCATATCGCAGGATCTTCCCGAGGGCGCTGACCACATTGGAGATCGGATACTGCTCCTGCTCAATCGCCATCCAGTTGATCGTGTCCAGCGAGTTGTAAAGAAAGTGTGGGTTCAGCTGCGCCTCCAGCGCCGCGATCTCGGCATTTTTCACTTTTTCGGCAGAATCCTTTTCCGATTGAATCAGGGCATTCAATTTATCGGCCAACCTGTTCAGCCCCGTTGCGATCGTTCGGATCTCCGGTGACATCTCCTGCCGCAGCTCCACACGCGCACTGAAATTACCGGCAGTCAGCTCTGTGATTGTATTGCAGGTATGTTCAACAGACTGCGTCAGATGCGATGTGATCATGACAACAAAGGCAAATGCAATCAGAAATGACAGGACGGAAATGCTCAGGCTGATCAGAAGTCTCTGGTCGATCGCTGCGGTAAACGGTGCGCAGTCAAGCACACTGATGACAGTCCATCCGGTTTGCGCACTGTTCTGCGTATAATAGACCAGATTCTTTCCACCTATAACTGAGCTGCGCGTAATATACGATTGCAGGTCGGAAGTGGATGTTCCAGCAAACTCTCCAATGCAGGAAAGATCCGGATGGAAAACCACATGACCGGACTGGTCAATTATGAAGGAGTAGTATTCTTCGTTGGAAAAACTGCTTGCTTTCAGCGCTGTGCGTATCAGATCCACATCGACGCTCATCAGAAAAACAGCATCAGTCTGGGTGATCGCTTTTTCATTCAGTCCCTTGTGTCCAATATAAAATAGATAGTAATCGCTGTTTGCAAAATGCGTTGCAAAGCGCACAGGATAGATCGTATAACCTTTTGCCGCGGACAGAGCCGCAAACAATTCATCGTCTGTCAGGTCAAAATTGTGAATACAAGGATTTGTTTGCAATGAGGTAGACAGGCGGTCATAAAAGACCTGCTCATTATTTTTTGCAATTACGGTGATGGCGGTAATATCGTCCCGAAGCCAAAACACGCTTCTTAGCTCTCTCCTGATCTGATTCCTCGCAACAGCCGACGCTTCATCGTTATTTAACTGACGAATTTTTTCGGCAAGTTCGCTATCAGTATAGAGCTGGTACAAAATGTTTTCATAGCTTCCAATTTCGGAATCCAGCTCCTGTGTGACATGGGTCAGATCAAGCCTCGCAAGCTGGTCGCGGTTCTCGATGATCTGACGGCGGTCACTGTAATAGGTACTGACAACGATGGTGACGAGCGGAATCAGGGCCACCAGCGCAAATAGGATGCAGATTGAGGTTTTCAATCGCTTTCTGCAAATCAAGTGAATCAAGTGCCGCATAGCCAAGCCTCCGTCGTATATCTCTGCCATCCTTTTTTAATATTTTACACCATGCCGCAGCGGTTGTGGAGAAAAATAAATAAGAAAGGATGAATTTTTTAATGTGCTGTTCAGCGAGACACCGGAAGATATTTCCCGTTAAGGAATTCAACCATTCTTATTTTTCTCCCATGGCTGATTTTTAGTGGATATGCGACAATGATAACATCCAAAATTATAAGGAGGAAAATGAACCATGCAAATGAAAAAGGCAGTCAGTTTGCTGCTGACGCTCGTGCTGCTGCTCGGTGTTTTCGCCGGTATCACGCCGAGCGCGAGCGCCGCTGCGGCTGACGCAACGCTAAGTGTCGATCTTGACCCGGCGAATAACACCGGCGAGATCATCCACGGCGCCGCAGGTTTCCTGTACGGTGTCAGCAGTGAGGATGTTCCGACTACGAACACCATTGTTCCGCTCAAATCGAAAATTCTCTGCACGAAGGGCGCGGTCGGTACGGAGCATCCGTATGGCGATGCGCTGGACGTTGCAAAGACGTTTTTGGAGAGTGGCGGCCAGCAGGTCATGATGTACAACAGCAACTACTACGGTGTGTTCGGCGTGACCGCAACCATCGATCAGTATTGCAATGACCTGAAAAACTACATCTGCCCGGCTGTTGTTGCGTGGAAGAACGCGTGGAAGCAGGAGCACGGAACGCCAGCCAACCCGAAGGACAATTTCGGAAAAATCGATATTGATCAGGCGATTGTCTATATTCCGATCAATGAAGGCACTCCAGCTGGCGGAAATTTTTATAAAGCATGGGAACAGTACTATAAGGCCATCAAGGACGCCGATCCCCATGCAACGCTTGCAGGCCCCAACTCTTGCGCATACGGTGCTCAGTTCAGTAATGGACAGAGCATGAAAGGATATATTCAGTACTGTGCGGACAACAACTGCATGCCGGACATTATTACTTGGCATGAGTTGGAGACCAATTGCCTTTCACCGGAATCTGGTCTGGCCGAACATATGCGCGATTTCAAGAAGATTTGGGCAAACACGGGCTGGACAAAATACAACGAAGCAAACAATACCACTGGTACACCGGAGATCCCGCAGATCTGTATCAATGAATATGCGGAAATGGCGTACTGCGGTGTCCCTGGCCGACTGGTCAACTGGATCTCCCGGCTGGAGGACGAAAAGATCACCGGCTGTCTGCCTTTCTGGCATCAGGCAAACAATTTGAACGATCTTGCGGCCGGAGCAAATGAAGGTAACGGTGCGTGGTGGCTTTATCAGTGGTACGGAAACATGTCCGGCAAGACGCAGCCGGTTTCCAGCACGACCAGCTATGACAAGCTTTACGGCGTCTCTACGATGGACGAGGCAAAGCGCATTTCCACGACGCTGCTTGGCGGCTATACCGGCAGCATCGACGTAAAGCTGAACAACGTCACAAAGACGCAGACGTTCCAAAACGCAGAATATGTGAATGTAACAGTACAGGAAACCGCATTTTCCGGCTTCCACGGTGCTGCAAATGATACGCCGGTCATTCTGAAGGGCGTATATCCCGTCGCAGAAGACGGCAGCGTGACCATCACGATCGAAAATGCACTTTTTGAAAATGCCTACAATGTCACGCTGACGCAGGCATCCGAGACTGACGCTGCGATGGCCGGTCTGATCCTCAAAGGCAGCAGCGGCGATGTATATGAGGCGGAGCAGGCAGCGTTATCCGGTGGTGCTGCCGCGACTGCTGCATCTTCTAATCCGTCCTACTATATGTCCGGTTCGGGCAATCGCGCTGTCAATATGCCGACCGGCGCGGAACTGACATACACGATCAACGTCCCCGTGGACGGTAGATACAAGCTCGAATTTGTTTACGGCAATGGTCAGGGAACGGTACGAAATGACATGAATCAGCATAACCCTGTCAATGCGGAGCAGAGCTTCAGCCTTGATAGCGGCGCGGCCGAAACGGTCACAATGGAATCGACCCTGTTCCAGACAATGACCGGGATCAAGACGAAGTATTATGATCTGACGGCCGGAGCGCATACCATTACGGTCAAGACGCTTTCTGCCGTGGACAACGATATGCTCTTCCACGATTTTGTTCGCGTCTCCTACGCAGGCGTCTATGGACAAGAGCTTCCTTTGCTGAACAAGGTCTATGAGGCCGAGCTTGCAGACTTCAATAAGCTGCTTGGCAATGCAGCTTCTACCGTCAAAACGGAAACGTCGATTGATGGCTATTCCGGCGGCGGCTATGTCACCGGCTTGAACAGCAGAAGCGTAACCGCTGGCGGTGGTATTCGCTTCACTGTCGTTGTGGAAAACAGTGGACTTTACAATCTCTCTTTGCGGTATCAGTCTGCTTCTGCCGGTTTGGCAAATATTTATGTCGGCAACTCTGCCGTCATTCTCAATCGTGTGAATGCGAAGGTTGACCTCAGTGCATCAAACGAATGGAACACCACAACAGCTTCCGTTTATCTGCAGAAGGGCATCAACGTTGTGGATATTGACACAGACGTCGATGCAGCGATCGATTATCTGCGTGTCCGCGAAACGGGCGACAGCACAAACAGCACAACGATCCAAGCGGAGAGCGCCATTCCGGAATCCATGAAAGATCGCATCCAGACCGCGCAGAGCAGCGGCGCTTCCGGCGGAATATATGTCGCCAGCATTCCGGGTGCATACAAAAATTCCGCATATCTGGAATTCAAGTATAACGCCCCTGCTAAAGGTAACTATCAGATGCAGGTCTTCCACTCAAACGAAGATCTGGCGGGCAGCCACTCTTACAATATCAAAGCTACTGATAAATACGCAGTCTTTGAGGTAAACGGTCAGTCCGATTCCCCCAAATTTGAACCTGCAAAAGCTGCAGCCGAAACGATTTACTTTGTTGACTGTGGCGACCATGATCCGTCCACAGTCAGCAGCGGCGATACGCTCGGAACACACAACTCTGTGACGGATCAGATTTACAGCGAAGACAGCACCGGTTATCACTGGGGCCTTGTTCTTGAAAATTCCAATGAACAGGTTCTTGACTGGCACGGCGGCAGTCAGGCGCAATCCGAATCCGATAAGGCCGTCTATACGACGTATCAGCGCGCGCTTTCCAATGCTCCAACAGATCTTGAAGATGGCAAATCAAAGACGGAGACCTTCCGTTATGCGCACGGGCAGGACAGCGCCGGCATCAATCCCAGATACGTTTCTTATCAGTTTGAGCTTGAACCCAAAGCGTACGACGTCACGGTCTGCATGGGTAACTCCTGGAAGAATGCAGCAAATCCGACCGTGACCCTGCGTGCTGGCAGCGTTGCTGATGTACAAGAGCAGTATACCGTTGCAGAAAACAACAATACTGTTAAGACCATGCGGATTGATCTAACGAATGCAGAGAAAAATACTGCCGACAGAGTCGATCTGAAAGTAAAGGCAACATCCAACGATGCTACGCTCCAAATGAACTACATTCTCATCAGCGAAGCGACTGACAGTCAGCCGGTCACTCTGCCCGGAGGGTATCTGGCTGACGCGGAAAAAATCCCCGGCTCTGTTTATCTGGGCAAGCTGACGGCGGATGTTCCCTGGATGATCGACTACCGGAATTTGAAGACCTCGACAGACCGGTACTTCTTTATGAACACGTTCTCGGACGATACCTTCCGCGAAAAGACCATCACGTTGGATCTTAAAGCTGGTGAGAACACGATTCGTGTATACAATGATAATAGCTGGAATGTCACATACGGCGGCACGCAATGGCTGCCTGCAACGACGTGGGTCAGGAATGAAACGCCGAACTTCGACAAATTTGTCATTACCCCGATGGCTTTGACTCAGCCGATTACACAGGCCGCACAGTACAATGTGTCTGTTGCGACCAATCAGGGCGGCAAAGCGGTCAGCAATATGAACGTTGTTGAAGAAAACGGCTCGTATAAAGTCACCATTTATCCGGACGCCGGTTTGACAGACATCCGTGTTCTCGTAAACGGAGTGCCGCATACTCCGACTGCACAGGACGGACACTATGTGGTCCAGGTCAGCGATGTGACTTCTGATCAGACTGTTGGTGTGTATTTCTCTATCAGCGATGAGAATCTGTCTGAACTTTTGAACCGCTTTAAGGCGCTCACTGCGTCGGACTACACCACGAATTCCTGGTCCGCCGCGGCAGCAGCCGCCGAACGTGCAGAAGCTCTGATAAACGCCGAAAATCCCGCTGCATGGGAGATCACCGATGCCTATCAGCGTCTCGCTGCCGCTCTTGATGAGTTGGTAAAAAAATCAAAGAATGTCGTATATTTTGTAGACTGCGGCGACCATGATTCCAGCACTGTAAGTGGGAAAGCAGATGATTTTGGACGCTTCAACTCGGTGACGGATCAGATTTACGGCGCAGACAGCAAAACCAGTTATAACTGGGGCGTTGTTTGCGAAACCGAGGGTGAAACAGCTCTTGGCTGGGAAGGCGGCAGCATGGTTACCTCCAAATCTGACGGAGCCGTTTACACGACGTATCAGCGCGCACTTTCCAATGCTCCAACAGATCTTGAAGATGGCAAATCAAAGACGGAAACCTTCCGCTATGCGCATGGGCAGGATAGTGCCGGAATCAGTCCCAGATATGTTTCTTATCAGTTTGAGCTTGACCCCAAAGAATATGATGTAACTGTCTGCATGGGCAATACATGGAACAACGCCGGTTCTCCAAAGGTCACGCTGACAGCAGGCGGCGTTGACTCCGTCGAGCAGTCGTACCAGATCGGACATAACACGCATGCCACCAAGACCATGCGGATTGATCTGACGAATGCAAAGAAAAATACTGCCGGCAGAGTCGAGCTGAGTGTGAAAGCGACATCCACCGATGCGACGATTCAGATGAATTATATCGTGATCGCTGAAACCGCCGCAGAACATCAGCATACGCTCAATCATGTCAACCGTACAGAGCCGACAACAGAAGCTGAAGGCAACATCGAATACTGGGAATGCTCCGGCTGTGGCAAGAAATTCAAAGATGAAGCAGGCACCTTTGAAGTGACCGATGTGACGATTCCGAAGCTGAAGCCGAGTAAGCCGTCCATCGACCCGATTATCTCTCTACTCCCGATTCTTGGCGCAGATTTCGAAACGAAGTTCCCCTTCACTGATGTTTCCAAGGCAGACTGGTACTATGACAGCGTCAGGTCGGCATGGAAAAATGGCCTGATCGACGGCGTAACAAAAACGCAGTTCCAGCCAGATTCCACGCTGACGGTGGCGCAGGCGATCAAGCTCGCCGCAGCACTGCATCAGTTGGAGCATCTCGGAAAAGTCACGCTTCGAAATGGCAGTCCGTGGTACAGCTCCTATGTCGAATATGCCGTTGCGAATGATATCATTGAAAAGGCATATCAGAATTACACGGATGCGCAGATGAATGCGCCAGTCACGCGCGGTGAGTTCGTGCATATCTTCCATGGTGCAGAATCCGCATACGCGGCGATCAATACCGTGGCAGACAATTCGATTCCCGACGTGAAGATGACCGACAAGTTCGCGGCGGAAATCTACGAGTTCTATCGCGCAGGCATCCTGACGGGGTCCGATGCGAAGGGTACGTTCCACTCCGCAAGCAGCATCAAGCGCAGCGAGGTTTCTGCAATTCTGGTTCGCATGTTTGACACAGCGTCCCGGCAGAGCATTACCCTCTAATACTTCCAAGAGCCATCCCGCCAAAAACGGGATGGCTCTTCTTTCGTAATCTTACCGTCAGCAGCATCGACAGCATCAGCAGGATGGATATGAACTTGAACTTTCTCATAAAATTCTTCCCTTCTTGATTTCAGATTTCTTTTTCTGTATTGCTTCTCAGCTAGAGTTTGCTCTTCAAGCTGCGCCGTGGTGTCGCGGCACTGGTGACAGCAAACGCGCGGACGTTCCCCTTGGCGGGAGCGTCTGCGTCTTGCAAATGCGAAAATTATATGATTCCAACTTCGCGTACAATGTTTCCGAAGGGTATTCTGGTGGGCTTAAATTTGTTACACAGCGTGAACTTTCAAGAATTATTACAAAGCTTCAGAAAATGCTATCCGATCGCATAAAATCCGTTAACAGCTCAGTAGAAAATGGCAATAAGTTAACTGATAGGGAGTCAAAACTGTTCGAAGAATATGTCCATATGTTTGAGGAAACCGAACGAATTTATTAGGGGCAGTCATTTATTAGAACAAACCGACACTTATTGCCAACTCGATTTTCCCATCCGTATTTTTATTTGCTCACACTGATTGTGTAAAGATTCGATGTGCAGCTCCCATTCTCGCGGTGACGGCGCTGGCGCTGGATGTACCCGGCACGTTCCAGATCGTTCAACGCCCTTTGCACCGTGCGCGGCGAGAGGCGCAGGTCGCGGGCAATTGTCTTGACGCCCGGCCAACAGCTCCCGCCGCCTGCACGGTCACGGAGATACATATAGACCGTCCGCGCCCGGTGCGGCAGGTCGGGATCGGCATAGATGGAGCCAAAGAAGCTCATTTCTCGCCGTAGCTGCTCATATAACCGCCCGCTTTTGATGTCACGACTGACTGCGGTTGGGAATACAGACTTTTCTTGATGTTCATCAGCAATTCCTCCTTTCCTGCATAGTAAACCTCGCGCTGGGCGCGCTCTGGCGTTTGATATGGTTCTTCAAACTTGATGCCCCATTTGAAATATAATTGCAGCTTCGTGC
>ERZ772812.1019-NODE-1019-length-21866-cov-3.367017_pt1 | contig 21866 bp, 23 predicted proteins | sample MGYA00511343_ERZ772812 | MGnify/ENA primary metagenome ERZ772812 (study PRJEB29015, sample SAMEA2737706) | human gut metagenome | biome: human gut; feature: human-associated habitat; material: faeces | place: China | collected 2012 ...
GAGTTTCAATGAATATATTGGCATCACACACAAAGAATTCTCCAAAGCAAACTACATAGATTACATGGAGGGCGGAGCCCTGCCTGAACTCTTCATGTTGCCGAATGAAGAAACAAAGCGTAATTATGTATCAGCCATTAAAGATACCGTTCTCCTCCGAGATATAATTCAACGGCATAATATCAAAGATGCCAAACTGTTGGAGGATATCTTCGTCTATTTAGTAAACAATGCCTCCTGTTTGATTTCAATAACCGGCATTACCAACTATTTCAAGAGCAACGGTCGTAGAGTGTCTTACGATACCGTTTCAAACTACATCGGATATATCGAAGACGCTTTTATGATACATAAGGCCGAGCGATACGACATTCGGGGGAAGGATACGATTTCAGGAAATTGCAAATATTACATCAATGACCTTGCTTTTAAAAATTACCTCTATCCCGGATTCGGATACGGCATCGGCTACAAACTGGAAAATCTGGTCTATCTGGAACTTCGCCGGGCAGGGTTCAAGGTTTATGTGGGCACGGTCCAAAATAAAGAAGTAGATTTCGTAGCCCGGAAAGGCGATAGAACCATCTACTTGCAATGTACATATGCCATGACTGAAGAGGCGACCATCCGTCGAGAATATGCCCCATTAGAAGCGATTCAAGATAATTTTGAAAAAATCGTCGTATCACTCGACGATGTGGCTTTCCCATCGAACAACGGAATCCGACATCTCCAAGCCTGGCATCTTGAGGAACTATTCTAATACAGATCGCTAACGTATCATCTTACAAAACCAATCGAGGAAAAATGAATTTTTCCTCGATTTTTTAGTCCTTATAATTTGGATAATCTACTTAACTATTTTTATATTTGCATAATAATCAGCACTATACAACAATATAAATCATTCTACCACTCGCATCGTAAAATGGAAAATCATCAATTCTCAAATTTACGTTGAACATGCATACTCCGGAACCCAAATTATCATATAAGGATTTTATAGCGCGCTATTATCCAACAGAAAAAGACATGCTTGACTTCATTGTAAAAGCCAAATTTAAAGGAACATTTATGTGCCTTAAATGTGGCGCCATTCGTAATATATGTCGTCAAAAATACGATGCCAAAAAATTGTACTGTTTCAATAAAGATTGCCTATCGGAATTCTCGATACTTCAATCGACAATGTTCGCACATACGCATATAGATCTTCGTATCTGGTTCTACATTATTTACCTCCTCAAAATTGAGAATATAAATACTCCTGCTCTCAAATTACAAGACATGGTAGGTATCAAATCATATAAGAGCATACACCGAATCAAAAAGGTCATCCTAAAAGTTCTTGAAAAGCCGGAGAAAAAACGAAGCCGATCTCGAGATAGTCAGAGAATTCACCGCAAATTTTCACTAATCTATTTTTTCTTTTATCCCCAAGCGCAAAGTATATATTTTCTCTATTTCCAAGCGTAAAGAGCAGAAGCAATAAGACCAATTTCAACGTGATTTTGGACAATAAAAGGTTCTGAAATTCTCGGACGAGACCGAATATATGTGGATATAGTAAATCATCAAAAAAACGACATGGTCAATGACAAATTTCAGCATCTCATCCGACTCGCCCATCACAATGATGACGGTTGGACAATTAAGAGCAGCGATTACTGAATGCTTGCAGAACGCAGGCAAGATGTCAAATGCAGAACCGGTCCCAGAACTCATGGATACGGCCGAGGTCGCAACACTTACTGGCTATAGCAAGTCGACTATCTACCAACTGACCTCGACGCACCAGATTCCGTTCCACCGACCTGCACACGGCGGACGCAAAATTGTCTTCAAGCGTTCGGAAATCTTAGCCTGGATGCAGGCAGAAAAAATCCAGACTATCGATGAGTATTGTAATTCACAAAACCTGTAAGCCGATGGTCCCTGTTCAACCCCAATTAATGGCCCCTAATTCTTATTATCATGAGAATATACTTGTTATCATGAGAATATACTTGGTGATGTAAATAACAATGAAAAATGATACTCATTTTATAGTACCGACAAAGAGATAGTCGGTACTATAAAAATGAGAGTAACTGAAGGTAGAATGAGACGAACGCCTTTTAACGAAACCCATATGAGCAATAACAACCCTTCCTACAAGGTTTCCCTTTTCAGGAACTTCCGGGAAACTTATCCCGTAGCTACTATCGAGCTTGGCTCTTGGCTTTGCTCCGATGAATTCCGCCTCCCCATTGAGGCCATCCGTAAAAGCCAAAACCCGGAGGAACGCCGGGCACTCAAAGCATCCCTGCCTTGCATTACGCCCAGCGGGATCTTTCAGCAACGGAACGCCAATCAACTCATCCAGCATAGCGGGCTGTTGTGCATCGACATCGATGGAGCCGAGAACCCACATATCTCGGACTAGGAAGTCCTCAAACAGGAGGTATCTTCCTTCCCAGGCCTTTATTACGCAGGTTTGTCAGCAAGCGGCCGCGGCATATTCCTTCTGATCAAGATTGCGGATCCGCAACGACACGATGTCTACTTCCGCGCTATTGCCGAAGACTTAAAAAAACAGGGGATAATCGTAGATATGCACTGTCGAGACTTAGCCCGTTTGCGAGGGGCTAGTTATGATCCTCACCCGGTGCTTATACCAGTTCCAGAGGCATACTGCAAGATGGTCTATCAACGTCCGAATATCCGACTCCATGTGCCTATTTCTTGCCCTGGACGCAGCGATACGACCGCCCACCGTGTCGAACGGCTGTTATCACTGATCGAACGAACGAATACGAACATCGCAGATGACTACGATACTTGGCTGCGAATCGGATGTTCTCTGGCTTCAGAGTACGGAGAGAGTGGCCGTGGGTACTTCTATACGGTCAGCCGCCAGTCCGCAAAATACCACCCCACCCAATGCGACCGGCAATACGACCACTGCATGCTCAACTGTTCAAAGTCATCTATCGGAACATTCTTTTTCATCTGCAAAGGCTTCAATTTAACTTTAAGTATTTAATTATAAACAAATTAACGTTAACAAAACCGAAAAGTTTCGTGATGTATGCCGACATGCTCGGTTGTTTTGAAGCACTCTCTCCTGAAGAGTGCAAAGACCTGATTATTGGTATTTTCAAATACCACATAGATGGACAGTTCTCCAGTTCCAATCGGATCGTCCAGATTGCCTTTGAACAAATGCGACCACATTTCGATCGCAACGCCGCCAAATATCAGGCGACCTGCGAAAGAAAACGGGAATGGGCCGAAAAGCAGCATCTGAAGCACAAGACAAAAGCATCGAAGAACGAGCAAAATAACAATTCAGCAAATAACGAATCACTAAGCAACGAACCATGGTAAGAAGACATTATTCGTCTTTTGACGAACTACTACAAGTAATGAAGGAAAGCAAATTACCGGTCCCCACTGCACTGCAAGAAATTCAGGAAATTAAGGTCCCTGATGCAACAAAGTGGCTAAAAGTATTCTGTGCAGAGATTTACAGGCGCATGGGAATTGCCCCTAGGTGGCAACCTGAATATGATCAGATTGCTAACTGGCTGGCAGACAACCAGCACAAAGGTCTTGTACTTTGGGGTGATCCGGGACGGGGTAAAACAACCTTCGTAAGATTCATCCTACCAGCAATTTTTACATGGCAAGGTATTGCCTCCAAATGGGTTGGAGATGAAAGTGAGCTTGAAACTCCCGACGACTTTCAGTCTGAGATTGGAACATTAAAGTCTAAGCGGGCAATCTTCATCACTCATGTTGGCGAAGACCGAACCGGGAAAGAGCGTTCGCTGTCTCCATTCGACAAGCTCATCCGGGAAGCCGAGCGACGTGGGATACTGATCGTCATCTCTACGGATTGTACGATTAGCGAATTGGAGGAAAAATATGGAACGGTGACTATTCGGCGCCTGAAGAGCATCACCCATGGAATCAAGGTCTCGGAAGCAAACTTGACAAACAAGTATCCGTTACCGAAGGAAAAGCCTCAGCAGAAACAAGCAGAGCAAACTGACACATCAACAACTGCACCAGCCAATGAGTCAGCAGCTCCTGAGGGAGTAGAGCCTACGGCCGTCCATGAGGCCTCAAACAGTTCCACTGGTGCCGTATCTCCGACACAATCGGACGTGGCTTAGGCGTATCAGCCAAAGTCTGTCAAACGGGCTGAAAACGCCTACCGCTTTTCAGCCCACCTGACTCCAGTCACTCCGGGAGGATGAATCTGTACATCCTCCCGGTTTTCTTTTTGGAACTCCAGATACCCCGCTGTCGAAATGATTCCAGCACATCCTTTCCCAAAATCTATTGCACGTCTGAGCGTATCGTCTGGCTAAAGATTTGGAAAACCAGATATTTATTTCGACATTTGTGTTACGACATTATCGTAATCAATAAAACGTAATGATATGAAGCCGAACAATCCCTTTCTCATTTCGGGCTATTACAGTCCTGAATACTTCTGCAATCGTGTAAAGGAGACGCAGACAATCACTGACGCCCTTTATAACGGACGCAACATCACGTTGATCGCTCCGCGGCGTATGGGTAAGACCGGGCTTATCAAGCATGTTTTCCATCGGCTCAAAGAACAACAGGCAGATATTGTGACGCTTTACATGGACATCTATTCAACACAGAACCTCGGCGATTTCGTGCGTCTTTTCGCCACTACCGTACTAGGCCAATTGGACTCCGCTCCGCAGAAAGCCCTGAGCCGCGTAGCGCAGTTCATCAAGAGCTGTCGTCCGGTCTTTATGTTCGACGAACTGACCGGACAACCGAAAGTAACCATCGAAATCGCTCCAGCCACGGAAGAGGCGACCCTGAAGGAGATCTTCGACTACCTGAAATCTTCCGACAGGCGTTGTTATATCGCCATCGACGAGTTTCAGCAGATCACCGAATATCCTGAAAAGGGGGTTGAAGCGTTGCTACGCTCCTATATTCAGTTTATCCCAAATGTGAATTTCATCTTTGCCGGAAGCAAGCAACACGTCATGCAGGAGATGTTCCTGTCGGCAAAAAAGCCCTTCTACCAAAGTACGCAGACCTTCTCCATAGATCAGATCGAACGAAATGCCTATTATGATTTCGCCGCCGGCTTTTTCGCATTACAACACCGCGAACTCACGCGTTCGACTTTCGATACGATTTATGATCGTTTCGACGGGCATACATGGTATATCCAAAGCATTTTGAATCGCCTGTACGGTTATTCGGCTGCCATCGACAAGAAGCTGGCAGCTTATGCCGTCGCGGAAATCATCGAAGAATCTACTTATGTCTACGAGAATCTGCTCAAGGCCTACCCTGCCGGAAGCGTCCGCCTGCTTAAGGCCATTGCGTCGGAAGGATGCGTGAAGGAGATTCTTTCCGGCGATTTTATCGCCAGGCATAGGCTCAAGGCTGCCAGCAGCGTAAACAGCGCCATCAAGAAACTGGTAAGCAGCGAGATGGTCTATAAAACCGAGGCCGGTTATATTGTTTACGATCGCTTTATGGGCGAGTGGCTTCGCAACCGGGGATTCTGAGTCCGGCTTTTTTCTTTAAGCAAAATCAGGTTAAACTTGCTCAATAATTGAGCAAGTCAGATTCCTGAGTTTGCAATACAGGGCGCCGGTTTCATTGCTTGTATTGTTGAGGTCTTTTCGATTCATAATCATGCCTTCTATCCTTTTATTACAGCGATGGGCATCAGCTTAGTTTTGATAACCACAAGATCAGCTTGCAGTGCCATCACTTCGTCAATGTCTTTGTAGGCTCCGGCAGCTTCCTCCAAGTCATGACGGCCGCGAATGGCATGAACGATACCTTGCTTTTCGAGCATGGCCACTTCATCGGCCATGGAAAGCTTTGCCACGGCTTCGCTGCGGCTCATCCTGCGCCCGGCACCATGACTGCTGCTCATAAACGAATCCGGGTTGCCGAGCCCTTCAACAATATAACTGGCCGTTCCCTGACTTCCGGGTATGATACCTATGTCCCCGAGAGCAGCTCGAACAGCCCCTTTGCGGTGTACGATGACCCGCTCTCCGAAATGGTCCTCAAATGCGGCATAGTTGTGAGCGATGTTGATCATCCTTTCGAACCGGATATCGGGAAAAACATCGGATATAACCTCTTTGATCCGTTCCATCATCAAGTGACGGTTGGCAAGAGCAAACCCGGTGCAATACTGCATCTCGGCCCAATACCGGTCGAATTCCGAAGCGTGGAGCGGCAGGAAAGAGAGCATCATCGCAGGGTCGACCGCCGAATGCCAACGACGGTTTAGTTCCCCGGCCTTCTCATTGTAATAGTCGCACACCTGTTTTCCAAGGTTGCGGCTTCCGCTGTGGAGCATTACCCAAAGATATCCGTCCTCGTCACGCTGCAATTCGATGAAATGGTTGCCGCCTCCGAGCGATCCAATCTGCTTCAATGCGGCCTGGTATTGACGCTTCACCACGGTCATGGACTCAATGTCGTGACCTTGCGGCATCAGCGCCTCGTCCTGAACTGCCTGATGGCGGCCCATACCGATTGGGATACGTTTGCGCACACCACGAAGTATTTGCTTGCGAAGCACTTCCTGCGTGATGTCCTCGACTTTCAGGGAGGTCTTGACCGCACCCATGCCGCAACCTATATCAACACCTACGGCATTGGGTATCACCACATCCTTTGTCGCAAGGACGCCGCCAATCGGCATACCTTTACCGCCATGGGCATCAGGCATCAGGGCAATATGCCTGAATACAAAAGGCAGCGACGCCAGATTGCCGATTTCCTGCCAGGCATGGCCATCGATCGTGCGAGGCCATATCTTCACTTCCGTTCCGTTAATCGTAATAGTTGTCATAGTCATATTGTTTTTACGGAGAAAACCCCGACTGCATATCGTTGCAAGCTGAAGGGCTCCGCGAATTACGGTTTTCTACTTCTTTGCCTGTGTAAATACTCCATTACCCATTTTGCCTCTTCACTTTGCAGAAGGGCATACAGGCAGCAGAATGCCTGCTCAGCGGGAGTCAGCACTATGCCGTCGAGATATACCTTCATTCCGAGACTTTCTTGCGCCGCGGCATCGAAGAGTCGGGATACAAGCCTCCCGTTCTGTTCGAATGCCAGTTCTGCCTCTATCCAGTCGTCGGTGTCCGGTTCCGGAAATAGCCTGATCTTCTGCCGGGATTCCTGGGGTTGCAGCTGCAACATGCGCTCGTAGAGCATTTTGAGGTACCTGATTTTTATAATCCCTTCCTCCGAGCGCAAATCGAGCATCGGGTATTGCGGTATAACCGCTTCAATCTGTTCCCAGGAGCATTTCTCGAGGAGTTGTTTCAGGGTCATGTCGCTTTAATCCTTTTTACTTGCGATAACTCTCACATCCATTGCCATCGTCTTACGGATGGGCTTCTCCATGTGGAAGTGCCATTTGATCTGAGGATTATGGGGCATAATCTCTCGAATCGCTGTTTCGACCGCCCGCTGCTCCTCAATGGTTGCAGGATGTTCCAGCGTCGTATCCATTGAGACCACACACCGTTCATACGGGGCCAAGGTCCCGTCCAACAAGGCTATTGCCTTTTTCAGTCGCTCCGCCCTGCTCATATTCGTTTTGCTGCTCAGGTTTATGGACGTTACACAATGTTGTCTGGCAGCTTCAACTTCATCAATCGATACGAAGGAATGTAGGCTCAAACACTTTTCTATCTGCTGCCGATCAATAGGCTGCCTGCTTTCGAGCCGTTGGATCTCCATACTCCAATCCTCTCCCGGAATTACCCTTTCATCCTCATCGTCCCTGCGACATTTGTGCTTCTCTCTGGCCTCCTGCCAGGTGTATCCGAATTCTGACATGGCGCAGAGGTATGCCGCGACTTTTGCTGCTGCAGAGAGACCGTCGGGCTCGACGTCCATCCCCAGCTGGCGGTCCCAGTCGAGCGCCATGCCCCGGAATCCCCGGCAGCGGGTTTCGTCCAGGATAACAGGCCATGTCAACTCGTCGGAATAGGCCTGCCACTCCGGATGGGTGGGTTTGCGGAACCACACCCGCTGCTCGGAGGCAAGGGGTTCAATTTGTTGCAGTTCGTCATATAACCGGCGCATGCCTTCCATCTTGTGCCGTCCGTAGTCCCAGTTCGGAAATACACGCAGGTAGGGTTCCACCTCTTCCCAGGTGCATCCCTTGAATAGTTCAACCAGTTTCATCGCTTTGTTTTTTATGCTTGTCTTTTATCTCCCGGCAACGATTGTCAGACGGACATGTTTTGAAGGCAGTATCCGGTCCCACTCATTCTGACTTTTTTGAGCGAGGATGTATATCTCCGCTTGCGGATGCAGGCATTTTTTAACCCAGTCCTGAAAAAACTTTTGGTCTGCAGTCCACAATGCAAAGTCTGTATAGTTTACCAGCATCCAGAATTTCCGATATTCGCGGAGTTGCTTCGGGATCAGCCCTAATTGTTTCGAGAATCCGCCCTGTGCCTCCCAGGAATCATGCTGGAGCGAGATGCTGCAGATATGGGACAGGGTCAGCACATCGCTCCATGCCGGAATATCAAACCCGGCATGGCGGTCCTGTATCCATTGCATCAGCCGCCTTTTGGTCGAGTGTGTGGGGTTCTCGTAAACATTCCGATCTGTATCTGGTAAACGAATACTCGCCGGTATGCTCGACAAGTCTGTTGCAGGTCTCGTCACACTCCTGCTCGGTGTACCCGAATTCGGACATGGCACACATGCAGGCCGCCACGAGTGCTGCCGGCGGGAGTTCCATCCCTTTGGGCGGGACGATCTCCTGCCCGAGGTACCCGGCCCAGGAGCAGGCCGACAGGTAGCCGGCATTGGCCGTCGGTTGGGTGAACAGCGCGGGATAATCGCAGTCTTTGTCCTTGGGTTTTCGGAGTCGGATTTTCCGTTTCGAGGCTTTGGGTGTCATCCGACACAACTCGTCGTACATACGGTGAAAACCCTCCATCTTCCAGCGGCCCTCGCCCATCCCGGCATCGGGAAATTCATAGAGAAAATCCTCCAGGTCTTCCCAGCTGCATAGGTCTAATAGTTCTTTGAAGGTCATAAATAATATGTATATGTAAGATTAAGTAGCATTTGAACAATCATCCTCCTGCGTTTTGGGTTTAAGGCCTTATCCCCGCACCCCTGAATCCCATGGGTTGCCGTGAACCCTCCTCCTTGCCGATCCGCTCCTCCCGGCACAGCTTCAGGAGGCCCTCGGGTGTCAGCGGCGCCCCGTGCAGGATCTGCTCGACGGTCTGGCGCCTTGCGACATTCTCGATCTGTCCGCCGCTGAAGTCGCATCGTGCCGCCAGCAGCCCGGCCACCTCGTCCGAAAGCCCCGGCATGATCGCCTGCCAAATGGCTTTCCGCACGGAAGGCTCCGGCTTGCGGAACTCGATCTTGTAGAGGAAGCGCCGCTCGAAAGCCTTGTCGAGATTCTGCGTCAGGTTGGTCGTGGCGATCAGGATCCCCTCGAGCCGCTCCATCTCCTGCAAAAGAATGTTCTGCATGGCGTTTTCAGTCTGCGCCAGCCTATTGTTCCCGTTCTGCTGCCGCTTGCCGAGCACGGCATCCGCCTCGTTGAAGAGCAGGATCGGAGCCGCCTTGCTCTCCCGTACGGCCTTGCGGTAGTTGTCGAAGATACCCTTGATGAGCTTCTCGCTCTCTCCGAACCACATGCTGCGCGTCTGGGCGATGTTTACCTCCAGGATGTCGCGTCCGGTCTGCCGGGCCAACTGATAGACCGTCTCGGTCTTGCCCGTCCCGGGAGTTCCGTAGAAGAGCACTGCAAATCCCGTCTGCAGCCCGCTGCCTTGCAGACGCTCACAAACACCTGCAAAATGCTCCTGCTCCAGCAAGCTGGCCAGCGTTGCGATCTGACTGCCTTCCCGCTCGTTGTAGAACAGCTCTTTAGCCGGGATCTCTGCATGGGGCAGCAGCTCCTTTCGGCCCGCGAGAGAGTTCTCCTCGAAGGATATGTCGATCTCCGTAAAGAGCTTCTCGCAGGCGGCACGGGTCAAGCGGATGCAATTCCGGTCCGCCAGTCCCGAGGCGTATCCGTATTCGATGAGCCCCTTTTCAAAGAGGCAGTAGTTCCCACTCCGAAGACCGCTCCGAAGGATGTGGATGCTGCGGGAATCCCCGAAGACCCTTAACAACTGTTCCACGGCGATCTGCCGAATCTCCTCGACCAACCACACGGCGAGCAGCATGACGACGGCCGTGGCCAACGGGTCCGGGAACTTATAACCTTGCAGGACCCGACAAAAGGTTAGCTGGCGGTTGCTGTCGAGGAGCTGCTGCAAGGTCTCGACCAGCTCCTCGGACGAGAGTTCCCACTGCCTGTGATAGTGGAATTGCCGCTCGGCCTGTCGGAAAAAGACCTCGATGGTGAGCCCTTCCAAGGGCTCCGGCGTATAGTTGCGCCCATGCATGATTTCGTGCAGGACCCGGTCCGGAACCCGGTAGGTGGTCTCCTCGTGGCTCCGGACCCGGATCAGCTGCCGACGCCGCAAGACCTCGATGTCGCTCATCATCGCCACTAGGTCGATACACCGGCATCCGACATAGCTGCAGAGCTCCCGAAGGTGTATCCTGCGGTTGTCGGACAGCTCTACGAAGAGAGCGAAGAGCAGCGCTTGTGTGGTGGTCAGCTCCAGAACACGGGCTATTACAGCCAGGTCCGGGGATATCCGCGACAACTTCTCCGGTGCCAGCCGGGAGTGCTCGGCGGCACGGATGACACGCCGCATGGCCTGCATCAGCGGGTTGTGGGCGATTTCCGTCAGAGACAGTTCGGTCTTGGCCATGGCTATTTCGTGGAAGGTGGGATACGATCCGTGGAGGGTAACAACCGCTCGGCAGCCTTTCGGTACCAGACAGCCGCCTGGTGGTAACTCTGCTCGACACCCGCTCCCATCTCAAAACTGACTCCGAGTTGGTATTGTAACTCGGCATCGCCGTTCTCGGCGCCTTGGCGCAGCCAGTGAAGCCGTATCGGAAGCTCCTCCCGAGAGTGGTGCAGCTCGATCATTTTGCGGATAGCTGTCCTGTCGCCTTGCTCGGCGGCCTGCCCAATCCAGAAGATGCCCTGCTCACGGTCCTGGGGAAGAGCGCTCCCATCCAGATAGCATAGCCCCAGGACATATTGTGCCGGAATGTAGCCTTGCTCGGCTGATTTGCGGAACCAGCCAACGGCCTGCACCTTGTGGTCGGAGGCCCCGAACTGGTGTTGATACAAGTGTTTGCCCAGCATGAACTGTCCCGGGGCGTAACCTTGCCCGGCAGCCGTCCGGAACCACTCTTCGGCGGACTGTGGATTCGCCTCAAGGCCCGCTCCGGTCAAATAACAGGTGCCAAGGGCACATTGCGCCAGGGCAGAACCGTTATCGGAAGCACGGTTGAACCAGTAGACGGCGGCGTGGAGATGAAACTCCTGTTCGGAGGCCAGATAATAGCTGAGCCCCAAGCCGGTCTGCAGGCGGGCGTCCTCTTCTGAAAGGCCTGCAAAAAACTCCTGAACGGCTCGCTGCGGGGAATCTTGCCAGTAGCGAAGCGCTTGGGAAATACGCTCCCAATAGGGCCTCTCGGAAGCACTGCTTGCAGCCAGGCCGAGAGCCGTCTCCTTTTCGTAGATACCGAGAATCTGTTGCATGTTAGTTTAGGCTTCAGAATCGTGATGAGTAAGGCGCTCAAAGGGAGTCAGGGAGTGGGTTGCATCGTGTGGTGGAGCTGTTTCTGCCGAGAGGAAGCGAACGCTCCAATTGGTGCGTTTCTGAGGTTTGCAGTTCAATGCCAAATAGCTGTTGTCTAAGTTCATATCTTTCATTGCTCCAATGGTTTGTCCGGGGCAAAGATGGATATTAACTATGCAAAAAGCCAGCACAGTTGCGGAAACTTTTAACTTTTCTCGAAAAATTATTCGACACCTTAAACAAAAGCGGCACGGACCAAAAGCCCGTGCCGACGCACCAAGTGCTCCGAAGAAGCAATTCTATATCCGGAATTTTCAGGATTCGGATTCTTTACGTTGTTTCATATTGCTCAATGATGGAACAATCCGGCTTATCCGGCCGACTTGCTAACATGGATTATTCCTCAGTCATATTCATATCCATATAAATTTGCCGGACCTGTTTAAATGTCTCCTCGCGAGGCTCTGTAAGTCCCCATTTGCAAAGCTCCAGAGCCTGTGAAAGATTCTTCTCAACGAGAAATCCCTCGGCAAGACAATGCCCCAGAATCGGAGCGGCTCTTGTATCTCCATTGTCGACAGCCCTCTTAATCCAGTCTATCACTTCATTCCAATCACATGTCTCTTGCTCCAAGTAATATTTCACAAGAGTTCCAGGAGCTTTTGTAACCCCTTTCTCTGCAGCCGCACGGATCCACTGCATTGCCTGTTCTCTGTTTTGGGACGCCAAATGCACTCCCCAAACATATTGTGCCGGGGCATGCCCTTTTTCTGCGGCTGTCCGCAGCCACTCGATGGCATTTGCCTCCTCATACGGCGTAGGTTCGGGAAAGTCCCCTAAAAACGGGTTCAGCAAAAGGGCATAGTCGTATTGTGCCCAATCAATACCCTGCTTTGCCAAACGGCCTAGAGCTTCAGTAAGCTGTCGGGTGCATTTCATCGGTTCATTTGATTATTCGGTCCAAGAATTTTTGATACATGCGGGGCATTTGTTCATCCCCTTTGGCAAGCAGAAGGTATAGCCTGATCGCCATCTCCTGGCTTTGCAAATAATACACCCCATGCTCGTAACAGAACGCCAGCGTATAAATTGCATCTGGATGTCCTGCATCAGCGGCTTTCTCGAGCCATTCGAGGCCTTGCGGAATATTCTGCTCCGTACCGAACCCCGCCAGATAATAGCCGGCCAGCGCGTATTGTGCATCGGTCAGAGTCGCCGCCAGAAGCATCCACCTGAAAGCCTGCTCCGGATTGTAGACTCCATATCGGTTTTCTGTGTCTCCCGACTCTCAGGCAAGCCAGTATTGAGCCCATGGCAAACCGCCCGAGGCTGCACGTTTCAACCAGAAAAGATAGGATTGGGCATCTTCTCCGGAAAGCTGCCACGCATCTTCCGGAATGGAACGGTTTCCCATAATATAGCGGGCCATCTCATACTGTGCCCAGCAATTTCCTTCGCGGGCCATCTGCTCGGCAATCCGATACTCATCCTCAGTCCATGTCAGGCGAGGATATAACAAGCGAGAACGATCCATTGTCTTTAATCCACCCTTTGCCCTTGTTTTTCCTCTTTCCACTGCTGAGAAATCCGAGTGCAGGCCGCGTGGAGAATCTTTCCGAACGGGCGCTGACGTGATTTTGAGGAGCTATGCTCCGGAGTGTCTTTGGAGGACTCTCCGGGGATTGCCGCAATACGGAGTATCCATTGGTTCGTAGCTCTTGTCTTGTTCGGGCCGGTTGCCCACCAGACAAGATTCCCGGGAGGAAGGGCTCGCAGAATCGGCTGAATCGTAGGGCGTTCCAGTTTCTCCGCAGGAAGCTGGAATTGGAGGTAATATTGGCAGTACGAGCAGGGCGCATCCGTTACGAATAACTGTCGCAGCAGCTTTGGAATGCCTTCTAAGCCGGCTTCTGACATTACGACAATCTCGGTAAAGTGGACTTCCGGGACTTCGTTCAGCTCTTCGGCAGAACCTTCGAAATGCATTCGTTGTGCAAGGATGTGATGCTCCATGCGGCAAGTCGTTACCTGTGTTCGGTAGCTGAGGGTTGAAGATACTGGAATATGTGTCATGGCATTGAATAGTTGTTGGGGACAAAGGTGGATATTAACCCTGCAAAAAGCCAACATAGTTGCAGAAACTTTTAACTTTTCTGCACAATCCCATAAGGTCCGAAAACAAAGCGGCACGAACCCAAAAGCCCGTGCCGCTTGTAATCCAGACATTAGATGAAATTATTATCCATAATGTAATGTATTAAAACTAATGCGATTCCATCTGAAATGATTGCAAATAGAGAATGCTCCCGACTTTTCGCTCTCCTCCATGATCCCATATCTTATTTTCACATGGATAGTTGACTACTCCTACACCCTTTACCCACAAAGTCGTGGACCCTCCTCCGTCAAGGTTCAAGGCATATTTCGCACCCAGAAATTTCATTAGGAGCCCTACCTCGGCCATTGTCATTCCGTGAGCTTTGCCTTCAAACCGACCGTCAACAGCCACTAATAATAATTTGTCGTCTTCGGTAATTCCTACCGCAGTGCGAGGATGAAGTTTATGTGCATAGGACCCGGGCCACGGAATAGGACAGAGTTCGCTTTCATATACCAACAAACCGTTTGAAACAAGAACGTCGGAACAGCTCTTCACAATCGTCAGCGAGTCCTTGTCGTTCCACCTTACAATGCGAGGTTTCAGGCCCTCACTTACAACTGCTCCGTTGGTTAGTAATGTCCGGATTGTTTTTTTGCTGATGATTTTCCCACCGACTTTTAGGAAATTTTCCGGAGCTACATCTGGAATGAGGAAAAAACCCGCATTGACCGCTGCTACGGCCCTCATTTCGCGGGCCTGTCCGGAAGTCGTTTCCCGTACGGAGGGCTGACTAAATCGAACCTTGTATTTATTCAGATCTACTTCCAGCACTGCAAGTTGTTGCGGCCGTCCGTATAAGGTGCATCCGACTGTTTTCAATACGATCCCGTCATGCGGAGTTTGTATCTCCCATCGACAGGCCTTGAAGTCCAAAGAATCTACCGTACGGTTACAAGCGATCGTATCGATTGTAAGAATCGATATAAAAGCCACGACGGCAAGCGCCTTTTCAATCACATTTTTCATAACTGTCAGACAACAAATCGCATGGGAATCTGCTATTCGTAAAGCGACTCGCAGTATTTTTTCAATTCTTTCCATGGATAATAAGGCCCTCCTGCAAGAGGTAATTTCGCATCGAGTTCGTTATGTAGTACACGGACTCGCACATCGGCCGTACGAGGATTGCGGAAAAAGATAAACTGAATGTTTGCAGCCATTGGCGAAACCTTCTCTACGCTCCAAAACGCTCCGAGTTTGCGAAGATTCTCCACACGGGCCGAAGTTCCCTCGACATTCAACAGCGCTAACAGCGGCATTATGTAGGAATCGTGACCGAAACGCAACGACGCCGAGAGGTTCGATTTACCATCGATCACCTTCTGCCCTGTCTCTATGATATTGCGCAGTAAGGGTTTGGAATCGGCGACAAACGGATCTCCGAAGCGGGCAGAAGGCCCCATCTGTAAATAGCGGCGCATGTTTTCGCACTCCCACAGCGTATAAAGTTCCTCATCTGTAAAAATATCATAGAAAGCCTCGATATTCAAATGGTTAACATTCTGCGTGATGGCAGCTAATATATGAAGCCGGATCATCAGTTCCTGCGGATCGTCGATACACTCCGAGTCCGTTATCAGCATCTTCATCAGCCGTTCAGGGCGTACGAGCGCCCGGCAAATGCTATCAGCTACCCGATCGGGTTCCTTACCGGCAGCCCGGATCGCAGGATAATTGGCCATATAGCCGAGATCGCGAGCACTGGCGTCACGGGTTATCGAAACCGAAGAGTTGAGTTCTTTGATTCGTTCACAGAAAGCCGCCATACTCAGCACACACCGCACGACCGTGGTCGAACGGGCGTCGATACGGGCGTCACCGGCAAAGACCGCAGAATAATCGGCATACATCCGTCCGGCGATCTCCCGGTGCTGGACGGCACCCAGCGGGGCAAGGTCCCCGGCACGGTCGATGCCGTCGGCATGGATCAGTTCGATGCGGCGCCGCACGTCCTGTCCGAAATCGGTCAGGCCGTCGGCCGCAGCCGCAGCGTCGAAATACGCTTTCAGGTCGGTGTACTCACTGTTGCGAAGGAGCCAGCGCGAACCGTGGCGGCCGAAATGACTGATGTAAAAAGGCTTGTAACCTTTCGGCACAGGCGTGCGGACGGTATTTTCGGGCGTATAGACCCGGTAGATACCGTCGGCGCAGGCCGGGTTTGCAGACAACTCCTCCCGGGAACTCTGGCCCCGGAGCCCCGAGACTCCGAAAGCCAGCAGCAGAAACAGGAGTATTTTCAGATGTTTCATGCCTGTCGAATAGCGTTAGCGGAGGTAAGCGCCCGTGGCGCGGAGTTCGTCACGCACTTTCTGCACATCGACCTGCGAGGGCTTCACGCCGTCGAGCAGCGCAATGCGGGCGGCGCGGCCTGCGGCTTCGCCGAGGGCCATGCAGGTGGACATGACGCGCGTGGAGGCCATCGCCTCGTGGTTCATCGACGAGCAGCGTCCGGCGACAAGCAGGTTCTCGACCTTCTCGGGAACGAGCGTCCGGTAGGGAATGTCGTAGCAGTCGCCGCAGTATTCGAGCGTACAGTCACCGCCCTTCGGGTGGTGCAGGTCGACGGGATAGCTCGCAACGGCAATGGAGTCGTCAAAGCGGCGGCAGGCCAAGATATCCTGCGCCGTGAGCACATATTTACCCACCGTCACGCGGCTCTCGCGGATGCCCATGAACGGCGCGACCTTCTCCATCCATGCATTTTCGAAACCGGGGACGAAGCGTTTGAGGTATTCGGCAATGCGGTAAATCTGCTTGCGGCCCTCCATCTCGCCGAACGTATAGCTTTCGGGCTTGGTCGGGTCGGTGCCGTTGACTCGCGACATGTTGACCCAGATTTCATCCTCGTTCATGCCGGTGATAAGAATCGTGCGGGCTACCGGAATGTCGATACCCGCCTCCTGCGCCTGACGGATCTGGTTGCGGAGGCCCACGGTGATGAAGTTCCGCTGGCGGAACGACTCGTGGGGCATGATATCCATATCATAGGTCTCGGGGTCGTTGACGATGGCGTCGCGCAATTTCTGCGTCTCGACGCCGCGCATGCAGAACATCAGCGTCGGAGGCTGCATACCGCCTTCGGCATCGCCCTTGCGGCACTCCACACCGGCGCGGTAGGCCACGTCGCCGTCGCCCGTACAGTCGATGACCGTTTTGGCGAGGATCGCCTCGCGGCCCGCCTTGCTCTCGATCACGACGCCCTTCACCTCGTCGCCCTCCTTGAGGACATCGGTGCAGAAGACGTACATCAGCACCTCGACGCCGGCCTCCTCCATGAGCTGCATGGCAAGGGTCTTCGCCTCCTCGGAATCGATGATCGTGAGGCTCACATGCAGGGCGCAGGGACGGTGGTCGCTGGCCGCACCGCGCTCCTTGAGGCGGTCGATGAAACGCTGGGGAAGCCCCTTGATGATCTGGTTACCCTTCTGTCCGAGGAAACCGAGGATCGGAAGCCCGATCGTAAGGTTGCCGCCCAGATAGCTGCGGCTCTCGATAAGCATTACCTTGAGGCCCTCGGCTGCGGCGGCCTGTGCGGCCATCAGTCCCGAAGGACCTGCTCCGACAACGAGGATGTCGACCGAAGCGCGTACGGGAATCTCCCGCGCGGGTTCGTGGATGGTTTTGATCTGTTCCATACTATCAGGCTGTTTTAGATTGTTTTTTCAGTTGTTTTTCGGGATTCTCGGGATGGGTCATCTTCCAGAGAATAATCACGGCGATCCAGTGCAGGAAGCCCATGACAAGGAAAAGCGTATTGCCCATCGTACTCAGGAGCTGACCTACATAGTAGTTGAAAATAGCTCCCCCGACGGCACCGAATCCAGCCGTGATGCCCACGACGCTGGCCACGTTGCGCACGGGGAACGACTCGGCGATCACCACGCAGATCGTGTACAGCCAGCTCAGGCACATGATGGCGATGAGGCTGTAGGCGGCGATGATGGCCGCCACGTTCCAGTATCCGGGCAGGGAGTTGAAATAGGGAGTGAAGATACAGAGCGGGGCGACGATGGCAGCGAGGGTCATCATCCGCTTGCGGGCTTTCAGCGGCTCCATGCCGCGCTGCACCATCTTGTCGGACCAAGCCGAGGTGAGGACGCCGCCCACGGCGCCGAACAGGAAGGGAATCCATCCCACATAGCCGACCTGCTTGAGCGACAGTCCGGAATCCTCCTGCAGGTAGCCCGGGAGCCAGAAAAGACAGAAATACCAGACCGGATCGCTGATGAAACGGATCAGCAGCACACCCCACAGACTGCGGGTTTTCCACAGTTGGGGCCATGTGAACGACGCTCCGTGTCCCGAGGCAGTGCCCTCGTTAAGCGTGACGTCGAGCACCTCCTGCGGAGGATCGACGTAGACGAAATGCCATGCGACGGCGATCAGCAGGCCGACACCGCCTGCCAGAACGAAGACCTCGTTCCAAGGGAAAATCGTCGAAAGCCACGCAATGGCGATCGGCGCGATCACCGTACCGATCGACCCGCCCGCCGTGCAAAGGCTGTTGGCCGTGGCTCGCTGTTTACGGGTGAACCACACGGTGACGGCCACGATCTGTCCGGCGAAGATCGTCGGCTCGGCCAAGCCCAGCAGACCGCGAAAGAAGGCGAACTCCCACATGTTCGTCGAGAGGCCGCCGCCGATACAGGCCACAGACCAAGCGAAGATGCCCGCGAACATCACCTTTTTGGGGCCGAACTTGTCGACGAGGATTCCCGAGATGGGATACATCAACGCATAGCATATCAGGAAAATGTTGACGATCAGCGCATAGCCGTCGTCGTTCATATCGAAGGCCGCCTTGATGGTCGGTTTGAGGATCGAAAGTAATTGCCGGTCGAGGTAGTTGCAGATGATCGCGATGAAGATCGTCACCACGATCACCCATTTCCGCTTGTCCGGGTTTTTCAGGTACTGGGTCATATTGTTCAGGTTAAAGTATTTTCAGCGGTGAAAGCCCCGATCTGCCGGTAACGGGCATAACGGCGCAGAAATATCGTGTGCCGTTCGGCATCGGGAAAAAAGGTCGTCGAGGGGAAGCGGCACAGCGCCTCCTGCGCTTCGGGCACCGAAGCATGGCACCCGGCGATCACCGACGCATAGACCACGGCGCCCATGGCGCAGGCCTGCGGGCAGCCGGCAACGACCACTTCGCGGTTCATCACATCGGCGAGCATCTGCATTACGAAAGGCGACTTCTGCGAAATGCCCCCGATGCCCACCAGACGATCGATCTCCACCCCGTTCTTCTCGAGGTGGTCGATAATGGCCTTGGTGGCGAAAGCCGTCGCTTCGGCGAAGGCATAGTAGAGCTCGGGAGCCGACGTGGAGAGAGTCAGGCCCAGAAGGCTCCCGGTAAGCGACGGATCGGGATAGGGATTGCGGCGGCCGTTGAGCCAGTCGGTAGCCTGCGGAGCATCGACACGCTGCGGCAGTGCGGCAGCGGCTTCGGTCAGCGCGTCCATCAGTTTGTCGCCCGTCTCCTCGACAAGCCGGTCGCGGGTCGGGGCGTCGACCAGTTCGGTCTGTGACAGGACATCGCGCAGCGGATAGCACAGCAGGCGTTTGAACCACGCATAAACGTCGCCGAAGGCGGAGAGTCCGGCTTCGAAGCCGACCATTCCCGGAACGATCGAATCGTCGACCTGCCCGAAGATGCCTTCGATCAGGCGTTCGCCCATCTTCTCCGCAGGCATCACGGCCATGTAGCAGGCCGAAGTCCCGAGGTTGAGCACCACGGTCTTATAACCCACGCCCGCACCGACAGCACCCGAGTGGGCGTCGATGTTGCCGACACCGACCAGCACCCCTTCAGGCAGGCCGAAGCGCGCCGCCCACTCCGGAGTAAGCGTTCCTGCTACGATGTCGCAGGTATGATTTGCGGGGTTCATGTTGCGGGCGATGCGTGCCAGATCGGGATCGAGCGCGGCGAAGAACTCCTGCGGCGGATAGCCGCCCCACTCCTCGGCCCACATCAGTTTCGAACCGCAGACGCAGTGGCCCATCTTGACGCTCGCGGCGTCGGGGCACCCCGTCAGCACGGCGGGAATCCAGTCGCACAGTTCGACGACCGACCAGGCGTCGCGCCGCAGCGCTTCGTCCCGGCGCAGCAGGTGCAGCACCTTCGACCAGAAACATTCGGCCGAGTAGTAGTTGCCCGAATGGCAGGCGTAGTTGATCTCGGAGCGGGCACAGAGGGCGTTGATCTCCTCGCATTCGGCCTGCCCCGTATGGTCCTTCCACAGCACGAACATCGCGTCGGGGTTTTCGGCGTACTCCTCGTGCAGCGAGAGGGGAACTCCCGCCCTGTCGGTCAGGCAGGGGGTGCTGGCCGTCGTATCGACCGACAGCGCCCGGACGTAGGGCGCCAGATCGGCATGGCGGCCGGTCACGGCGCGCACCGACTGACGCAGCGCTTCGAGATAATCCTTGGGATGTTGGCGGAAACGGGCCACGCGGGGATCGCTGTAAAGCCCTTTGTTCCAGCGGGGATAGAGCGCCACTTCGGAGTCGATCTCCCGCCCCGTGAGGGCATCGACCAGCAGGGCGCGCACGGAATCCGTTCCGTAGTCCAAACCTATTACATAGGCGTGTTCCATGGGTAGCAGTTTTAATCGGGGCGCAGCGCTCCGGACGACCGGACGCCGCGCGATGGTTTTCAGGTAAACAAATGTACAAAAAATTTTGATCCCGAAAGCGCAATATTCGTTTTTTTTGCGTTTCGCATCACTTTTTGCGAAAAAATGTACCGGAAAACGTTTGCAGAGAAACCGCAGTATCCGCGTTTGCGCGACCGCCCTCCCGACGCGGGAAACGGCCCGTGCAGCCCGCAACCGCCGAAAACCGGGCGGAGAGCCTCGGCTTTTCCGAAAAAGGTTTCCACCTTTGGCTGGCGCCTTAGATACTCCCGTTCGGCAGAAGCAAGCCGACGCTTGCTTCTGCCCTCACTTATTCGTATCTTTGTATGCCGCACGCAACCGTGCGGCACCCGAACCATGAACAATCCCAAAGGAATCGCCTACGCCGCCCTCTCCTCGTCGACCTTCGGGCTGGCACCGCTGTTCACCGTCACGCTGCTCCGCGACGGTTTTTCACCGTTCGAGGTGTTGACCTACCGCTGGGGCGTCGCCTCGGCGGCGCTGCTGCTCTTCGGGCTGGCGACGGGCCGGCGGCTGCGCATCGCCCGCAGGGATTTCGGCGTCGTCTTCCTGCTGAGCCTCTTCCGGGCCGGCTGTTCGCTGAGCCTCGTCTTCGCCTATGCCAACATCGCCACAGGCGTCGCTTCGACCATTCATTTCCTCTATCCGCTGGCCGTCGCGCTGGCCATGACGCTCTTTTTCCGCGAACGCTGTTCGCGGCGGCTGTTCACGGCCATCGCCGTTTCGCTCGCCGGCGCCGCACTGCTCTCGTCGGGCGACATCCGTTCGAACGGCGGCGACGCGACGTTCGGCATCGCCGCGGCCTTTTTTTCGGTGATCTCCTACGCGGGCTATATCATCGGCGTGCGCAAGAGCCGCGCCGCACAAGTCGAATCGACGACCCTCACGCTGCTGGTCATGGCCATCGGCGCCGCGCTGTTCGCAGCGGCGGGCAGCCTGACATCGGGATTGCATTGGGTCGACGACTCCCGCACCTGGGGCAACATTCTCGGACTGGCGATCCCTGCCACGGCCGTCTCCAACATCGCACTCGTGAAGGCCATCAAGGCCATCGGGCCGACGCTCACCTCGATTCTCGGCGCAATGGAGCCGCTCACGGCCGTACTGATCGGCGTGCTTCACTTCGGCGAGCCCTTCACCGCGGCAGGGATCGCGGGCGTCGTACTGAGCGTAGCCGCAGTCACGATCATCGTGACGCAGGGCGGCAAGCCGGCCGGCAACGCCTGAACGGCCGTACGGCGGAAAATCCAAACCCATATTCCGAGAAGGCGTGTACGAAACCTCCGGCTACCTGCACGCCACGAACAAGCCGCCCCTGGCGCAATGTGT
>ERZ772812.1021-NODE-1021-length-21861-cov-2.962533_pt1 | contig 21861 bp, 15 predicted proteins | sample MGYA00511343_ERZ772812 | MGnify/ENA primary metagenome ERZ772812 (study PRJEB29015, sample SAMEA2737706) | human gut metagenome | biome: human gut; feature: human-associated habitat; material: faeces | place: China | collected 2012 ...
CACGGTCGAAGCCTTTGGAAGCCCCGCTCAGGCCGCGAAAGATGTTGCCGCCACCAATCACAATTCCAATCTGGACACCCATTTTGGCAATTTCCTTGATCTGCGTCGCATATTCGTTCAGACGAACTTCGTCTATACCATATTGTTTACCTCCCATAAGCGATTCTCCGCTTAATTTCAACAGGATACGTTTGTACTGAGCCATATTGTCTTGATTTATTTGATTGTTATACCCACAAAAATACAGTATTTCAATGACCCAGCAATAGCAGTCCTTTATTTTAGTAAAACATTTTAACGAGACTGTACACCCACTGTAACAATTTTGTAACATCCCCCTTCTACCTTTGTCTGTAAAAAAGAGAAACACACACTTATATTACTTATTTTGAAGACGCGAAGAAATCACCAAGACCTTATTCCTAACTTTTATACGGCAATCCTCTTTCAGCGGAAAGAAACGGGTTGCCGTATATTTTCCCGCAATACCTATAAATACTTTAAAAACCGAAACAATACGGATTTACCTCTTGTTTTGAATAAACAAAACTAAAGTAGTAATCATTTAAAAACGTAATGGTATGAAAGATTTATTAATCGGTATGGTAGTCGGAGTTGTCACAGGTTATGTACTCCGCAAAATGGAAGATGATGGAAAATTCCGTTGCCTCCACGCAAACCTCCACCACCTCGCTTCAAAGGCAAAAGAAGAAGCGATGAACCTGAAAGACGCAGGCTTGGACAAAGTAGAATATGTTGCCGACCGCGTTCATCAGGTTGCAGAGCAGGAAAAGAGCAAAAAATAAAATAGTCGAAACAAAATCCTGCTCACTAATTCAGACATAGTTTGAGAAAGGTGTGTCAAATATCGGTATTCATGGGACGCAAACAACGAAGACGAGCGCAGATCAACGCAGATATTATTAATTATCAGCAAAATAACCTGCGTCTATCTGTGTATTCTGCGTCATCTGCGTCCAGTGATATCAAATTGGCACACCTTCCTCGAATTATCGTGACAGACGTGTTTTACTAACGCGCCTCTCCATGTTTTATCAGAGTTTATCCTTTAAATATTTTCCCGTATAAGATGCCTCGCACATGGCCACCTCCTCCGGCGTTCCAGTGCAAACCAGATTTCCTCCGGCATTCCCACCTTCGGGGCCGAGATCTACCAGATAGTCGGCACATTTGATCACATCCATGTTATGTTCGATAATGACAACCGTATGACCTTTATCGATCAGGGCATTGAAAGCCTTTAGCAACGTCTTGATATCATGGAAATGCAGGCCAGTCGTCGGCTCGTCAAAGACGAAAAGTGTCGGTTCCTGCTTCTCTTGACCCAAATAGTAAGCAAGTTTCACACGCTGGTTTTCACCACCGGACAAAGTGGATGAAGTCTGTCCGAGTTTGATATACCCCAACCCAACATCCTGGAGGGGTTTCAACTTTTTGACAATCTTCTTTTCCTGTGATCCCGGATATTGTCCAAAGAACTCAATCGCCTGGTTCACGGTCATTTCCAGCATATCATAGATACTCGCACCGTGATATTCGACATCGAGCACATCCTGTTTGAAGCGCTTGCCGTGGCAGGTTTCGCATTCGAGGGTGATATCGGCCATGAACTGCATCTCGACCGTGATCCTGCCTTCTCCTTTACATTCTTCACATCGCCCGCCTTCCTTATTAAAGGAGAAATAGGCAGCCGAATAGCCCATCTGCTTAGCCAAAGGCTGCTCACCGTAAAGTTTACGGATCTCATCATAGGCCCCGATATAGGTCACCGGGTTGGAACGGGAACTCTTTCCGATGGAGTTCTGGTCGACAAACTCGATACTTTTGATCATGTGCATATCGCCTTCCAAGCCGGAACAGTCAACCATCAAGCGGGCAGCCTCGTCTAAATAATGCTTGACACCTTCGTAGAAAATATCACGCACGAGCGAACTTTTACCCGAACCGCTGACACCTGTTACGACTGTCATCACATTCAGGGGGAACTTCACATCAATCCCTTTCAAATTGTTTTTACGGGCACCTTTCACCTCGATATAATTATTCCAGGGACGACGATAAAGGGGCACTTCTATCTGGTCCTCTCCCGTCAGATACCGGACGGTATAGCTGTTGCTACTGGTTTTCAAATCGTCCACATCACCCTGATAGACCACTTCCCCACCCAGGCGACCGGCCTTCGGACCGATGTCGATAATGTAATCGGCCGCACGGATAATCTCTTCGTCATGCTCCACCACAACAACCGTATTACCTAATGCTTGCAATTGCCGGAGCACCTTGATCAGCAAATCGGTGTCACGAGAATGGAGCCCGATACTCGGCTCGTCCAATATATAAAGAGACCCGACCAAGCTACTCCCCAAAGAAGTCGCCAAATTGATACGCTGGCTTTCTCCTCCGGAAAGAGAGGAAGACAGGCGGTCAAGCGTCAGATAGCCCAACCCCACATCCAACAGGAATTGCAGGCGGTTAGTGATCTCCGTCAGCAAACGTTTGGCAATGGATGCCTCGTTCTCGTCAAGTCGAAGATTATCGAAAAAGGCTTTTGCTTCCGTGATCGGAAGGGTAACCAGTTCCGCAATATCCTTTCCCCCTACCTTTACATAAAGGGCTTCGGGACGCAGACGGGACCCTTTGCAAGTCGGGCAAACGGTCTTTCCACGATAACGCGCAAACATCACACGGTACTGTATCTTATACAGGTTCTCTTCCACAAATTTAAAAAAGTCATCGATGCCGTGCAGTCCGCGGGCACCGTGCCAAAGCAAGTCTTTCTCCTTTTGCGTCAGATCGTAATAAGGACGATGGATCGGGAAGTTATATTTCTCGCTCTTCACTATAAACTCTTTCAGCCATTCTCCCATCACATCGCCTTTCCAGCAGACTACCGCTCCCTGGAAAACAGACAAGCTTTTATCCGGCACGACCAGATTTTCATCGATACCGAGCACCTTCCCGAAACCTTCGCAAGTCGGGCAGGCGCCTAACGGGTTATTAAAACTGAACATCATATCGGTCGGTTCCTCGAACACCATACCATCGGCCTCGAATTTCTTGGAATATTCTTTTACAACCGTTCCTTCGGATGTGTAGATACGGATGATACAAGTATCGTGCCCTTCAAAAAATGCCGTTTCGGCAGAATCAGCAAGACGGCTTTTCAATGTCTTGTCATCCGATACGACCAGACGGTCTATCAACAGTTCGATCACCGGGTAGGAAAGCAATGCGTCATCCGCCAATACTTCACCGATACGGTAAACGGTCTCATTGATAGACAAACGGGTGTAACCTTCTTTTTGCAGGATTTCCAATTGTTCCTTGATACTGCGCCCATCCGGCAGGACGACAGGGGCGTATACGGCAAAACGAGTCCCGGCGGGATAACCCAAAACTTCTTTCACGATATCGCTCACCTGATGTTTCTTCACCTCCTTCCCCGACACGGGAGAGATGGTTTTCCCGATACGGGCATACAGGAGCCGAAGGTATTCGTATATCTCCGTAGAGGTTCCCACCGTCGAACGCGGGTTACGGGTGTTCACCTTTTGTTCGATGGCAATGGCAGGGGGAATACCTTTGATATAGTCGCATTCCGGCTTGCTCATACGCCCCAGGAACTGACGGGCATAGGCCGAAAGGCTCTCCACATAGCGGCGCTGCCCCTCCGCATACAACGTATCAAATGCCAATGATGATTTTCCACTACCGGAAAGGCCGGTTATAACGACCAGTTTATCTCTGGGGATCTCGACATCGATATTTTTCAGGTTATTGATTCGAGCTCCTTTGATGAATATAGAATTGTTTTCGGACATAATGATGATTTATCAGCCTGACATATAGACACGGATTACACATCTGTGTAATCCGTACCCAATATAAACAACGCAAAGGTAAAAAAGGATTGCCGTTTTGCCAAGTAAACGACTGACATTCACATTCGGAAACAATCAATTTACACATTCTATATAAACGGGGCCGACCAAGCCGGATTTCTGCAACGTATCGGTTGGTTTCCAGCTATTGCAGGGTGTCCAGGTTTTCCGTTCGGATTCCGGCAAACCACTGTCGCCGATCAAACGGTTCATCCAAGTGGTAACGACCTCTATCTCGACTTTATTCTTTCCTTTACGAACCAAATCCGTGACATTTACCCGGTAGGGAGCCGTCCAGACACCACCGGCATACTGACCGTTGATCTTCACTTTTGCCATCACACCGACATCGTTCAGATTCAGATACAATTCGCCCTCAGGCTTCTTTTTCAACTTAAATTCCGTTTCGTACCAAATCGTACCGGAATAATAGCGGATATCGGGGTTCTCGTTCTTACTGATATCTTCCAGGCGGGCAAAGGTCTGGCTTGCGGGGCCTCTTCTCTTTTCCTCAAAGGATACTTTCCAGGGAGCATCCAGGCGGACAAGCGTCTGCAGAACCGGATAGTTTAGTTGTAACCCTGTCTCCTCTGCTTTTGTGGCCGACCGACGGAACACGATAAAAGCACTCTCATAAGGATACAACTTCAATGGAACGACTGTCCCCGCAGCTGTCACCTCATAGGCCGGAAGCGTACGAATACGGCCTGTTGTCGCATCCCACAATTCCGGTTGCCTTGAACGGATACGAAATTCCGGACGGATCTCAATCATCTCGTCTTTCTGGTTGGAGATAAAATAGATATCTGCATCTTCGGCAGAACGATGTCCATAGAGAACCGGAGCATCTGCCGGCAATCCGCAATCCGGCACACAACCGATATGCTTCAAGGCCTCCTCCATTGTCATACCGAACAGCAATTCGCCCTTTCCTCTTTTGACAGCCTTCACACTTCGCCCGTCCAAACCGGACCATAATTCGCCGGCCAACTTTTCAACCTGCCTGTCAGCCGTCGGGAATGATTCTCCACTCGGCGAACGTTTCGGAGCCGGACCTAAGACAACTGCACCGTCTTCGATCAGTTTCTTGATCTTGGCAAGTAGTTCGGGACGCATGGTTTCAAGCTTCGGAAGTACCAGTATCCGGTATTGAGTGCCGTGAGGCAACGTCAGTAAACCGTCCTTTACAAAGAGGTCGCGCTCGATCACCTCGGCATTGATATAATCGAACTGGTAGCCTTTCGGCAGTTCAGGGTCTACGATACCGGTCATCTTGGGAGCATCTTCGCCGATGAAATAAGCGACATCGGCAATATTCAAGCCTTGTTGCAACATATAGTTGACTCGTTTCAGATAGGATGTAAACAAATCCATCTGCGGATACCAGGTGTTCAGCCGGTTGAATTCGCTGCTGAACCAGGCGTTCATCCCCGGCTCCCGTTCTTCCGAAGGCTGCGAGATATAGACATGCAACAACGTATTATTGATTCCTTCCGTAAAGAAACGGTCGCCACGCTGTTTCATCATGGCAGGATAACAACTGAAAGGCGTCCCTCCACTGGTAAACGATTCGACCGAGATCTTCTGCTTTCCATAAATATGTCCGCAGGAAGAGGCGGCACGGTTCTCGATATTCCCTAAATCGCCAAAGCTCCAGAACTCACCTCCTATCTCGTCCGATTGTCCGCCATATTGCAGGAACTCACCGGGAAACCCCCAATGCCCGTAGTTTTCCAACCAGGTCGTCAAACCATATTTATGACAGACATCCCGTAAGCCGCCGACATAATCGTATGCGACCTTATCTGCGATCAGACGGCGCAAATCCCAAAGGAAACGGTCGGAACGATCCTCGCTCCCGACCACATATCCTTCATAAGCGGGAAGAAACGGTAACGGGTCATAGCCGTAACGCGCCTGGAATTCCGACAAGAAATCGTCGGTAAAGTTTTGTCCACCCGTTTCGTAACTATCTTGTACGACTACTTTCCAACAAGCACGGTCTTCAGCCGGAATACGACGGTAGATTTCACCCATGAAAGCCTCGAAATGCGCTTCTACATGCTTGCGGCTCATCTTATCTATCTCCAGTCCGGTCGCTTCGGGATCAGCCGGGCTGTTCGTCACGCCCGTCGGGAGCATACCGGTACGCAGGATCGTCCATTCTCCCGCCGGAGCTTTCCAGATAAGGCGGTCTCCTTGCAAGAAAGCTGAAATATCCAATACTTTCCCCGGATCAATAACCAGAGAGGGATCACCCACTTCCGGTTGTACCGGCCACTGGTATTCATGCCAATAAGGAAGCGGAGTCTGAAACATCTTGGCTAATGTCTTTTCGGGATAACGTTCCACAGCAGGAAGGGACAAGAATTCCACCTCTCCCAATCCCATACCAGATGCCGTGTTAGCCAGTTCCAACCGGAACTCGCTTGCCGTCGTCTCCGGGACAGAGATAACAACCGGAGCATACGGATCGAAGCCGACATTCAAATTCGCATTGAAACGGTCGATCTTAAATTCGGACAGCATCCGATAGCCTCCGTTCTCTTTTACTAATAAACGGGCATTGGTTTGAATCGGCTGACGGGCAGGGAAGATTTGCAAACTGCGTAAAGTAAACGGTTGGTCCGTCCTGAAATCAATCGCCACCGGCTTTTCGCTTTTTTCCGTAAAAAGCACGGCAGTCTCCTTATCTCCGTCAATCAGGCTGTTCAGGTTTTGCAAAGACATAGCAGATGTCACTTTTGCATTTGCCGCCGACAATCGGGTCGCTTTCTTTTCGACAGAGGGAAAAGCGATCACCCTCACATCCTGAAAGTCTTTATCGGGTTTCGCCAAAACCACTTCTACCTGTTTTCCTCCACTGACTTCCGCCTTTACCGATGCCAGATAACGCATCGCCTGCTCCGGTTTCACCCACGGACCGCCCGACTGGCTCCATCCGGGTGAATTAAAGATACCGATCTCTATCCCTAACTCCGTCGCTGTTTTAAGGGCTGCATGCAATATCTTCCACCATTCTTCACTATAAAACGGAACGGTCTTATAGGGCGTATGAATCCCTTCCAAGCCGATATTCCCGATAAAAGCCCGGTTGATCCCAGCTTCTTTCATCGAATACAGGTCCTTCTTCACTCCTTCTTCCGAGATATTCCCGGAGATCCAATACCAATAAACGGAAGTTTGTACTTTTTCAGCCGGATTCATAAAACCGGCCTCAAGTGCATTTTTATCTTGCCCATTTCCCGTAAAAGGGACCAACAACGAAAGGCAAAGCAATGTTTTAAACAGAGGTTTTCTCATGATCTGTTCTTTTTAAGATTCCGACGGTAAAAGTAGCAAGATTATCTTTCACCTCTGGTTTCTATATTGATTTATATCTTTTCAAAAATGCTTTTTCAAACAAGTTTTTATCCAGCATTATTTCCAAAACCATTGTTTATAACATAAAAAACGATAGAGACTTTTAAACTTTTGCTATCTTTGTGTCGGCTTGTACAAAGTATATAAGACAACAAACAAAAGAATCTCAAATCACAGACTTCATGATGGCAAAACACCTCCGTCTGTTACTGATCTTGTTGCTTGGAGCAGTAACATCCTGTAAGACGACACAACAAATACCGCAGCAACCGACTGGAAAAGAAGCGAAACGAGAATTTCGCGGAGCTTGGATACAGACAGCTTTCCAGGGAGAATATAAGGATATGACACCCGCACAAATGCGGAAAGACTTTATCCGCAAGCTCAACTATCTGCAAAAATGCGGGATCAACGCTATCATCTTCCAGGTACGCCCGGAAGCCGACGCCTTCTATAAATCCGACATCGAACCCTGGAGCCGTTTCTATACCGGCAGGCAGGGACTCGCCCCGGCCGGAGACTTCGATGTGACGGCCTTCCTGATCGAAGAATGCCACAAACGGAATATGGAATTCCACGCCTGGCTGAACCCTTATCGGGCAAGCACAGCCGGGAATACCCGTTTTGCCGATTCACATATATATAATAAGCATCCGGAATGGTTCGTGACCTACAACAAGCAAATCCTGTTTGACCCGGGACTACCGGAAAGCCGGCAGTTCATCTGCCGAGTGGTACGGGATATCGTGAGCCGTTACGATATAGACGCGATCCATATGGATGACTATTTCTACCCCTATCCGGTAGCGGGCATGCCTTTCCCGGACGACAAAAGTTTTCAAAAATACGGATTGAACAAAGGATATAAAGTATCACAACGTGCAGAATGGCGAAGAGAAAATGTAAACAAGCTGATTCGTGAGATCAAGCGTACCATCCTATTATCCAAACCGTGGGTAAGATTCGGCATCAGCCCGTTCGGCATCTACCGCAACAAAAAAAGCACACCCGACGGTTCAGGCAGCAACACCAACGGATTGCAAAACTACGACGACCTGTATGCCGATGTGGCACGCTGGGTAAAAGAGGGTTGGATAGACTATAACATTCCACAGATATATTGGGAGATCGGACATCCGGCTGCCGACTATATCACGCTGATCCAATGGTGGAACAAAAACGCGACGCGGGAAGGCACGCATCTGTATATCGGCCAAAACGTAGCACGTACCATGAAAGCAGACCAGCTCACCCGCAAAATGCTTTACGAACGTTCACTCTCGAAAGTAAAAGGCAATTGCTTTTGGCCTGCAAACGAAATACTCTGGAATAACAAAGGGGTGGCCGACAGCCTGAAACAGAACTACCACCGTTATCCGGCATTGATCCCGGCCTACACCCATCTGCACAACCGGGCTCCGCAAGAGGTCAAGAAACTGAAAGCCGAATGGACTGCCCAGGGCTATATGTTGCACTGGCAGGCGGAACAGAGCAAGACCAATCCCGAATTGGCAAGCTATTTCGTCATTTACCGCTTCGAAAACAAGGAATCGGTCAATCTGGACGATCCTTCTAAGATCGTAGCGGTCACACGCGAGACGAACTATCTGCTACCCTACGACGACGGAAAGCGCAAATACCGTTATGTAGTCACAGCCGTAGATCGTTTCCATAATGAAAATCAAGGTAAAAGCAAAAAGGTAAAACTTTAAATTCAGCCACGGATGTCAGATTTTATCTGTCAGAAATATACAGACTGTTCTTCTTGCTCCCACTATCAGAAACAGATATTCAAATACCGTTCTTTCCCGAAAGGAATGATGATCCCGAAAGAACGGTGTTCACAAAATACGATCTATTTTCTGATATCCGGCTCCGTTCGGGTAACCAGCGACGAGCATCCGGATACGGTATTTCACGACGGGCAGTTCATCATGCAGCCGATCGGTTCACGTGTAGAGTTCCACATCCTGGAATCCACGGAATGCATCCTTTACCTGTTCGAGACTCCGCAAAACATTTGTACCGACCGTTTCAACAAAGGACTGGAACTGGCGAAAGAGTCTCCCATGCTCCCTATCGTCATGGATATGTGTTTCCCTTTGCGCCTTTTTATCAACGGGCTCAAAATGTACCTCAACAACGAACTCCTGTGTGTGGAATTCCTGAAAGCCAAGCAGACGGAGTTGTATTTCCTGCTCAACTGCTATTATACATTGAAAGAGATCGCCAATTTTTATGCACCTATATATAGGTATAGCCAAACATTCCGCTACTTTGTCATGCAAAATTACCTGAAAGCGAAAGATGTCGAGTCTTTTGCTCAATTAGGAGGATACAGCACTATCACCTTCCGGCGTTTATTCAAAGATACGTTCGGAGAGCCAGCTTACCAATGGATGACCAAAAAGAAATGCCTGGATATACAAAACGACCTGATAACCACGAATGCAAGCATATCCGAGATCTGCTATAAGTACGGTTTCGAATCCTTGTCTAACTTTTCCCATTTCTGCCGGGCCAACTTCGGCAAATCTCCACGCGCCATCCGCAACGAAAGAGACGAAAACGTGTAGAAATCAATCCATTTCATACATTCCAACCTTTTGATTAAAAAAGCAATTCATCCGGAATCTCCCACCCTCGCGGAACAACTAATCCGAAACATACCCTAAACTAACTCGGAAGTCATAGTAAACTAAATCAAGACATACAGTATATTATTTATATGTAGTACTACTTATCGCAAATAGGTAGCACTACATATCGTCTATAGGTAGTACTACGTATAGACAATAGATAGTGACTACCAACAGATACTTTGCTATATGTAATTAGTTAGTTCTTGGGGTGTTTTGACTTAGTTGATGGTATGAAACGGCTTAATTTACCAGTTGTCAGAGGTTCGGTTTCAGATAGTGTCGGTAAGGTGTCGGTATCTTTTGCATTTTTCCATATAAAATTCATTTACGGCTCATAGTATTGCCAATATTGAATGTGGATTATAGAACCGCGTTTCTGATATATAGTATGAAAAGAAAGACTTGGGTGTTCGGGATTCAACAATTTGGCCTTCCAGCTTGTTCTATCTCCGTTATTAACAAATAAAACACAGATGATTATGGCTGGAATAATGAACACTTTGTGGGACGAAAGTTCCGAACTGGAGGATGAAATGCTGACGCCGCATCCGATCTTGTCCGATGATTACACGGCTCATGACATGACAAAATTGGACGAAACGATTGAAAAGGCGGAAGAAAACGAGAAGATTATTGAAGAATCGTTGAAAACGTCTCAGGATAAGTAATTTGTTCCCGGCTGTTTCGTAAGTTTGCGGACAGCCGGTTTTTTCGCTTTATGTAGCACTCTTTAATAGTTGGTGATAGGAAATTATTATCATACCTTATATACATATTGAAAATAAATCCCTATTTTTGTGCTCTAAAACATTAAAATAAACCCAACAAAGATGGCTGCAACAAAACGTATTAAACGTGCATTGGTATCGGTATACCATAAAGATGGATTAGATGAAATTTTGAAGAAGCTCCACCGCGAAGGTGTGAGTTTTGTGTCGACGGGTGGTACTCAGAAGTTTATAGAAGAGCTGGGACTCCCGTGTGATGCAGTAGAGGACCTGACCGGCTATCCTTCTATCCTGGGCGGACGTGTGAAGACGCTTCACCCGAAAGTGTTCGGTGGTATTTTGAACCGTCGTGATAATGAAGGTGACCAGGCCCAGATTGCCCAATATGAAATTCCTGAAATAGACTTGGTGATTGTCGACCTGTATCCGTTCGAGGAAACAGTTGCTTCCGGTGCGGAAGAACAGGCAATTATCGAAAAGATAGATATAGGCGGTATTTCTCTTATCCGTGCCGCTGCAAAGAACTTTAAAGATGTAGTGATTGTAGCATCTAAAGCCCAGTATCAGCCGTTGATGCAATTGCTGAACGAAAAAGGGGCTGAAACTTCTATCGAAGACCGCAAATGGTTTGCCAAAGAAGCGTTTGCCGTTTCTTCAGGCTATGATTCTGCAATCTTCAATTATTTCGACGACCGCCAAGGCTCGCATTTCCGTGCTGCCGTGGATGATCCGATGCACTTGCGCTACGGTGAAAACCCGCACCAGGCTGCCAAGTTCTATGGCAAATTCGATAATATGTTTGACCAGTTGCATGGTAAGGAAATCTCTTACAACAACCTGCTCGACATTGACTCTGCTGTAAACCTGATTGACGAATTCGACGAACTGACGTTCGCCATCCTAAAACATAACAATGCCTGTGGTATCGCATCTCGCGGTAACGTGGTGGATGCCTGGAAAGATGCTTTGGCTGGTGACCCAGTGTCTGCCTTCGGCGGAATCTTGATTACGAACACGACTGTAAACAAGGAAGTGGCGGAAGAAATCAATAAGATTTTCTTCGAGGTGATCATCGCTCCGGCTTATGATGCCGATGCCCTTGAAGTCTTGAAACAAAAGAAAAATCGTATCATATTGGTCCGTAAGGAATGCAAGACTTGTCCGATGCAGTTCCGTTCATTGTTGAACGGCGTGTTGATGCAGGAAAAAGACCTTAGTATTCAAGGAGAAGCCGATCTGGAACCGATGACGGAAAAGAAACCGACGGCTCCAGAAGTGGAAGACTTGTTGTTCGCCAACAAGATCGTGAAGAACAGCAAGTCTAACGCGATCACACTGGTGAAGAACAAACAGCTTTGTGCAAGCGGTATCGGACAAACTTCACGTGTGGACTCTCTGAAGCAAGCTATTGAGAAGGCCGTTTCATTCAATTTCGACCTGAATGGCGCTGTTATGGCTTCGGATGCGTTTTTCCCGTTTGCCGACTGTGTGGAAATTGCCGACAAAGCCGGTATCACCGCCGTTATCCAGCCGGGAGGTTCTATTAACGACAAGCTGTCCGTTGATTATTGCAACGAACATGGTTTGGCTATGGTCAAGACGGGTATTCGTCATTTTAAACACTAATTGGAATATTTATGATTTATGATTTATAGTTGATTGGGTTTTCAGTCTGTTTGTGAGTCATAAGTTTATAGGTTATAAATCATAAATGATAAATCAGAAATCAAAAAATGGGATTATTTTCTTTCACACAAGAATTGGCAATGGACTTGGGGACTGCCAATACCATTATTACCTGCAACGATAAGATGGTAGTGGATGAGCCTTCCGTAATCGCTCTGGATGCTCGTTCGGAAAAGGTGCTGGCGGTAGGGCGCCAGGCACGTGAGATGTACGAAAAGACCAATCCGAATATTCGTACGATCCGTCCGCTCCGCGAAGGTGTCATTGCCGACTTCTACGCTGCCGAGCAGATGATGCGTGGATTGATCAAAATGGCCAGCGGACGCAAACGCTGGTTTGCTCCTTCGCTCCGTATGGTGATCGGTATCCCGTCGGGTAGTACGGAAGTGGAAATCCGTGCCGTCCGCGCCTCTGCCGAACATGCCGGTGGCCGTGAGGTATATATGGTTTTCGAACCGATGGCAGCCGCTATCGGGGTCGGCATGGATGTGCTTGCTCCGGAAGGAAACATGATTGTAGACATAGGTGGCGGTACGACCGAGATCGCGGTGATTTCGTTGGGGGGGATCGTTTCCAACAAGTCTATCAAGATGGCGGGCGACGACTTGACGAATGATATTGTGGAATATATGCGCCGCCAGCATAATATACGCGTCAGCGAACGTATGGCGGAGCGTATCAAGATCAATGTCGGCTCCGCTTTAAGTATCCTCGAGGACGCTCCTGAAGATTTTGAAGTCTGCGGTCCGAACCAGATGACGGCTCTGCCGATGAAAGTGCCTGTTTCCTACCAGAAAATCGCACATTGTTTGGACAAGTCGATTTCAAAGATTGAAGCCGCCGTTCTGAGCGCGTTGGAACAGACGCCTCCTGAATTGTATGCCGATATCGTAAAAAACGGCATCTATCTGGCCGGTGGCGGCGCTTTGCTGCGTGGTATCGACAAACGTTTGCGCGACAAGATGGGGATCGAATTTCACGTGGCAGACGATCCTTTGCATGCAGTAGCAAGAGGTACGGGGATTGCGTTGAAGAATATCGACAAGTTTAATTTCCTTATCCGGTAAATATAAGTTGAAAGTTGAGAGTTGAAAGTTGAAAGTAAACAAGTGGTGTACTTGCTGAATATTCAACTTTCAATTTTCAACTTTCAATTTTCAACTGATTATGCGTAAACTCCTGGATTTTTTAGTCAGAAAGAGGCATTGGTTCCTATTCATTTTGCTAGAGATCATATCGTTGACGTTGGTTTATCGCAATAATGCATATCAACGGAACATTATGTTCAGTTCGGCAAATGTGATAACCGGACATATTACTTCTGTTTCCGGCTTTGTTACTTCCTACCTGAACCTGCGTGATATAAATCGGGAGCTTCTGGAGCGTAACGGACAACTTGAAATGGAGTTGCTAGAGTTGCAGGACCAGTTGGAGATGATGCGGGCCGACACTGCTCTGTTTGTCGGTTTTGCACCTGACTCGACCGGACAGTTTCCGTATAGTTTTGTGATGGCGGATGTCGTGAACAACAGTGTTACGTATTTATCCAATTATATTACGGTGAACAAAGGCCGTAAGGATGGAGTGGAGCCGGACATGGGAGTTGTGTCTGAACGGGGTGTCGTGGGAATTGTGTCGACGGTTTCCGACCATTTTTCCGTTGTAATCCCTCTGTTGAATCCGAAGTTCAAACTGAGCTGCAAGGTGTTGGGGAGTAGTTATTTCGGAACGTTGAGCTGGAACGGGCGTAATGCGCGTTTTGCCAATCTGGACGAGTTGCCGCGCCACGTGGAGTTTGAGAAAGGAGATACGATCGTGACGAGCGGTTATTCCGCCCTTTTCCCGTCTGGGATTATTGTGGGTAAAGTCGTGAATTTCGAGAAACAGCATGATGATAACTTTTATTCGCTTGAAGTGGAATTGGCTACTGATTTCCAGGCCTTGAACAATGTGCGTATCATAAAGAACTATCGTCAGGCAGAGCAAAAAAATACAGAACGGGAGGCGAAAAAGAATGATTAACAATATACTGCGGGGCTTCATTTATTTTGTGGTGCTGGTGTTGGTTCAGGTTTTGATCCTGAACAATATCCATTTCCTGCGTGTGGCAACGCCGTTCTTGTATCTTTATTTCATACTGAAAATGCCAGTGGGGAGCTCACGGACGAATGTGGTGTTTTTCTCTTTTCTGATCGGGTTGACGATTGATGTTTTTTCAAATACGCCGGGAATGCATGCGTTTGCTTGTACGCTGGCCGGTTTTATCCGTCACTCGTTAATTCAGTTATTGATGGGAAAAGACCTGCCGGAAGGGATTAATCCTTCTTACAAAACGTTCGGATATGGCGGTTTTTTCCGCTATACGCTGCTTTTTGTCGTGATTCATCATGTGGCGTTGTTTTTGATTGAGTCGTTGACATTATTCGATCCGCTGTTCCTGGCGATCCGCATCGCGGCGAGTGTGGTGACGACAACCTTGTTAATTTGTACAATAGAAGCATTCAATATAGGGTCCCAGAAAAGTGGAGATTAATACGAAGTATACTCTTGAGAACAGGCGTTTCGTGATTGGTGGCGCCGTTGTTCTGTTGGTTCTCATCTTTATCATTCGTTTGTTCTTTCTGCAAGTAGTGGACAGCGACTATAAAGCGTGGGCAGACAGCAATGCGTTTCTGAAAAAGACACTGATCCCTTCCAGGGGTATCATTTATGATCGCAACGGGAAGCTGCTGGTTTATAACCAGCCTTCTTATGAAGTCATGTTGGTTATGCGTGAGATTCAACCGTTCGATACGCTTGATTTCTGCAATATCCTCGGTATTACAAAAGAGCTGTTTGTAAAACGTATAGCTGAAATTAAGAACAGGCGGTTGAATCCCGGCTATTCTTCCTATGTCCCGCAGGTGTTCATGAATCACCTCTCCGCACAGGAATGCGGTGTTTTGCAGGAAAAACTGTATAAATTTCCGGGTTTTTATATTCAGAACCGTACAATCCGGGAATATGAATATCCTTATGGAGCCCATCTGTTGGGTAATATTGGGGAGGTGAACCAGGGGGATATCGAGAAAGATCCTTATTATGTGCAGGGAGATAATGCCGGACGTTCAGGTGTGGAATTGTCTTACGAAGAGGCTTTGCGTGGCGTTAAGGGTGTGGAGATTCTGTTGCGTGATGCGCATGGACGTATAAAAGGGCGGTATGAAGAAGGCCGCCACGATGTGGCTCCCGTGTCTGGTAAGAACCTGACGCTTTCGATCGATATGGATTTGCAGGCTTTGGGTGAGAAGCTGATGCAGAACAAGAGGGGTAGCATTGTCATGATCGAGCCGGAAACCGGGGAGGTTCTGTGTCTGGTTTCTTCGCCTTCTTATGATCCAAACTTGTTGGTCGGTCGCCAGCGGGGAAAGAACCATATCATGCTGTCGAAAAATTCGGACAAGCCTTTGCTGGATCGTGCCATCATGGGGCGTTATCCGCCGGGATCGACATTCAAGCCGACACAGGCGTTGACTTTCCTTCAGGAGGAAGTGATTACGACAGAAACCTTGTATACTTGTGCACATGGATATACAGGGGCCCGGAACGGCAAACCGGCCTGCCACGGCCATGCTTCTCCTCTGAATGTGACTTATGCGCTGGCTACTTCCTGCAACTCCTTTTTTTGTTGGGGGCTGCGTGATATGATCGATAGCCGTCGGCGTTATTCGAGTGTGGGAGAGGCGTTTGAAGTTTGGAAGAATTACTTGGTATCTATGGGATACGGTTATAAGTTGGGCATTGACCTGCCTGGGGAAAATAGAGGCTTTTTGCCGAATAGCGAGTATTATAATAAATATCACGGTAAACGTTGGAGTTCCAGTACCGTCATTTCTATTGCGATCGGGCAGGGTGAAGTGTTGGCTACGCCATTGCAGATTTGTAATTTGGCGGCAACCATCGCTAACCGGGGATATTTTATTACTCCGCATGTCGTGAAGGAGGTACAGGACACCCCGCTGGATTCCCTTTATACGGATAAACGGTACACGATGGTGGAACGCAAAAATTATGAAATCGTAGCCGAAGGTATGAGGAATGCCGTTATAGGCGGAACTTGTCGGGGAGCGGCTATAACGGATATCGAAGTCTGTGGCAAGACTGGTACGGCCGAAAATCCGCATGGGAAAGATCACTCAGCTTTTATCGGTTTTGCTCCTTATCGGAATCCGAAGGTGGCCATCTGCGTGTATGTGGAGAATGGTGGTTTCGGTGCGACCTACGGAGTGCCGATCGGCAAATTGATGATGGAGAAGTATCTGAAAGGCGAAATCTCGGAGGAGAACAAGTTGCTGGAAGAGACGATGTCGAATGCGGTTGTATCGCCAAACGTTTTATCTTTACCGAATCGTGAGTTATAGGAAGACGGAAATATGGAAGACGGTTGACTGGTTGACGATTATCCTTTATGTGGTGTTGGTCGTTGCCGGCTGGTTCAGCATCTGTGGTGCTAGTTATGAATTCGATAACGTGGGGTTATTTGACCCGTCGGGCCGTCCCGGTTCGCAGTTGATGTGGATGGGATTGTCGGTAGGGTTGATCTTTGTGCTCTTGATGCTTGAGAGTGAGTTTTTTGATGTTTTTGCCTATCTGATATATGCCGGTTTCATCGTGTTGCTGATTGCTACGATTTTTCTGGCTCCGAACATAAAAGGTTCCCATTCGTCAGGTTGCAGCCGGCTGAGTTTGCCAAGTTTGCGACGGCACTTGCTGTCGCGAAGCTGATGAATACCTATGGTTTCAAGCTGACTGTTCCTAAAAACTTTATAGCCGTCTTGTCGCTAATATTTCTGCCGATGATTTGCATCCTGCTGCAGCAAGAGACAGGTTCGGCACTGGTCTACTTGGCTTTCTTCTTGATGTTATATCGGGAGGGGATGTCGGGATATATTCTTTTGTCGGGAGTCTGCGTGGTTGTCTTTTTTGTCACCAGCATGAAGTTTTCGGATGTGACGGTGGGAGATACGGCGGTGGGAGAGTTGCTTGTCTCTTCTCTGATCCTGTTGATCACGGTTATCCTGATACAGATAGAAAGGAAAGATACCCGTGCAATACAGGTGATATTGGGGACTGCGGGTGTTGCTTGTTTAGGAGGGTATGCCGCTTCTTTCTTTATGCCGGTCGATTATTCCCTGATATCGATCGGGGTGATCTTGCTGGTTGCCTGTTATCTGGTTTTTCTTTCTATCCGCAACTGGGCGTGGCATTATGTGTTGATCGCAGTCTTTGCATTGGGATCATTGGCTTTTATGTATTCGGTGGATTATGTGTTTACCGATATCCTGGAACCGCATCAACAGATACGTATCAAGGTTTCATTGGGATTGGAAGATGATCCGAGCGGTGCCGGCTATAATGTGAATCAGTCGAAGATCGCGATCGGTTCTGGTGGACTTACCGGAAAAGGCTTTCTGAACGGTACGCAGACCAAACTGAAGTATGTTCCAGAGCAGGATACCGACTTTATCTTTTGTACGGTAGGTGAAGAACAAGGGTTCATCGGGGCTTCTGCGGTCTTATTGTTGTTCGGATTTCTGATCCTGCGCCTGATTGTGTTGGCGGAGCGGCAAAGTTCCACTTTCAACCGGGTGTACGGCTATAGTGTCGCTTCTATCTTTTTCTTCCATTTGGCCATTAATATAGGGATGGTGACGGGGCTTACACCTGTGATCGGCATTCCGTTGCCTTTCTTTAGCTACGGCGGTTCTTCCCTTTGGGGATTCACGATCCTGCTTTTTATCTTCCTTCGCTTGGATGCATCCAGGAGGGAACGGTAGGGTTAAGGGCTGCTCACTTGGCCGGGCGAACCGAGAAACCGATTTCTTGTATTCCTTTCAAAGCATCGTCGCGCATCCCTTGACGGAAACTGAACGTATATTGTCCGGCATGCGGAAACTTATATTGCGAATGAATGGGAAAACTGCTTTGGTATAAGGAAATGCCATGTCCGTGCCATTTGCCGAATTCGTCGGCAAGCATGCATTCGATGGTGTCCCGGCGGAGCGGGCCGATCGGCTGCTCTTCACTGCAGAAAAGCCATAAGTTCTGATAGGGGTACAAGTTATTGTTCCTTACTTCCAGTGTCAGGTCGTAAGGAACAGATATATCTTTCACCTCGAAGGTGAAATAGTATTCCTTGTCCTTTTCCCACGTGATATTGTTGATCGCCTGGTATTGGTCGTACAAGGCTGGGTTTTCGCAGGAAAAGAACAGAGAACAAGTCAGTGCGGCAATGACTCCTTTAAGCTTCCGGCTTTGTGTCCGGCTTGCTTTCCGGTTTGGCAGCAGGCTTAGCTTGTTGCTGAGGTTTGTCATTATTCGGTTGCTTATCGTTATTTACTCGGTTCGGACGCGGTCTGTTACGGTTGTTTTCGCGGTTCTCCCGTTCGCGGTTGTTCTCCCGGTTTCCGCTGTTACGGTTGCGGTTTCCGTTTCTGTTCCCGTTTCCTTTGCCGTTTTTATTTTCGTTGCCGGTGTTGCCGTTCGCTTTTTCTCCGTTGAAAGGTTTGCTGTTCCCTTCGTTGCCGGTGTTGGCAGCGGCTTCTTTCGGCAGGTTTTCCTTGTTGCCGTTTCCGTTGCGTTTCTTTTTCTTCTTTTTCAGGGAAGCATCGAAACGGGTAACACTGTCTTGCCCCAGGATATCCTGCGCATCGCGTTTGGGCGGTTGCGGCTTGGTATCGGCTTCGAGCGTGACAGGCTTCATGCCTTTCTTGTTCATGTTGATCACATCGAAGGCGCGGTTGGCTGAGATTGTAATCAGGTTGGCCGCGAACGATTTATCGGTAGAGTAGGTGATTTCCCGTTTGAAGATATCCGTTTTAAAGTGATAATAGGTATTGTCCTTTGTTTCCAGCACCACTTCACGGGACGGTAAGCGTTTTTGCGCTTCCACATAGGCGTCCACTTCATAGTTGATGCAGCATTTCAGCTTGGCGCATTGGCCGGCCAATTTCTGGGGATTCATGGATATATCCTGATAGCGGGCGGCTCCGGTGGCTACAGATACGAAACTCGTCATCCAGCTTGAACAGCACAACTCGCGCCCACAGGGGCCGATACCTCCGATGCGTCCGGCTTCCTGGCGGGCACCAATCTGTTTCATTTCGATGCGGACACGAAATGCTTCGGCGAGTACTTTGATCAACTGGCGGAAGTCGACACGCTCGTCGGCAATGTAATAAAAGATCGCCTTATTGCCGTCACCCTGGTATTCCACATCCCCGATCTTCATATTCAGTCCCAAATCGGCAGCGATCTGGCGCGAACGGATCATTGTGGCGTGTTCCTTGGCCTTCGCCTCTTCGTATTTCTCGATATCGGTCGGTTTGGCTTTACGATACACCTTTTTAGGTTCATTGCCTTCGCCAGTGCGGACATTGTTCTTTTTCATCTGGAGAAGGACGAGCTTGCCGGTCAGTGTCACAGTCCCGATGTCATGCCCTGGGCTGGCTTCCACTGCGACTAAATCTCCTTTTTCCAGAGGTATCTTGGAACTGTTGAGGTAATACCCTTTGCGGGTATTTTTAAACTGCACTTCCACGTAATCGGTAGCGTTTGCCGCATCGGGCACGTCGCAAAGCCAGTCGTAGGTGTTCAGTTTATTATTTTGTATCTTGCTGCATCCTTTTTTACCCATGCAGCAACTTCCTGTATTTAATTTAAAATCCATTTGTCTGGTATATATAATGTATTTATAGTGCGTACAATTACGCAAAAATAGTCAAAATATTTGGTTCGTAGCAAATGAAGAATGAATTATAAAGAGAAAGGGCAAAACAGAATGTTCCGTTTTGCCCTTTTTGGTATTATTTGTCCATGCTGATTTATTTGACCAGACCGTGACTTTTAAATACTTTGTGAATTGCTTCTAATGCGTAGTCGAGCTGTTCAATTGTGTGAGTCGCCATCAGTGAGAAGCGGATCAGCGTATCTTCAGGCGCAACAGCCGGAGATACGACTGGATTTACGAAAATACCGGCTTCGAACAATTCCTTTACGATCAGGAATGTCAGGTCGTTGTTACGGATAAACAATGGAATGATCGGTGTTGAGGTATGGCCGATTTCGCACCCCATATTACGAAATCCATCCAAGGCATAGTGGGTAAGTTTCCACAGGTGTTCGATGCGTTCCGGTTCGCTCAGCATAATATCGAGTGCTGCGCCGGCCGCAGCTGTAGCTGCTGGAGTATTACTTGCACTGAATATATAAGAGCGGGAGTTATGGCGGAGATAGTTGATCGTCTCTTTGTCCGAAGCGATGAAACCGCCGATGGAAGCAAGCGACTTACTGAATGTACCCATAATCAGGTCTACATCGTCTGTTACTCCGAAATGATTACAGGTTCCACGACCGTGATCGCCCAGAACACCCAAACCGTGGGCTTCGTCTACCATTATGCTTGCGTTATACTTTTTGGCTAACGCAACGATTTCCGGTAATTTGGCAATGTCACCTTCCATACTGAATACACCGTCGATAACGATCAGCTTTACCTTGTCGGGTTCGCATTTCTGGAGTTGCTTTTCTAAGGACTCCATATCATTATGCTTATATTTCAGTTTGGTAGAGAAGGAAAGACGGTGTCCTTCGATGATGGATGCATGGTCTAGCTCGTCCCAAATGATATAGTCTTCACGTCCTGTCAGGCAGGATACAACACCCAAGTTTACCTGAAATCCCGTAGAATAAACAATGGCATCTTCTTTTCCGACAAATTCGGCCAGACGTTTTTCCAACTGAATGTGCAAATCCAACGTCCCGTTCAGGAAACGCGAACCGGCACAACCTGTACCATATTTCTTAATGGCATCAATTGCCGCCTCTTTTACTTTCGGGTGGTTTGTCAGGCCTAAATAGGCGTTAGAACCAAACATCAGGACCTTTTTACCGCTGATCATTACTTCTGTATCCTGATCACTTTCAATCATTCTGAAGTATGGATAAATTCCTGCGGCCATAGCCCGCTGAGGTGCATCGTACTTTGATAGTTTCTCTTGTAAAAGTTTCATATTATAATTAACAGAGAATGATTTTCTCGCTACGTTGTTATTCTAAAAGAACCCAGATCTGCTTACTACTATAATATTTATGTTTCGGCAAATCCAGCTGCAAAAGTAGTAAAAAAATAACTTATAGTAGCCGAAATGCTTTAAAAGTTTTACAAAAGCATTATTTTTGTCCTCTCAAAGTAAGTAACAGCAAGAATGGAGGGACAAACAATCAATATACAGGCCATTATAAATCCGATTTCGGGTGTCGGTTCGAAAAGAAAGATTCCGAAAATGATTGAAACCGCCTTTGCGGGCGGAAATTGTTGTGTGGAAATTTCTTTTACAGAATATCCCGGACATGCCAGCGAACTGACGCGGAAAGCCCTTGATAAAGGGGCCAATTGCGTGATTGCGGTCGGGGGAGACGGAACTGTGAACGAGATTGCCCGTGCCATGCTCCACTCAGGTGCGGTGCTGGGGATTATCCCGAAAGGTTCCGGCAATGGTT
>ERZ772812.1040-NODE-1040-length-21510-cov-35.063482_pt1:0-7500 | contig 21510 bp, 10 predicted proteins | sample MGYA00511343_ERZ772812 | MGnify/ENA primary metagenome ERZ772812 (study PRJEB29015, sample SAMEA2737706) | human gut metagenome | biome: human gut; feature: human-associated habitat; material: faeces | place: China | collected 2012 ...
TAAATAATAGAATTTTTCTCTTAATGTATAATATATAATTCAATATATAAAGGTTCAATATAGAATGAATATATTCACTTAATGCTAAATAGAACTTCAATTAATATTTAGTTATTATTTAATTCGAATATAATACAAAAATAAAAAAAGAAATAAACGAATAATAAAATAATAATAAAGAAATTCGAAGGGTTATATATTGAAGATCGAATGCTTAGAATGAATGATTCATAAACAAAAACTCTATGGAATCGTGTAAGACAGACGGAAAGATCCTTTGAATCTAATTCTAATTATTAGATTATATTGACAATTTCAAAAAAACTGTTCATACTATGTTCATAGTATGATGGCAGTTGGGCACGTATGCCCCCATCGTCTAGTGGTTCAGGACATCTCTCTTTCAAGGAGGCAACGGGGATTCGACTTCCCCTGGGGGTAGGGTACTACATAAGGAAGTTGATCATGGATTATCAATAAGCCTAAAATTGAATTGATTCTTCCTGGGTCGATGCCCGAGAGGTTAATGGGGACGGACTGTAAATTCGTTGGCAATAAGTCTACGCTGGTTCAAATCCAGCTCGGCCCAATAATTCGCTCATCCACTATGAGATGAAGATATTTGCCCTTCAGAAACGGTGGATACGCGGAAAAAAAGAGTCCAAATTTCTCCTATAGATTCCATTTTTTTATTTGTTTGCTCGATTAATTTGTTCTGGGAAATTTGGATCTAGATAATAATCTAGATTCATATCACGATCTTTAAGTATAAATATTTAAGTATAAAGATGGATTCTCAATCGATTTTGAAATAAGGAAAAATTACGAGTAATTCATGTTGTTCTCACTAAAGTGCATATTCATGTGGATATCATCCGTCTCCGTTCCAACACGAAAATTCTAACTATAATTTTTTTTGAATCAAATCATAAAAAAAAAAGGATACTGTAGATCTTAGTTCCCTGGGATTGTAGTTCAATTGGTCAGAGCACCGCCCTGTCAAGGCGGAAGCTGCGGGTTCGAGCCCCGTCAGTCCCGACAGATCCGATAACCAATATATCATCCTTCCACTTTCTGGGACTGGGAAAAGGAAGACAATCGAATTTCACTCTCAATAGGGATTCTTATGATATTCTTATGATTCTTAGTTCTTTTTTCTTTCCTTTTTCTTTTTGCATTTATTTCTCACCTAAAAAATTTTCATTACATCAACTAGAACTGATTGCTGGGAGAGATATGTGAATTGGTACTAGTACCTTTTTTTTTTTATTTGTAAGATCATACGTAGGATTCCAAAAGATACCATATTTATGGGGTCTGGCTTTTCAATTTCGCGCGTCTATCTAATGGAATAGAGTCCCATATGCTTCTCGGGAGTACATACACAAATGGAATTCGTTTCTTGTACAATACACAATTTCTTTTATTATGGTTACCCTGACAAAATACTTTTCATATATCCTAGTACAACCCAAGAAAAGAAGGGAGGATATTAATAAAAGAAAGATCAAACAAGGATCCTGCCTTTTTAGACCTTTTTCGAGGTAATGAAGAATCTTTTTTTCCGATATATATATATAAATTTTTTGGATTCAGTATGGATAAAAGATCTTCCTATGTTATACTATTCAATTCGCGACGGCGAATTGATATGATAACTCAGATATTGTTATTCATGATATTAATCCGATTCAATACCATCAAGATGTAATTCATCCCATTGAATTGACAGGCGAAAAATTGCTAATCTCTATGGGATTAAATCCCGAGTTATTGCGAAGTAAAAAAACGATGAGATTATGGAAGTAAATATTCTCGCATTTATTGCTACTGCACTCTTCATTCTAGTTCCTACTGCCTTTTTACTTATAATCTATGTAAAAACGGTTAGCCAAAATGATTAATTTGAATGAAACTCGACTTCTTTATCAATGATTGAAAAAATGGAAATAAAAAAGGATTCCAATTTCGTTTCTTAAATGAAATGAGCAGGCTAGAATCAGCAGTATTCGATGAAATTGGATAGTATGGTAGAAAGATTCATATATTTCTTTCTACCATGCTATACTATATATTTATCTATTAGATTAGTGCTTTTTTGTAGTGTCGAAAGTTGTGCTATACTATAATAAAGATACAGACTTCAATTTAGATAGATCAATCCACAATATGTATCTTCTGTTATGTACATGGGGACCCCAATTCTATTTTTTGCTACATCTATTTGATCGATTTGTATTGATTCTGATCAATCCGAACTAATCGAAAGGCAACTCTTACTTTCAATTTACAGTTCGAATTCCTAGATTTCGGATTATTTCAAATAGAAATCCAAGTATCCACCGAAAGAATCAAAGAAAGAAAAATGGTATGGATATATAATATATTAATAAAAAAACCAACTAACTTAGTAATCTTTTTTTATCATTTCCAAGAAGTAAAGTAATTAAATTGATTGACTGGTTGATAGATGATCCAAAGAGTTCTATGGTATGTAAACTTCTTCGAATTTCGAAAAGAAATAGTCAACCTCATTAATTGAATTTGTAACACTTAAACCATGATATGAAATGAGTCGATAAAGCACAAATCCGGTTTCTCAAATAATAAAACAAGTGGTAAGTGCCAAATATGCAACTCGTCCGGGTCAAGATCTTATTATGTGTATATCTTGTTGAACAAGCACTATATCTATGTTCTTTCCTCTAGAAAGTACGTATCCGCTTAATATTTCTAACAGAACGGCGGCTTTCTCTTGTATTTGGAGAAAAAGGAAAACAAAAGGGGTCCGTTGTTCCCCATTGTCCCTATATAATTTGTATAAGAGTCCGTTCGGCGAAATAGAGAATTTATAAAAAATCCGAAATCTATTTCCTATCATCTATATTTCCTTTCGAAATAGAAACATGGGAATTATTGAAATATCTCTTTGATTGACATTATTATCTTTAAAAACACTTTGCGGAACGATCTAGAAAACAATTGATACAGTTTGATTCCTCATACTCAAAACTCAATTAGTTAAGTAGTATTTCTAGAGTCCACTTCTTCCCCATACTACAAGTGAAAGGGAAAATGTAAAGACTACCATTAAAGCAGCCCAAGCGAGACTTACAATATCCATGTGAATTATGTCCCCTATCTCTATAAATATGAAGGAATTTTTCCATTATTGTTCACTAATACTAATAATAATGAAATCAATGGTACAGAGTAAAAAAAGGATTCTTATTTCGGACTATTAATTTAATTTAATGAAGCAATTCAATAAATCCACATACATATAACAAATTCCTATACGATTTTGAACAGCCTATTCCACTCTTGACCGGTGGAAAAGAGGTGCTTTTTGAGCTTTTTCTATAAAAGCCAATTACCCAATCGAATATTAATCGAATACCTGAATACTCATAGACTCCTTTGAGTGTGTATACAAAATATATTCCGCTTTTTCACAATTACTAATTACGAACTAGTTAGATATAACCTTCTGCTCTCTAATCGAATTCAAGGCCCAGTCAGTAACCACTACTTACTAGAATCTTTCCTTGAATCCTAGACACAAGGATTTACAGAACTTGAACTTTTGAGAACCCCAGATGCTTAGAATCGAGTAAGTACGTATCAAGAGACAAAGGTCTCTCCTTCGGCTGGGGAATAATTCGGTGAGTTATAGGTTCTATCAGTCGATAAGGAATTTCGGGTCTTTTTTTTAATTAGAATCAGGCGACACCCGGATTTGAACTGGGGAAAAAGGATTTGCAGTCCTCCGCCTTACCACTCGGCCATGCCGCCAAAAATATTGACTTGACTGCGAATTTATGAACAACTCTTAGATTTTGATTTCAAATTAAGGTTCCCTAATGACATAAGAAAATCCAAATGATAACTAATCCGTATTGCGTCTTTTCAATAAAAAAGAATCTTGATTATTTCTCCGCTTTTCTTTTTCTGAGTCTCAAATTCCATTATAACAACAATTATGAGTATATGTAAACCCCGAAACCAGAACAGAAATTACACAGACAATCGAGTATCTTCTATATGATATATAGGTATCTGCCTGTGTTTAAGTTAAATTAATAAATAGAACGCTTTTTACACCCGTATTTTCGAATTCTATGAAATAGTACTAAATAGGTCAAAATATCTTTTTTCTCTGCAAATCTTTTTTTCACAATACAATAGACAGGGCAAAAAAGGTTAAGTAAAAAAAAATAAACTCTATATTGTTTCTGATTATTCTGTCTTTATCTCGGCGAAGGGATCAAATGTTGCATCTTTTTTTTTTGGTATCCAATCGAATAGGAATATGTAATATCATAATAATGGTAGAAATAGAACGAAGGGATATTCTATACAAAATTCAATAACTATAAATAAATCGAATTAAGCGTTAAGCCCCAGAATTTTTTTTCCAAGAATGTTTTATTTTATCAATTCCTTTTGTATCTATTCTGTTGCAAATTGAAATTTGAGTCGAAAATTTTCTTTATTCCCCCCCGTTCATAAAGATTTCATACATTCCATATCTGTTCATATATGAATATATGGAGTTTTTTTTGTGTCAAATTTTGTGTGATTTAGTAAACAGAATAGAAATTCCATCAGAGCTAGATCGATCTATACGATTCAATGAAGAATGAGCAAAAAATAGGATTTTTCTATAAATGGGGAATTCAGTTCAAATGCTACGAGATGGAAATGAGGGAATGTCTACAATACCTGGGTTTAATCAGATACAATTTGAAGGATTTTGTAGGTTCATTGATCAGAGCTTAACGGAAGAACTTGATAAGTTTCCAAAAATTGAAGATACAGATGAAGAAATTGAATTTCAATTATTTGTTGAAACATATAAATTGGCAGAAGCCTTGATAAAGGAAGAGGATGCTGTGTATGAATCACTTACATATTCTTCTGAATTATATGTTTCCGCGGGATTATTTTGGAAAACCAGTAGGGAGATGCAAGAACAAACAATTTTGATTGGAAACATTCCTCTAATGAATTCCCTGGGAACTTTTCTAGTAAATGGAATATACAGAATTGTGATCAATCAATTATTGCAAAGCCCCGGTATTTATTACCGGTCAGAATTGGACCATAACGGAATTTCGGTCTATACCGGCACAATAATATCAGATTGGGGAGGAAGATCAGAATTAGAGATTGATGGAAACGCAAGGATATGGGCTCGTGTGAGTAGGAAACAGAAAATATCTATTCTAGTTCTATCATCAGCTATGGGTTCGAATCTAAGAGAAATTCTGGATAATGTTTGTTACCCGGAAATTTTCTTGTCTTTCCTGAATGATAAGGATAAAAAAAAATTTGGGTCAAAAGAAAATGCCATTTTGGAGTTTTATCAAAAATTTGCTTGTGTGGGTGGGGACCCAGTATTTTCGGAATCCTTATGTAAGGAATTACAAAAAAATTTCTTTCAACAAAGATGCGAATTAGGACGGATTGGGCGACGAAATATGAATCGGAGACTGAACCTTGATATACCTAAAAACAATACATTTTTGTTACCGAGAGATATATTGGCAGCTGTGGATCTTTTGATTGGGATGAAATTTGGAATAGGTACACTTGATGATATGAATCATTTGAAAAAGAAACGTATTCGTTCTGTAGCAGACCTCTTACAGGATCAATTCGGATTGGCTCTGGTTCGTTTAGAAAAGGTGGTTCGAGAAACTATATGTGGAGCAATTGGGTCTAAATTAATACCGACTCCTCAGAATTTGGTAACTTCAACTCCATTAACAACGACTTATGAATCTTTTTTTGGGTTACACCCATTATCTCAAGTTTTGGATCAAACTAATCCATTGACACAAATAGTTCATGGGAGAAAATTGAGTTATTTGGGCCCTGGGGGATTGACAGGGCGAACTGCTAGTTTTCGGATACGAGATATCCATCCTAGTCACTACGGGCGTATTTGTCCAATTGACACGTCTGAAGGAATCAATGTTGGACTTATTAGATCCTTAGCAATTCATGCGAGGATTGGTCCTTGGGGGTCTCTAGAAACCCCTTTTTATGAAATTGATGAGAGATCAAAAAGGGTACAGATGCTTTATGTATCACCAAGCAGAGAAGAATACTATATGTTAGCATCGGGAAATTCTTTGGCCCTGAATCAAGGTATTCAGGAAGAACAGGTTGTTCCCGCTCGATACCGTCAAGAATTCCTGACTATTGCATGGGAACGGGTTCATCTTCGAAGTATTTTTCCTTTCCAATATTTTTCTATTGGAGCTTCCCTCATTCCTTTTATCGAGCATAATGATGCAAATCGAGCTTTAATGAGTTCTAATATGCAACGTCAAGCAGTTCCGCTTTCTCAGTCCGAGAAGTGCATTGTTGGAACTGGATTGGAACGCCAAGCGGCCCTAGATTCAGGGGTTCTCGCTATAGCCGAGCATGAGGGAAAGATCATTTATATCGATACTGACAAGATCATTTTATCAGGTAATGGGGATACTCTAAGCATTCCATTAGTTATGTATCAACATTCCAACAAAAATACTTGTATGCACCAAAAACCCCGGATTCCGCGGGGTAAATGCATGAAAAAGGGACAAATTTTAGCAGATGGTGCCGCTACAGTGGGTGGCGAACTAGCTTTGGGAAAAAACGTATTAGTCGCTTATATGCCATGGGAAGGTTACAATTTTGAGGATGCGTTACTTATTAGTGAGCGCCTTGTATATGAAGATATTTATACTTCTTTTCACATACGGAAATATGAAATTAAGACTTATATGACAAGTCAAGGCCCCGAAAGGGTCACTAACGAAATACCGCATTTAGCAGCCCATTTACTCCGCAATTTAGACAAAAATGGAATTGTGAGGCTGGGATCATGGGTAGAAGCAGGTGATATTTTGGTAGGTAAATTAACGCCCCAGATGGAAGAAGAATCGTCGTATGCTCCAGAAGATAGATTATTACGAGCCATACTTGGCATTCCGACCACATCAAAGGAAACTTGTATAAAACTACCTATAGGAGGTAGGGGTCGAGTTATTGATGTGAGATGGATCCAGAAAAAGAGAAAGAGAGGCTATAATTATAATCCGGAAATGATTCATGTATTTATTTTACAGAAACGCGAAATCAAAGTAGGCGATAAAGTAGCCGGAAGACATGGAAATAAGGGTATCGTTTCCAAAATTTTGCCTAGACAAGATATGCCCTATTTACAAGATGGAAGACCCGTTGATATGGTCTTTAACCCATTAGGAGTACCTTCACGAATGAATATAGGACAGATATTTGAATGTTCGCTCGGGCTAGCGGGGAGTCTGCTAGATAGACATTATCGAATAGCACCTTTTGATGAGAGATATGAACAAGAGGCTTCGAGAAAACTAGTGTTTTCTGAATTATATGAAGCCAGTAAGCAAACAGCGAATCCATGGGTATTTGAACCCGAGTATCCGGGAAAGAGTCGAATATTTGATGGAAGAACGGGAGATCCTTTTG
>ERZ772812.1040-NODE-1040-length-21510-cov-35.063482_pt1:12500-21510 | contig 21510 bp, 10 predicted proteins | sample MGYA00511343_ERZ772812 | MGnify/ENA primary metagenome ERZ772812 (study PRJEB29015, sample SAMEA2737706) | human gut metagenome | biome: human gut; feature: human-associated habitat; material: faeces | place: China | collected 2012 ...
TATCTTTTATGGAAATGGCAAAGCCACTCGGAAAATTTCTGACAAAAGTATTCAATTAGTTCGTACTTATTTAGTATTGAATTGGAACCAAGACAACAAAAGTTCTTCTCTCGAAGAGGCCCGAGCTTCCTTTGTTGAAGTAAGAACAAATGGTATGATTCGAGATTTTATAAGGATCAATTTAGCAAAATTCGCTATTTCGTATATGGGGAAAAGGAATGATCCCTTTTTTTTTAATGATGATGGATCATATCATACCAATATGAATCCATTTTATTCCATTTTTTCAAAGACAAAACTTCAACAATCATTTAACCAAAATCAAGGAACTGTTCGTACGTTATTGGGTAAAAATAAGGAATGTCAATCTTTTCGAATTTTGTCATCATCCAATTGTTTTCGAATAGGTCCATTCACACTCAACGGTGTAAAATATCACAAAGAATCAATTAAAAAAGATCACCTAATTCCAATTAGGAATTCATTGGGTCCTTTAGGAACAGCCCTTCAAATTGCGAATTTTTTTTCATTTTACTATTTAATAACTCATAATCAGATCTTGGTAACTAATTATTTAAAGCTTGACAATTTCAAACAAACCTTTCAAGTACTTAAATTTCAATATTATTTTATGGATGAAAATGGGAGAATTTCTAATCCCGATCCATGCAGTAACATCTTGAATCCATTCAAATTGAATTGGTATTTTCTTCATTATAATTTTTGTGAAGAGACATCCACAAAAATTAGTCTTGGACAATTTCTTTGCGAAAATGTATGTATAGCCAAACATCAACCGCACTTAAAATCGGGTCAAGTTATAATTGTTCAATTTGACTCTGTAGTAATAAGATCGGCTAAGCCTTATTTGGCCACCCCAGGAACAAAAGTTCATGGTCATTATGGGGAAATCATTTATGAAGGGGATACATTAGTTACATTTATATATGAAAAATCGAGGTCTGGTGATATAACACAAGGTCTTCCAAAAGTGGAACAAGTCTTAGAAGTTCGGTTGATGGATTCAATATCCAGGAATCTAGAAAAGAGGATTGATGGTTGGAACAAACATATAACAAGAATTCTAGGGATTTCTTGGGGATTCTTGATTGGAGCTGAGCTAACTATAGCGCAAAGTCGTATTTCTTTGGTTAATAAGATCCAAAGCGTTTATCGATCCCAGGGGGTACAGATCCATAATAGGCATATAGAAATTATTGTACGTCAAATAACATCAAAAGTCTTGGTTTCAGAAGATGGAATGGCTAATGTTTTTTTGCCCGGAGAACAAATTGGGTTTTTGCAGGCGGAACGAACGGGGCGCGCTTTGGAAGAAGCAATCTGTTATCGAGCTATCTTATTGGGAATAACGAGAGCATCTCTAAATACTCAAAGTTTTATATGCGAAGCGACTTTTCAAGAAACTGCTCTAGTTTTAGCAAAAGCAGCTCTCCGGGGCCGGATAGATTGGTTGAAAGGACTAAAAGAAAACGTTGTTCTGGGGGGGATGATACCTGTTGGTACCGGATTCAAAGGATTCGTACACCGTTCAAATCAACAAAAGAACATTCCCTTGAAAAAAAAAAAAAAGAATCTATTCGAGGGAGAAATGAGAGATATTTTGTTTTACCATAGAGAATTATTTGATTCTTGTCTTTCAAAGAATTTCCACGATAGATCAAAACAACAATGATTTCTGGGATTTAATACAAGAGATTCATCCTTTTTCTCTTCTCTGTATTTGTTATTTACGGTTTTTAAATAAAGTAATAAAATAAAGAAATTCAAATAATAACAAATAGAAAGAAATTAGTGGTTTGGGTTGTGTATCAATGGCCAATCCGCTTTAGAAAAGAAGGTTCCGTTGGAACAATTACTTATTTCCGGATACCTCATCTCTTTATTAAATAAAAAAAGAGAAAGTGTGGGAAGAAATGATAAGAAGATATTGGAACATCAATTTGGAAGAGATGATGGAGGCGAGAGTTCATTTTGGTCACGGTACTCGGAAATGGAATCCTAGAATGGCACCTTATATCTATGCAAAATGGAAGGGCATTCATATTATAAATCTTACTAGAACTGCTCGTTTTTTATCAGAGGCCTGTGATTTAGTTTTTGATGCTGCAAGTAGAGGCAAACAATTTTTAATTGTTGGGACAAAAAAGAAAGCAGCTGATTCAGTAGCACGGGCTGCAATAAGGGCTCGATGCCATTATGTTAATAAAAAGTGGCTTAGAGGTATGTTAACGAATTGGTCCACTACAGAAGAGAGACTTCAAAAATTCAGGGACTTGAGAATAGAACAAGAGATGGGGAGACTCGCCCGTCTTCCGAAGAGAGATGAAGCCATGTTGAAGAGACAATTATCTCACTTGCAAACATATCTGGGTGGGATAAAATATATGACAGGGTTACCTGATATTGTAATCATCATTGATCAACAAAAAGAATATAAGGCCCTTCGAGAATGTATTACTGTGGGGATTCCAACGATTTGTTTAATCGATACAAATTGTGATCCGGATCTCGCGGATTTTTCGATTCCGGCGAACGATGATTCTATAGCTTCAATCCGATTAATTCTTACCAAACTAGTATTTGCAATTTGTGAGGGCCGCTTATATAAGAAATCCTTGATTCATAAAATTAAAAAAAAAAAATGACTTCGTAAACTCGATAATAGAATCGGTTACTATTCCTGAATCTCAAAAAATATATAAAAATGACTGGGGATATTATGTGATTAATCGGTATCCTAAATAGAAAATTCAAGTAGACAAGTCGAGAAATAGATAAGAGATGGTTGAATCAAAATAATTTCTTTGAAAGTGATATTTCAGTCAGAGGACAATATGAATGTTCTATCATACTCAATCAACACACTAAAGGGGTTATACGATATATCCGGTGTGGAAGTAGGCCAACATTTCTATTGGGAAATAGGGGGGTTCCAAATCCACGGCCAGGTACTTATTACTTCTTGGGTTGTAATTGCTATCTTATTAGGTTCAGCTGCTATAGCTGTTCGGAATCCACAAACCATTCCGACTGGCGGTCAGAATTTCTTTGAATACGTCCTTGAATTCGTTCGAGACGTGAGCAAAACTCAAATTGGAGAAGAATATCGCCCTTGGGTTCCCTTTATTGGGACTATGTTTCTATTTATTTTTGTTTCCAATTGGTCAGGGGCTCTTTTACCTTGGAAAATCATACAGTTACCTCACGGGGAGTTAGCCGCACCCACGAATGATATAAATACTACTGTTGCTTTAGCTTTACTAACGTCAGTAGCCTATTTCTATGCGGGTCTTACAAAAAAGGGATTAGGTTATTTTGGTAAATACATTCAACCAACTCCAATTCTTTTACCCATTAACATCTTAGAAGATTTCACAAAACCTCTATCACTTAGTTTTCGACTTTTCGGAAATATATTAGCGGATGAATTAGTAGTTCTTGTTCTTGTTTCTTTAGTACCTTTAGTGGTTCCTATACCTGTCATGTTCCTCGGATTATTTACAAGTGGTATTCAGGCTCTTATTTTTGCAACTTTAGCCGCAACTTATATAGGCGAATCCATGGAGGGCCATCATTGATTAGTCTTAGGAAGAGTCCTTTTTTTAGCTTAGATCAAGGCAATATATGTGTGGCTCAAGATACTCTATTCTATCAGTATAATCTCTTTATATTTTCCAAATATACAAATATAGTCTACGATAATAGAAAAACGATCTTCGAGAAGTTTCAACTAAGGGGGAAGAGAGGGGTCGCGCCAGGTATGTGGAATCCAATGGCTATAAGTAAACTCTTGTAGATTAGATGTTTCGAAGAATGATTCGAAAATCCGATTGAATTTCAGATAGGTATGGTATGCCAGTCGAAGCCCTTACGTTTCGTTTATGACTGTGAATTGAATGAATAAACAGAGAAAATAAAGAAAAAGATCGAAGAATGATTAGAAAAGGAAATGAAAAAACTCAAGTTGGATTGATTCGGAAAGACTCTACAAATAGGAACTAAAAAAGATGAAGTCTTTCTAATGATCTAATGATTCAATAATATTCTTATTTCTATTTCAATTTGGAGTTTTTAGTTTTTTTGACTAGATGAATATTAGCAATAGAATAATAAAATCATAATTCATTGGTTGATTGTATCATTAACCATTTCTTTATTTTTTTGGGGGGAGGAACTCATCATGAATCCACTGATTTCTGCCGCTTCCGTTATTGCTGCTGGATTGGCTGTAGGACTTGCTTCTATTGGGCCTGGAATTGGTCAAGGTACTGCTGCGGGCCAAGCTCTAGAGGGTATTGCGAGACAGCCCGAGGCAGAGGGAAAAATACGAGGTACTTTATTGCTTAGTTTGGCTTTTATGGAAGCTTTAACAATTTATGGATTGGTTGTAGCATTGGCGCTTTTATTTGCGAATCCTTTTGTTTAATCCGATAAAAGAAAAAGAAATAGGGGAAATACATATTGATTTTCGGGTATTGGACTTGCAGGTTGCTCTTTCACATTATATCAAAATATCGTTCCTACACAATTACTTATTCGTTGAGAAACTAACCTACGGGAAGGACTGATTTGAGGATGAGGAATTAGTGTTACCCACTCCCTTTCTTCCTTCCCCTTTTTAGTCCAAAGGAGAAGCAACAAAACAGGTATTTCGCAATTCACATGAAACCTATCTATTGCAATAAGCAATAAGAATAATACTTATTTATTGCTTATTGGGAATCTCAATTGAAAAAAGACAATTAATTTCGAAATTGAATCGATTCAAAAATCGATTTTCTATATTAGAAGTAGCAAAGAGGTGAAGGAATACAACGATTTTTTTAGTTTATCTATAAGAGGAGCTCATATGAAAAATGTAACCGATTCTTTCGTTTTCTTGGGTCACTGGCCATCCGCCGGGAGTTTCGGGTTTAATACCGATATTTTAGCAACAAATCTAATAAATCTCAGCGTAGTGATTGGTGTATTGATCTTTTTTGGAAAGGGAGTGTGTGCGGGTTGTTTATTTCAAGAATAGGTTGGATTCAACCAGCTGTACCTCTTTTTTTTCTTTATAACTAGGGACGAAAGGTACATGATTTCGCGAATTACTTCTGAATAAATAAAGAAATCATATGTAAGAACCATAGCATTTCGCGATTTGTTGGTAAATAAACTTTGATTCTCTATCAACCAATAATGGGGGACCGTTAACATGGTTAAAGCTAAACCGTTTGAAGTCTAGGCACAGCATGGTATTCTTTCTACCACTATGTTAATACCGAAATGGTAAAAAAAAAAGAATAGTTCGGATTCGGAATTTATCGATATAGAACACTCATGTCGATAAAATGATTTGAATCCTTTATTGGAAAAATGTTCATCCTTTTTTTCTTAATATTGATAGTAAATAAATGTCAAACGCTGAGTCGATGACCTACATATAAAGTAAGACAAATTTTTGGATTTGAAGTGAAGAAAAAAAAAAACAACTTTGCTGACAATTACTTATTTTTTAGTTTTTGTTTGGTCAGAAGAGTCCTCTGAATATTCTGGTCTTTTTTTTTTTTTTATTAGTGATACTTTTTTTTGGAATATGAACAGAGAAGAGAGGATAGGTTCATTACATTCAAAAAAGATATGGAAATTCGCCATAAATAATAGAAGTAATTGAACGTGAGAGCCAAATGAATTGAAAGATTCAAGTTTGGTTCGGGAAGGGATCATGAACGTTTTGAAATGAATGGAAAGATAATCTACTTTCATTAAGTGATTTATTAGATAATCGAAAACAGAGGATCTTGAATACTATTCGAAATTCAGAAGAACTGCGCGGAAAGGCCATTGAACAACTGGAAAAAGCCCGGGCTCACTTAAGGAAAGTAGAAATGGAAGCGGATCAGTTTCGAGTGAATAGATATTCGGAAATGGAACGAGACAAAATGAATTTGATTAATTCAACTTATAAAACTTTAGAACAATTAGAAAATCAAAAAAATGAAACCATTCATTTTGAACAACAAAGAGCGATTAATCAAGTCCGACAACGGGTCTTCCAACAAGCCTTACAAGGAGCTCTAGAAACTCTGAATAGTTGTTTGAACAACGAGTTACATTTACGTACCATCAATGCTAATATTGACATGTTTGGTGCCATGAAAGAAATAACTGATTAGTCCTTCTCTTCGACTGTAGGTATTATTTTTTTTTGGAAACAAAAAAAGAATTATATTAAGAAAGACTCATGGCAACCCTTCGAGCAGACGAAATTAGCAATAATATCCGTGAACGTATTGAACAATATAAGCGAGAAGTCAAGATTGTAAATACTGGTACCGTATTTCAAGTAGGTGACGGCATTGCTCGTATTCACGGTCTTGATGAAGTAATGGCAGGTGAATTAGTAGAATTTGAAGAGGGGACAATAGGCATTGCTCTGAACTTGGAATCCAATAATGTTGGTGTTGTATTAATGGGTGGCGGTTTGATGATACAAGAAGGAAGTTCTGTAAAAGCAACAGGAAGAATTGCTCAGATACCCGTGAGTGAGGCTTATTTGGGTCGTGTTATAAATGCACTAGCTAAACCTATTGATGGTAGAGGTGAAATTTCAGCTTCTGAGTCTCGGTTAATTGAATCTCCTGCTCCCGGTATTATTTCGAGACGTTCCGTATATGAGCCTCTTCAAACCGGGCTTATTGCTATTGATTCGATGATCCCCATAGGACGTGGTCAGCGAGAATTAATTATTGGGGACAGACAGACTGGTAAAACAGCGGTAGCCACAGATACGATTCTCAATCAACAAGGCCAAAATGTAATATGTGTTTATGTAGCTATTGGTCAAAAAGCATCTTCTGTGGCGCAGGTAGTTACTATCTTCCGGGAAAGGGGAGCAATGGAATACACTATTGTGGTAGCCGAAACGGCGGATTCCCCCGCTACATTACAGTATCTTGCCCCCTATACCGGTGCGGCGCTGGCTGAATATTTTATGTACCGTGAACGACACACTTTAATCATTTATGATGATCTTTCCAAACAAGCACAAGCTTATCGACAAATGTCTCTTCTATTACGAAGACCGCCGGGCCGTGAAGCTTATCCCGGAGATGTTTTTTATTTGCATTCACGACTTTTGGAAAGAGCCGCTAAATCAAGTTCTCGTTTAGGTGAAGGAAGTATGACTGCTTTACCAATAGTCGAGACCCAATCGGGAGATGTTTCGGCTTATATCCCTACTAATGTAATTTCCATTACAGATGGACAATTATTCTTGTCCGCTGATCTATTTAATGCTGGAATCAGACCAGCCATTAATGTGGGTATTTCTGTTTCTAGGGTGGGATCCGCGGCTCAAATTAAAGCCATGAAACAAGTAGCTGGTAAATTAAAATTGGAACTGGCGCAATTAGCAGAATTAGAAGCCTTTGCACAATTTGCTTCTGATCTTGATAAAACTACTCAGAATCAATTGGCAAGAGGTCAACGATTACGTGAATTGCTTAAACAACCCCAATACGAGCCTCTCACGGTAGAAGAACAGATAATGACTATTTATACCGGAACGAGGGGTTATCTTGATTCATTAGAAATTGGGCAGGTAAGGGGATTTCTTGATAAATTACGTACTTACGTAAAAACGAATAAACCGCAGTTCCAAGAAATTCTATCTTCTACCAAGATATTTACTGAGGAAGCGGAAGCCCTTTTAAAAGAAGCAATTCAAGAACAGATGGAACGCTTTCTACTTCAGGAACAAGCATAAAGCAATTGATCCCTCCTTAAACTTAATAAATAGAAATTTCTTATTATTAAATATTTATATACCTTTCTTCCCATAGATATCTCAAAAAATATATGAAAAATAATTGCGTCCAATAGGATTTGAACCTATACCAAAGGTTTAGAAGACCTCTGTCCTATCCATTAGACAATGGACGCTTTTCCGATTTTTTCGCCTTTTTTTACTTTGACCTTCCTATTTCTTGTTCCAGAAAAAGAATTGGATTTTACGTGAGATGATAAAACTTTTTGAATTGCGTATTCAACTCAATGATGCATTTATTAATATAGAATAGAGCGGGTAGCGGGAATCGAACCCGCATCGTTAGCTTGGAAGGCTAGGGGTCATAGTCGACGTTGATTTTTCATTTTGAACGTCTCTAATTCAAAACCGAACATGAAACTTTGGTTTCATTCGGCTCCTTTATGGAAAAGGGAAAAATTCCCAGGTCCAAATCTAAGACGGGAACGAAATTACAAATTTCACCCATAACATCTATGTCAGCTTTTTGTATGAATGCATTCAATTCAAAACAACTTGCTTTCTAGATGATCCCTCTAGAAGGGAGGATTCTAACAATCTTTCTAGTTACTTCGTTCTCTATTTCTATTTGAGAGAGTCCTAAGGAAAAGTATTTTGTTTCCACCGAGCTAAAATAAAAACAAACAAAAAGAAATATGTTGATTGAAGCCTCTAGTAAACTAAAGTCATCATTTAATAGCTATTTTGCTTCCCTCTAAAAAAAAAGGGAGGATTTAGTTACGATTCGAAAACGATTTTTCTATCTTCATCCATGGATCTCTTACTTATACTCATTTTCAAAAAAAAAATTCATGTTTCGTAATTTAATAATCCAACGTTTCAATTTCAAATTTACTTTTGGATACAAATCACGAGAATTTTCAATTTTCCTCAAATTTCTCATTGAGAGGTAAAGGATTAATTCCTTTTAAGAAATAAAGTTTTTGATCGGAATAGTAATCAAACCGGTGGACCCCTTAATAGTTAAGGGGTTTGTAGAACGAATCGCACTTTTACCACTAAACTATACCCGCTACAGTTCCCTTATTGTATTGAAATGGAACTTTTGTCGAACACTGAAATTGGCCGTAATCAAGAATAAAGATAGAATCATAGAAAGAATCATGTTTCGTAGGAGCAGATTTTTTTTTGTTCCAGCTCATAATCTGAACGAGTCACACATACACCCTAGTACACGTT
>ERZ772812.1045-NODE-1045-length-21445-cov-5.155306_pt1 | contig 21445 bp, 20 predicted proteins | sample MGYA00511343_ERZ772812 | MGnify/ENA primary metagenome ERZ772812 (study PRJEB29015, sample SAMEA2737706) | human gut metagenome | biome: human gut; feature: human-associated habitat; material: faeces | place: China | collected 2012 ...
TACATGGGATTCTGCTGCGAAGTTTACAACCATGTCCGGATGTTCTTCTTCAAACAATTGATAAATTGCCTCTCTGTCGCAGATATCAATCTTACAGAAACGGAAGTTCGGATTATCCATGACCGGTGCCAAAGTAGATAAGTTTCCTGCATATGTCAGCTTATCTACACACACAATTCTATAGTCAGAATATTTTTCCAGCATATGAAATACAAAGTTACTTCCTATAAATCCGGCTCCTCCGGTTACAATTATCGTCATTCTTATTTCCTCACCTTTCTTAATACAAATGTTCCTGATATTTTCCATCTAATACATCTTTCAGGTACTGTCCATACTGATTTTTCTTTAAAACTTCATAAACCTCAAGAACTTCTTCCTTTGAAATCCATCCGTTCAGATATGCGATTTCCTCGAGACACGCGATTTTTCTATGCTGATGCTGCTCTACTGTCTTTACAAAATTCGTTGCATCTACCAGTGATTCATGGGTTCCTGTGTCAAGCCAGGTAAATCCCTGTCCAAGAAGTTCCACATTCAAGCTGTTATCTTCCAGATAAATGCGGTTCAGATCCGTGATTTCCAGTTCTCCTCTTGCACTTGGTTTTAAGTTCTTTGCGTATTCAACAACACGGTTATCGTAAAAATAAAGACCTGTTACACAATAATTACTCTTTGGATGTTCCGGCTTCTCTTCAATAGAGACAGCTTTTCCATTCTTATCAAACTCTACAATTCCAAAACGTTCCGGATCATCTACATAATATCCGAATACCGTTGCTCCCTTACCTGATTCTGCATTCTCAACAGCAGCTTTCAGACGTTTATTCAGTCCATGGCCTGCGAAGATGTTATCTCCAAGAACCATTGCTACTGTATCATCACCGATGAATTCTTCTCCGATGATAAATGCCTGAGCAAGTCCGTCCGGGCTTGGCTGTACTGCATAAGACAGATTCACACCAAACTGATGTCCATCTCCCAACAGTTCTTGGAATCTTGGTGTATCCTGTGGTGTTGAGATGATCAGGATGTCACGAATGCCTGCGTTCATCAGCACTGACATTGGATAATAGATCATCGGCTTGTCATAGATTGGCAGTAACTGCTTTGATGTTACCATTGTTAATGGATACAGACGTGTGCCTGAACCACCTGCTAAAATAATTCCTTTCATTTCAGGAACCTCCTCTTTTTGTATATTAGGTTATCAAGTTCTAAGGTTTTCTAGTCTCTGTTTTTCGTGTTAATTGTATTATAAAAGGTGACCTTAGGTCACCTTCAAGTACTTTTTTTATTTTTTTGTAACTTTCCTGTAATATTTAAGAAGTTCTTAAGAATTACGACTTGTCGCTGATCATAACTTTAATTTTCCGTAATCAAACAACTGCTTCAATCAACAGCTTCTCTCCTAACACCACTTCTTTTACACCAATCTTCTTATTTTTATTAAAATTAAAGCTCAGCATATATCCCTTATCCACATGATAATATTCCAGATAATCTGAAAGCTGTTTCCCTCCCCTTTCATTGTAGGCATTCCCATGCCATATCTTCATTTCAATGATATACTGCTGTCCCAGATAATCAATGATCATATCCGTCTGTTCATCATTCCTTGTTCTTGCCTCAATATAATAATTCCCTGTTCCATTAATGATCGGTTTCAAAAAAAGCATAAAATATCTCCGGCCATCCGCTTCCAGAAATTTTTCATCTCTATCACCGTAAATGTCGTCAAAATATTCTACAAACTTTTCAAGAATACGCCGCATATCCAACGCACCATCATGTATAAACTGATTTTTTAATCTCGCTCCTTCTCTATAAACATCCTTCTCCTGTTCATCTGTTGACATAAGAAACATATTATAGAGACGTGTTTCAAAAATGCGGTTTGCAATATAGACATTTCCATTTCGAACTTTTATAAATCCAAACATTTCAGCCATATCTATTCCACTGTCATCCGGATTATAACCTATATTTTCACCTCTGAACAGCAATCTGTAAATCAGATTTTTTACTCCCGGATATTCATTCAATTTTCCGATTAAAGATTCAAATAATGGATTTTTATCATTCAACAACATTTTTACAGCAGTCAGTACATCCTGTTTACTCCATGCTGTCTTGCTTTCACCTTTGATATCTTCATCTATCATTTTACATAAACATGACACAAGATACGGATATCCTGATGTATAAGAATACATCATTTCTGCAATCTTCGATCTTTACATTTGCCGTCTCTTTTGCCTCGTCAAGGATCTGACTTTTGATCTTCTCTAATCCAGCCATTTTCCTTCACACTCCTTCTATACCTGAATTGCTGTTACGGAAAGGATAGAAATCAGAAGTGCAAGGATGGCATATGTCTCAACCATTGCAGGGAACAACATTGCTTTACCGAACTGATCCGGCTTCTTTGCTACGATTCCGATTGCTGCCGCTGCTGTCTGTCCCTGTGCTTTTCCTGAAATCAGACCTACAATTCCGATTGGAAGGCAAGCTGCAAGAATCAGAAGTCCGGTCTTCGGATCCAGATCTGCTGCTCCGCCGCCAAGAAGTCCGATCTTAGATAATGTAATAAATCCAACCAGCAATCCGTAGATTCCCTGTGTACCAGGAAGCAGCTGCATAATCAATACTTTTGCGAATTTGCTTGGGTCTTCTGTTACAACTCCGGACGCTGCCTGTCCTGCAATACCTACTCCGATCGCAGATCCTGCACCTGCCAGGAATACTGCCACTGCCGCACCAAGAAGTGCATATACCATTCCCATATCATTCCAAATACTCATATCTATTTTTCCTCCTTAATATCTACATATTTTGTCTCCGCATGAAACGGTTCGAAAGGTTTTCCACCGCCTTCGTAGAATTTTCCAAAGAATTCCACAAATTGAAGTCGGTTGGTGTGGACATATGCACCAAGCAGGTTGATTGCCAGGTTCATTGCATGTCCGACTATAAATACTACGATAAATAAGATGACCCCGAATACACTCTTACCAAGCATGCTTCCCATCTGGTTGACAACGGATGCGATAACACCTGTTGCAAGTCCCAGTGCCAAAAGTCTGGAGTATGATAATACATCACTTAACCATCCGGTAATGTTGTAGATATCATATGCTCCAAGTGCCAGCCGGAGTGCCGGATTCTTGCTCGATCTTCCGGACATCAATAACAGTCCGAGTGCCCCGATGATTGCCAGTGCTTTTGACAATGTAACAAGCGCTGCCGGGAACACGATCTTGGTCTGTGCGATTGAAGCAAATATCTCTGACGGAAGTAACATCAGGATCAGTCCGATCAGGAAAATGTACCACAATACGATATCGCAGAAGAAATCCAGTACCTTTCCGTCTTTTAACAACATATATCCCTTGATCCCAAGACCCACGAACAGATGGACCAGTCCGAATGCCATCGAATAAATCAGAAGTCGCATCGGATCATTTAACGGTGCAAACCACAGCGGCTTGATCGTCAGTTCTTTTCCAAAGAATGTGCTCGATACGACGTCTACGACATCTCCGAAATATCCACCGAATAAGATTCCCCATACCATGGTAGAAATTCCACAGTACATGAACATTTTCATAGATTTCCTCATACCGGCACTCATGCGCGGGAATTTCTTAAGGACGATCAGACACACGATTGCGATGATCGCACCATATGCTGCATCTGATAACATCATTCCAAAGAAAAATACATAGAAGAATGACATGATCGCGGTCGGATCGATCTCTCCTTTATGCGGAAGTCCGTAAGACTCCAGGACTCCTTCCACACTTTCCGAAAATCCGTTATTCTTAAGGATCACCGGTGGTTCTTCGTCTTCTTTTAACTCTTCTACATCGATCACACAGTCATACGCATCCCCGATTCCTTTCTGGATCGCCGGTATCGCTTCTTTTGCTGCGTAACCACTGATAATAAATGTACGTCTGGACTGCGGAAGTGTTCCCAGTACTTCGTACTTTTCTGCACGCATCCGGTAATAGTCACCGATGATCTTCAGTTCCTCCCGGTCTTCTGCGTAAGATATGATCTCTCCCCGGATATCTGCAATTGTCTGTTCGATCTGTCTGATCTGTTCTTCCAGTTCTTCTTTCTGCTTTGCCGGAATCTGCTCTGTCGATACAACCGGTCTTGAGAATCCTGCAGTGCGGAGTGTATTCTCCACATCTGCTGCCTGGTCCTTCATACAGAACACGCTTAAGTACACGGCATCTTTATCCTGACTTATAACCGATATATCTACGGCTTCGATCTCCGGATGATCTTCGGCAAGCTTTCCGTAGATCATTTCCAGTGTCGTCTCCGCCGCCATGGTTCCAAGAAGCATTGCCGTCTTTTTCGTGCCCGGATAATTCATCTCCACTTCCAGACTCATCCACGGCGCAAGTGCTTCTATCTGGGCATTCCGTTTCACGATCTCGGCCTGTGCTTCCGCAATTCTCTTATGATCAGCAATCAGAAGTTCCGCCACTTCCATGACCTCCTCCTGTTTCACCGCTGCTGCTTCCATCGTCTTCTTATCGATCAGCTTATTGCCTTCCAGACTGGCGAACATCGACTTTTTCTCCGGAGTATACTGATTCAACACATCCAGTGCATTTTCCGTGATCTGCACCCGTTTCTCAAAGCTTGATTTCGCACTCTGCGTATCCATCTTCTCGAATCCGGCTTCGTCCTGTGCGACCTGATGCATCTCTATCATGCCCATGGACTGCAGTTTTTCCAGAATCGCTTTCCGGTCATGCTTTAATGCGCAGATACTGATTCGCTGCATCTGCAATACTGCCATAACTGCATCCCTCCTTTTTTATTTTTTCACGTTCTTACTCTTCCCATATCATCAGAGCAATGCTTTGATGATTGCGGATACCGCCTCCTCTTCTTTTCCCTGAGCCAGTGCTTTTAATGCTTCTGTCTCCTGTTCCGTCTTCTCGGAAGCCTGTTTCTTTAAGACTTCTCCTTCTTCTTTCGCCTGCAAAAGATCTGCTTCTGCCTGTTTCTTTGCATTTGCTACAGCCTGCTCTTTTATCTCTTTTGCCTCTCTGACAGCTTTTTCAAGGATCTCGGTACACGTTGCATCTGCTTTTCTTATGATCTCATCCGCTTCATTCTCCGTTTCCTTGATGGTCTTAATGGTTTCTTCTACCATTCATCTACCACCTCTCCTTCAAAAAATACAAAATCTAGTTTAAATTATAATCTTATTTCTGCAATTTTACCATACATTTATTACATTTGTTGTAAATTGTATGTCACTTTGATACATTTTTATCATTTTGTCGTTTTATATTTGTGCACTTATTAATAAGTAGAAACGCCTGCCAGCGCCTCCTGTATTTTTTCATATACCTGGTATGAAAATAAGGATATCATCTCATTTTCTCAACGAAAACGGACAATATCCTTATTTTGTCTAAATAATATGGAATTTATACAGATTGGATTCCTTTTCTTACCAGTGTAATTCGTGAAGATGCCCCTCCAGATTCATACCTGCAAATCCGTTCTGTCTGAGTGCTTCGTAAAGCACGATCGCAACCGAGTTGCCGAGGTTCAGCGAACGGATGTCGCCTACCATCGGGATACGCACGCAGTCTTCTTTATGATCTACCAGAATCTCTTCCGGGATTCCGGCACTTTCTTTTCCGAACATGATGTAGCAGTCCGGTTCATAGTTCACTTCTGTATATACCTTTGGTGCTTTTGTCGTTGCCATGTAGATCTTGGCTCCCGGGTTCTTTTCCAGGAAATCATTGTAATCAATATAGGTTCTGACATCCAGATGCTCCCAGTAGTCCATGCCGGCACGCTTTAAGTTCTTCTCATTTAAGCGAAAGCCGAGCGGCTCGATCAAATGTAATCTGGTGTTGGTGGCTACGCAGGTTCTTCCGATGTTGCCTGTGTTTGCCGGGATCTCTGGTTCGTGTAGTACGATGTTTAACATGTTGTGGTCCTCCGTTTTTCTATTCTTTTTCAAATAAAAATTCTATATAGCTGTATATTTCCGAAAAGTCAATCTGACATTTTCCAGCAAATATATTCACCGGTACCTGGTCTTCAAAGCCATAGATGGCCGGTAACTCATTATGTTCCAAGTCATATACTACAACTTTTTTCTTATCCGGGTCAACCATCCAGTATTCTCTGACTCTTGCAGTGATATATTTTTTCAGTTTTAATCCCATATCTTTTTTTCTTGTAGATGGTGATAATATCTCGATTACCATATCCGGAGCTCCATAGACATGACTTCGAAGGATTTTATCTCTGTCACAGCATACAACGACGTCCGGCTGCAGCATCGTTCGGTCATCTTCATCTAGTTGTACGCTGACCGGTAACGGCAGTACCATACATAATCCTTTGTTCTGCCTAATGTACTCTCTTAATCTGATACTGATTTCAAATGCAAGCTGCTGATGAATCGTGGTTGGCGTATTCAGGTCGTAGATGACTCCGTCAATCAATTCCACTCTATATTCGTCCGGAATCGCTTCATACTCTTTTAGTGTGTATTCGCCTTGCTTTTTACCACGAAAACTTTTCCAGATATCACCTTCATGATCTGTGCCATCTCCATAGATGCGATAAGCCGATACGCTTTCTTTCATCATACCAGGATATGGATTAGAAACAGATCCTTTCATATCTTCTGGTGATCCTATGTTTCCAGACGCTTTGTAGTCTCGTCCATGATTATCTGTAAATATAATATGTTCAATCGGAAATGCTTTTCCCAACTGACAAATTGTGTCATATCTTGGTCTTTTGGTTATTCCGCTGAATATCTTCTGTACCGTTCCCAATGGTACACCGGAACGATCTGATATCTGTTCGCAGCTGAAACCTAATTCTGTTTTCTTCTTTTTCATCTCTTCTACAGTCATAGGATCATCTCCTTCCTTCTACAGGACTCTCCATCGACGGATTCTTCCGAACATGTGGTAATCTATATTTCTGATGTTGTTTTCCATATTTTATTATATATCATTCCATTTATCAAGTATATTTTCCATATTTTATTATACATTATTCCATTTTATTTAAGAATATGCAAAATCCGCCGGACATTTTCCCGTCCGGCGAATTCTCACATTTCTATAATATATTTATTTTTCAGATACACTTCCGTACTCTCTCTGAATCTCCCTTAATACTCTGACATACTTCTCTCCACCTGCACTGCTGCGATCGCACCATCTGCTACTGCAGTCACTACCTGGCGCAGGCTCTTGACTCTTACATCTCCGACAGCATAGACACCTGGTACGTTGGTATGCATGTCCTCATCCGTCTTAATGTATCCCTTGTCATCCGTCTCTACTTTATCTGCAAACACGCCGGTATTCGGGATCATACCGATGAATCCAAACAGTCCGAACAGTCCGTCTTTCGGATCAGCTTCTATCTTCGTAAACTCCCCGGTCTTTATATTCTTCACGGTCATCGTCTGAAGCAGTCCGTCGCCGCCCACTTCTTTGACTACCGAATCCCACAGAAATGTGATCTTCGGATTGGCAAATGCTTTCTCCTGAATAGACTTTGCTGCACGCAGCTCGTCTCTTCTGTGAATGATCGTAACTTTTCTGGCAAATTTTGTAAGATACAACGCTTCTTCCACCGCTGCATCCCCGCCGCCCGCTACATAGACTTCCAGGTCAGTAAAGAAGTTCGCATCACAGGTTGCACAGTAAGAGATTCCGCGTCCCTTGTACTCCTGCTCGCCTTTGCATCCGATTGGTCTTGCATATGCACCGGTTGCAATGATGATATTTTTCGCCTGATAGGTATCTTTTTCGCCTGTCAGGACTTTGATATCTCCGCTCAGTTCTGCATTTGTGATCGTATCACGGACATGTTCTGCGCCGAACTGTTCCGTCTGTTCGTACATTCTGCGTACAAGAGAAACTCCCGTCTCTCCTTCTACGATCTGTCCCGGATAGTTTTCTATTTCGTCTGTGTTGATAATCTGGCCGCCGGCCTGTCCTTTTTCGATGATCAGGGTATCCAGTCTGCTTCTGCCTGCATATAATCCTGCGCTTAATCCCGCCGGACCGGCGCCAAGGATGATTACGTCATATATGTGATCCATGTGTGTCCTCTCTTTCTTTTCGTATGTATTTTTAAAATTATTGATCGTATGATTCTATCTTATTTTACATGATTTTAGCTGTTGGCATACCAACAAATTACAATTAAAAATTCCCTTTTTATTTTTATATTACTTGCTAAAGATATATTTCTATGATATTATAATTATACAAAAAACAACCGCTCAAAGTGGTTGGCCATATTGAGTAATAGAAATCCACCCAGTCCTGCCAAGACTTTTTAGAGGGTGGGTTTTCTATTTCCTACTGACATATCAAATATATAAAAGTCAAAATTTTTATTGTTCATTTACACCACCCCCTATCTATGTATCTTAGGAGGCCTTCCACCCATATTGCGGTTGTTTGTAGTAGTATATCATATACGTTTTATTTATTCAATCATTAAATAAACTTCATTATATCTTCCACGATCTGCTCTTTCGTTAGATGATTCTCTTTCAGAACTTCTGCTACATCATAACGGTCGAGGAACTCTTTCTTCAGTCCGAAGTTCAGAACCTTCATGTCCGAATCTCCGTAGAATCTTGCGATCTTCTCGCCAAATCCGCCATCCAGAATACCATCTTCCAGAGTGATCACAACATCATGATCTTTCTTAAGCTCTTCCAGAAGTTCTGCATCAATACCTGTAATATAATATGGATTGATCACAGTTGCATCTGTACCAGTTACTTTCTTGAGCTCTTCTGCAACTTCTTTGCCAAGTCCGTAGAATGTTCCAAGTCCAATCACTGCAACCTTAGAACCTTTCTGAGTTACTTCGTATTTGTTCAGATCACCGAAGTCTTTTGTAATCTCTTTTCCGTCAGAGATCACACTGCCGCCCGGAAGTCTGATTCCTACCGGATACTCATTCTGTTCGATACTCCAGTCGAGCATTGCCAGGTATTCTTCCTTCGTTGTCGGAGCAAGGTATACCAGATTCGGGATATTTGCCATCATCGGGATGTCATATAGTCCAAGGTGTGTCACATCATTCATTCCGTATACCGAACCACAGAATGTTACAATAGTTGCCGGGCTGTTATTAATGCAGAGATCCTGTGCGATCTGGTCATAAGTTCTCTGTACAAATGTACTGTATACTCCATAAACCGGTTTTCCGCCATTTGCGGCAATTCCGGAAGCCAGTGCTACGGCTGTCTCTTCTGCGATACCGACATCTACGAACTGTTTTCCTGCTTCTTTTCTCTTATCTTCTGTGAATCCCATAACAGTCGGTGTTCCGGATGTGATCGCTACCACTGCCGGATCTTTTTTCATCTTGTCCAGAAGATAATTCATGGAAATGTCTGAGTAGTCTTCTTCTGTCATCTCGTATAACGGCTCACCTGTCTCGATATGAAATGGTCCGTTATAATGCCATACTTCTTTGTTCTGCTCTGCCGGTGCATAACCTTTTCCCTTTAAGGTATTGATATGGACAACAACTGGTTTCTTGCTGTCTTTGACACTCTGGAATGCTTCAATCAGCTCTCCGACGTCATTTCCGTGACCCACGTAAATGTAATCTAATCCCATAGCTTTGAACAGGTTGCATTCTGCCTGTCCGTTTGTCTCACGGAGTAATTTTAAGTTGCCATATAATCCGCCGTGGTTTTCTGCGATGGACATATCATTGTCATTTACAATGATGATCAGATTTCCGTCTAATTCTACTGCATAGTCCAGTCCTTCCAGTGCTTCACCGCCGCTTAAGGAACCGTCACCGATCACTGCGATCACATTTCCTTCTTCCCCTTTCAGGTCTCTTGCTTTTGCAAGTCCACACGCAAGGCTGACGGATGTAGATGTATGACCTACAGTGAAATGATCGTGTACACTTTCATTTGGATTGCTGTAGCCGGACACATCATCGTAATGTTCTTCATAGAGATATGCATCCTTTCTTCCTGTCAGCATCTTGTGCGGATAGGTCTGGTGTGATACGTCATATACAATCTTGTCTTTTGGTGACTCGAATACATAATGCAGTGCGATCGTTGCCTCTACCATACCGAAGTTTGGTCCGAAGTGTCCGCCGTGGATACTGGCTCTCTTTAACAGTGCTTCTCTCATCTCACCTGCCATTACGGTCATCTCGTCTACGGTTAATTTCTTTACGTCTTCTGGTCCGTTAATCTTTTCTATATACATGAACTATTCTCCTCCCAGTTTAATACTCCTGTCTTTACTGCTTCTTCGTATTTGGAAATTTTGTGATTCAGCCGGTTGATCGCTGACTCTATCTGCGCTTTCTGCTCTTCTAACTTCTCTCTTTCTTCCGAAAGAAGCTGAAGTCTTGCTTCAAATGTCTCGTCGCCCTCCTGATATAATTTTACATACTCGATCAGTGCCTCCACGGGAAGTCCTGCTTTTCTCATACAGATCACAAGCTCCACCCATCCAAGGTCTGATTCCTGATAGTCTCTGATTCCGCCTGCCGTACGTGTTACTTCCGGTATCATGCCGATGCGTTCATAATAACGCAGGGTATCAGCGGAAATGTCATATGTTTCACTTACTTCTTTTATCGTCAATCCAGACACCACCTTTCCGTTCATTACTATAGCACTTGGAGTTCGCTCCAAGTCAAGATTTTTTCCAAAAATGTAAGAGTAAATTCCGGATTATACAATTCATCCTGTATTTTCTGATATCTGCAGAAGCTGCATAGCAATAACAAAAGCCGTCAGGGAATATAATTCTAATTCATACATTAACATTCCCTGACGGCTTTTCTATTTCTATTATTTCTTTTAAATTCTCTTCAAATCAGCTTCCGTCAACCTTACTTCTGGCTTCTCAGTCTCTCAACAAACCGACTGAGTCTTCCGATCGCTTCTTTCAGATCTTCCAGTGAGTACGCATACGATACACGCAGGAAACCTTCCCCGCTCTCACCAAACGCACTTCCCGGTACGACCGCAACCTTTTCCTCTTCCAGGAACCGCATTGCGAATTCTTCAGAAGTCATACCAAATTCTTTGATACTTGGGAAGATATAGAATGCACCAAACGGCTCGAAGCATTCTAACTTCATCTTTGCAAATTCATTGACCAGATATCTTCGTCTCTGGTTGTATGCATTTCTCATCTGCTGTACTTCATCTTCGCAGTGGCGTAAGCCCTCGATGGCTGCATACTGGCTGTTGGTCGGCGCACACATGATTGCAAACTGATGGATCTTCAGCATCTGTTCTATGATCACAGATGGTCCGCAGATATAGCCAAGTCTCCATCCTGTCATGGCAAATCCTTTGGAGAATCCGTTGATCACCAGTGTTCTTTCCTTCATTCCCGGAAGGGATGAAATGGACACATGCTCTGTCTTATATGTAAGTTCGGAGTAAATCTCATCCGAAAGTACATACAGATCATGTCTCTTCACAACTTCGGCGATCGGCTCCAGATCTTCTTTTGTCATGATCGATCCGGTCGGGTTATTTGGGAACGGCATTACCAGCATCTTTGTCTTCGGTGTGATCGCTGCTTCCAGTTCTTCTGCCGTCAGCTTGAATTCATTTTTCTGCTGAAGCGGAATCACAACCGGGTTACCGTCTGCCAGAATCGTACAAGGCACATAAGACACATAACTTGGCTGCGGGATCAGGACTTCATCTCCCGGATCCAGCATTGCACGCAGTGCCACATCGATTCCTTCACTTCCTCCGACCGTCACCATGATCTCATGATCCGGGTCATATTCTACATGGATCTTACGTTCCAGATATTTACTGATCTCAATCTTCAGATCCTTAAGACCTGCATTCGATGTATAGAAAGTCTTGCCCTGTTCCAGGGTGTAGATACCTTCCTCTCTGATTCTCCATGGTGTGTCAAAATCAGGTTCTCCTACACCAAGGGATATTGCGTCAGGCATCTCACTTACCAGATCAAAGAATTTACGGATTCCAGATGGTTCGATGCCTGTGATTTTCTTAGATAATGGATTTCTCATCATGGTGTTACAAGCATCCTTTCTGTTTTTTTCTGTCCGAACATGATTGTTCCGTGATCCTTATATTTCTTCAGTACGAACTGTGTACTGGTTCCTGTGACATCTTCGATCGGTGATAATTTACTTGATACAAACTTTGATACTTCCTGCAAAGTCTTGCCTTCGATCAGAACCATCATATCAAAATCACCGGAGATCAGATATACGGCTGATACTTCCGGATAATTACAGATCCGTTCTGCGGTCTTGTCAAATCCTGTGTCACGCTGTGGTGTTACTTTTACTTCGATCAGGGCATTCACATACTCTGTTCCTGTCTTATCCCAGTCGATCAGTGTATGATAGCCACAGATGATCTTTGCTCTTTCCATGGCTGAAATCTCATTTGCTACGGTTACTTCATCGGTTCCAAGAAGAACTGCCAGTTCTCCGAGGTCCACCCTGCTATGCTTCTCCAGATACAGGAGTATCTGCTTTCTTAATTCTTCCATCATTCATACCTCCGCTATATAGCTTCAAGATCTCATCCGGAGCCGGACGGTCGATATAACGCATCTCTTCTCCATTTCTTAAGATCTTATCGTTGTTGTCTGTTGTATGTCCGATTACTGCTGCTGTAATCCCCTGATTGTTCAGCGCATCTGCCAGTACTTCCCCATTGTCAGTCACAGCCAGAAAACTTCCTGTAGATATCATCTGATATGGATTCAGCCGGAAATGTTCACATACCTCGATCGTTTCCTGTAAAATACTGATTTTCTTCATATCAAGATCCAGTCCCTGTTCTAATTCCAGTGCCAGATTCCACAGTGCTGCCAAGATCCCGCCATCTGCGACCTGACGTACGACAAATGCGCCCCCGGCTTTTGCGGCTTCGATTTCTTTTGGAGCAAATATCTGCTGTCTGTATGACTTTATCTGCTTCATGAAAACCGGCGCAAAACGAGTCTTAAGTTCCTGTTCTTTTTCTTCTGTGATCCTGAGCATGCCATCCATTCCGGCATACCCCACAAAGACAATATCCTTACAGGCTCGTGCGGTTTCCCTGTTCCAGGTCTCTTCTTTCGGTGCTTTTGCGATTCCCGTAACTGTCACTGCAATTACCTGAACTGCAGGATTCACAGATGCCTGTATCCGGTCAGGATTTATATTGTATTTTTTACATGCCTTTTTCAGAAGCTTTTCAATCTTGTGAATCCTGGATTTGAATATGTATTCCGGACAGGCAATCTGAACAGTAACGCCTGCGGATGTTTCTGTGGTAGTTTCAGGGCAGACAGAAAATACTGCACCCTGTGCCGCCAGTGCGTTCACAGTCTGTGCAAGTGCATGAATACCGATCTGTGGTGATAATCCGTAGACGGTAACTGTTTCACTTATAAGCTGTTCTGTCTGTGTCTCTAACTTCATGTTTATTATGTTCCCCTTTTATATTTATACAAGATACGGAATAATCATCGTTGCTACCATGGCAATGATGACGATAAGCACAACAATTGATACAATTCTTCTTGTTCTTTTATTGTTAAAATTCATTCTTCTACCTTCTTTAATTCTATTCCCGTTACCGATTATCAGTTTTACGTAAACAGTAACGTATTTCTCTACATTTTATACTCTTTACAATATTTTTGCAAGAAACAATCCTCACATTTCGGACTTCTTGCACTGCAGATTGTTCGTCCAAATGTAATGATATGAATATTCCAGAGAATCCAGTGATCCTCCGGAAGTTCCTTCATCAAATCCTGTTCGATCTTGTCCGGATCCTGATTCTTCGTAAGTCCGAGCCGATTGGATATGCGCTTTACATGTGTATCCACGACCACACTCGGCACGTGATAGATATTTCCGCGAATCACATTGGCTGTCTTTCTGCCTACTCCCGCCAGACTTAAAAGGTCTTCAAGTTCTGATGGGACTTCTCCGTTATATTTATCCCGGATATCTTTCATACAGGCTATGATATTCTTCGCTTTATTATGATAGAATCCCGTTGGTTTGATATCCTGTTCTAATTCTTTCAGGTCTGCGTCCGCAAATGCTTCGACAGACGGGTACTTCCGGAACAGATCTTTTGTTACAATATTGACTCTTGCATCGGTACACTGCGCACTTAACATCGTAGCGATCAGAAGCTGCCACGGAGTTTCATAATTCAGATAGCAGATGAATTCGGTTCCGTACTTCGCATCCAGAAGGCTGAGAATTTCTCCTGTTCTTTTTTTCATAATTCTATTCCTTTTTATATTTCATTCTTTACCGCTGCCCTGTCCCGGCCTTTACCTTGCAGACTCTGGCTTCCTGATTTAGTGGATTTCTGTTCTGATAATCAAACAGAATATAGGTATCTGCCAACTTAAAATATTCCAAATGCGTCATTTTACGCATCTGGTTTCTGTCATATTTTCCATAATCCGGAAGGTAGGTGTGTGTCTCTTCTTCTTTTTCATAAAATGTTCTCGCCACGTCTTTTTCCACCAGATATTCCCCGGCAAATTCCGGACGGCTCTTCGCATTTTCACGAAGATAATAATCATATGTGAGCACTTCCCGGAACAGATCTTCTTTTTCTTTATGATGCAGCCGTATATAATTCAGTAAAATCTCATATCTGGCACTCCGCTTGTGTTGAACGGCGTTATAACCATTGTCTTCGTAATAAGATGCAAGCCGGTCATACATGGTAAATGCAGAATCGTATTCCTTTTCCAGTTCTTCCATCGTATTCGTAAACTGACGGCTGTTATAGTAGACCTCCACCATCTCCTCAATCCCTTTCAGGCGCAGCACATCTTCATAGGAAATCCATTTTGTATACAGTACTTCATACGGTGGGTGCGCTTTATGGACAATGCCGTACTCTTCCTGATGCTCCTGCATAAAGGATCCCTTAAGCACTTTCAGGAATCCCAGCTGGAGCTGCTCCGGTTTTAATGCATAGACATCATCAAAGGAATGTGCGAAGCTTTCCACATCTTCGTACGGAAGGCCGGCGATCAGATCCAGATGTTCGTGCACATTTCCCTTATTCTGAATTCTTCTCACGATTTTAGATACTTTTTCAAAGTCCATAACTCTGTGGATCTCTTTGATCGTCTTCGGATTTGTTGACTGTACACCGATCTCAAGCTGTACCAGTCCCGGGCGCATCTGTTCCAGAAGTTCCAGTTCTTCTTCATTCAGAATATCTGCGGCAATCTCAAAGTGGAAATTCGTAATGCCGTTATCATGCTCCATGATATATTTCCAGATAGCAATGCTGTGATCGTGTTTGCAGTTGAATGTACGGTCAACAAATTTCACCTGCGGTACTTTGTGGTCAAGGAAAAACTGCAGCTCCTTCTTCACCAGTTCTATATCCCTGAAACGCAGACGCTTGTCCACCGATGACAGACAATAGCTGCAGGAGAACGGGCATCCTCTGCTTGTCTCGTAGTAAATAATCTTGTGTTCAAAATCTTCCATATGATCGTAGACAAATGGGACTTCGCTCAGATCCATGATCGGACGCCACGGATTGTCGATAATTTTCTCTTTTTCTTCCCGGAAAGTGATTCCGTCCACACCCTTTAACTGGTTATCCACACTCTCCGATTTCTTCCAGGAATTATCCACATTTTTATCCTGATATCCACATACATTTTCTCTTTTTTCGAATTCATTTCGGTATATCCGGCAGATTTCTTTGAAAGTTTTCTCTCCTTCGCCTTTCATCACTCCTTTGACACATGGAAGTCGTCTTAATACTTCTTTTGCATCATAGGAAACCTCCGGTCCGCCAAGCCAGATTGGCATATCCGGACGCAGCTTTCCGATTTCAAGCACAATTTCTTCTATATAGTCCAAATTCCAGATATAGCAGGAAAGGCAGAGAATATCCGGTTGTCTCTTATAGATGTCCATCAGGATATCGTCTTTTTGCTGGTTGATCGTATACTCTCCGATCTCCACCGCCAGATCCCCGGCATAGGCTTTCAGGCTGTAGACCGCCAGATTGGAATGTATATATTTTGCATTGACTGCTGCCAGTAATATCTTCATTATTCTTTCCTCCAGATCAGAATCTCCCCTCCGGTCATATACCGGATAAGATAAATCCTCATATATCTAGGTATTATAAATTGGTATCGCCTTTTTTACAACATTTCCATTGACTTTTTGCCCGGAACACGTTAAAATGTTGAGCTGTGCAGCCGGGGTGTTAGCGGTACCTTGCACCTGCAATCCGCTATAGCAGGGGTGATATTGCGCAGAGGGCTTGTTTTTGCAGAGCTGCCCTTGGAAAGTGGCGTTGATGTTTGGGTCTTACGCGACGGAACTCCATGAACCATGTCAGGTCAGGAATGAAGCAGCATTAAGTGGAATCTTCCGGGTGCCGTAAGGGTGCCTGGGCTGAGTTAACTACCAAGGTAACGTCTGTGAAGGCTCGTTCGAAGCGCAATGCACATAAATAATAATATAGTATTCATCTTATCCACTGTGATTTTTCGCATGTGGGTATTTTTTATATACAGAACCTGCCATGGCCGGTTTTCTATAAAAATAGAGACAGAAGAATTTCCAAAATTCCTCTGTCTCCGTTTTTTATACTATGCCAAATATTAACGCCAGCAATATCACAATTGCATTTGTTACTGTCTGTACCGGAACTGCCTTCTTACAGAAGTGCTGTACATCTGTCTCTGTCAATGCACATCCAAGATAAGTTGATGAGTTTGTCGGTGTTGAACTCGTTGCCAGTGACAGGTTACATACGAACGGTGCAATGATCGTCACTGCCGGAATTCCAAATCCTGCCCCGATAGAGATGAACACCGGATACATTGCATTGAAGATCTGGAATGGAATAAAGTAAATGATAATCACACATAACAGCAGTAAGATGATATGTATATATTCCAGCATGAACTTCGGACAGATCTTAATCAGTCCGTCTGAGACAGCTCCTACCATTCCCGTATTATTGAATACTGCCTGATATACAGAGATTGCAAGCAGCATTACGATAATGTTCAGATACATCGGTCCGACTTTACCAAATATCTCACCAAAATTCTTTGGATAGTTGATCATTGCCGTTACGACCGTTGCTGCCATAAATACCAGATATGGAGGCAGACTGAATACACCAAGACCGACCATGAATACAATGAATAAGATAAAATTAATCCAGAAAAGCTTTGGCCGTCTGTATGGATTCTCTTCTACTTCTTTTGTCTCCTCTTCTACATTTTCTACAACTACGCCAAATGTTCCCACACGTTTCTTATGCTTGATCCCAAAGTATACCCACTGCAGAACGATGGCCGGGATAAAACATAATGCCCATGGAACCGATGCCTTTGACAGTTCATTGGCAGATAATCCTGCAGAAGATGACGTATATGCCATTCCAATCCCCCACGGAATGAAGCACATCGCAGACATTGCAGTCTGTGCTATGATAAATGCTGCCTCACGGTCAAAATCATATTTCTTATAAAGTGGTACCAGGATCGGGAATGTGATCAGGTACGCCGGTGTAAAGTTTCCTGTCAGAATTGCAAATGCTGCAATTACGGATGTCAGGATCATAATTACGATGACATTCATCTTATCGCCAAGCTTGTTCGTCACTGCTGATACGATAGTATCAAATACTCCTGCTTCTGTAAGCATCTGAAAATACAGAAATGCAAACAATAACATGAATCCCGCAGATTTCATGATCGAACTGAACTGCTCCAGTACAAAGTCACTTGTCTCCTGTAAGCTAAAGCCCAAAAGTAACGAGCAAATGATCGGTACAATAAATAATACAAAGTTAAATGGTACTTTCTTCGTGACAACCGTTGCCACAACGATCAATACCAGAATAATGGCCATTACAGTAGCATTCATAGTCTGCACCTCCTTAATTCATGTGTGCTTTCAGGAATTTTTCCACAATATCCATATTCTTCTCTGTCCAGAATGCCGGATCTCCGTGTTTTGCATTCTCTACCAGATAGAATTCTACTTCTTTGTCTTCTTCTCTTAATTTCTTATACAGGCGGATACTCTGCTCCGGTGCTACCAGATCATCGGCAAGTCCGTGCATCATCAGGACCGGTGGTATCTCTGTCTCTTTTTTTACATAATTCATACAGGTAACTGCATTGGAAAGTTCCGGATATTCATATACATTCTTCTTACCGATCAGCATTCCTTCCGGACTGTCCGGTTCTCCCTGGTTCAATGTAGTTGGGAAATCTTCTTTTATCTGTACGCATGTAACTCCGTAGAAATCTACGATTGCATTTACCTTGCAGGAATATTCTCCATATACATCTGTGTCCATCAGCTCCTGATCTGCCGTAACCCCCGCAATAAACGCTGTATTGCCGCCGCTTGAATCTCCCATTATAAAGACCTGGGACGGATCAATACGATATTCCTCTGCATGTTTTCTTAAGAAACGTACACCTGTCTTTGCATCTTCTACAGGAGCAGGAAATGTAGCAAGATCGCTTTCTCTGTATTGAAGAATCGCTGTCACAAATCCACGTCTTGCAAGATCTGCCATTGCTCCAAGCCGTTTATAGTTGTCCTGTTTTCTCCATGCCGATCCCTGAACATACAAAATTGCCGGATATATCTTTGGTGCTTTGGCATTCGTCTCTGGTACGATCATCTGGAGCGTACGCTCAATCCCGTCTCTGTTTACATAGCATACATCATGCTTATATATACCATATCTCTCCGTTCCGTCTGCTGTGAGTTTCTGAACCTCTTCCATCCCCTCAATCTGTGTCCGGAAATCTTCAAAACTCATATTTTTGATTTCTTCACTTGTCATTATCCGTTTCCTCCTGACCCGTTTTTCTATATTGTTAATTTTATAACTGGATACAGGTATCAGGTCAAGTGTACTCATATTAATACATTTTATAATTTTCAGTCTTTTTAATCATTTTCTATTAATTTTTTCTATTCTTTTCTTTCTAATTTCACCTCTTTAATGGCATTTTACCTCACTAAAGTGCAAAAACCTGAGATTAACTCTCAGGTTTCAGTAATATATATATTTTCAAATAATTCCAATCATTTCCTTCTTCATCATGTGTGATCTTAATCCTTACACAGTAAGCATCTCCCGGTATCTTTGCATCTTGTTGAAACTTTCGGTATATCTTTCGGATTTTCTTCTGCAGCACTCCTTCCGATGCATACGGTCCGGTAATTTTCAGATACAGGACAAATGCTCTTCCGCCTTTTATCCTGGTATATCCTTTTTGCCTGCTCCAGACATTTTCATTTTTTTCGATATCTTCTATATACTCTGCCCGTACTGCCTGTCCCCAGGAGAACTGGTTTTCCGTTCCATTCAGACTTTCTCTGCTTATCTTAAGTACCGATTTGCTTTCCGGTGCATAATCCATGAAATTAATCCCGTCCGATTCAAGTTGTGCATTTTTGCCATATTCCAGGTTATTCGTCTGAAATCTGATCCAGAAATCCGGCATTTCTTCTATATACCAGTTTCCCTGTTTCTTTTCTATCTCTTCCGTCTCTGCAAGATAATCCGTCACACGTTTTTTTAATTCCTGCAATTCTGACAGTGAAGCATCTATTTCCTCTAATCTTTTTTTCAACAGATTATCTATCGCTTCTGAATCTGCTTCCTTTATCAGATTCCCGACCTCTTTCAATGCGAACCCAAGATTCTTATACTTCATACATTCGTAAATATCCGTGCATGCCCTTATATCGTAAGACCTGTAATTCGAATGTTCTCTTCTCGTAGAACTCAGAAGACCAATCTTCTCATAATATTTTATTGTATGTACAGACACACCTGTAAACTTTGCAAGCATTCCTACTGTCTTTTCATTCATATGATCACCTGTCTTTTATATTTCCCCGGTCTGTTCTTTTTCCAGCTGCTTTTTCTTCTTCCTTGCTTCTCTCAATTCTTTAAAAAATGATTTCATCATCTGACTGCATTCTTCTTCCATCACTCCTGTCGTCAATTCTACCTGATGATTAAATTCAGGTATATCCAGAAGATTTAAGATAGAGCCTGCACAGCCGGCTTTCGGATTCATACATCCGACTACTACCCGTGTCATCCGGGACTGTACGATCGCACCGGAACACATCTGGCATGGTTCCAGAGTTACATACATCGTACAATCCTCCAGTCTCCAGTCATTCATCTTCTTGCTTGCTTTTTTGATCGCGATCAGTTCTGCATGCGCCAGGGTATTATTATCAATTGTTCTGCGGTTATATCCTCTCCCAATGATCTTATCCTGATATACGATCACACATCCGATCGGCACCTCACCGATCGCATATGCTTTCTTTGCCTGTTTGATCGCTTCTTTCATATATTTTTCATCTGTGCTTTGCATATTCATTCTCCGTCTATTTTCCTGTTTTCTATCTCTTCTGTGGTTCTACACAGTCATGTGATCCTCTTATATCCCTGCACCAGTATCCGAACTTCTCTCTGTCATTCTTCTCTTCATCTGTAAGCTTAAGATCCAGCTCTTCTGCAGGAATGAATTCCGGAAATCCAAAGCTTTCTGCGGCTTTTTCTTCCTGCGGATGATACACTCCCGGTACTCCTAATTTTAACCGGTCATCACGGACTGTCAATATCAGATGGTGATAATTATAATACCCGTGGATCAAAAAACTATTATTTGCATGTCTCCATTCACACCTCGGAAGACACACCATATCTTTACGCTGGATCTTGCGGACTTTACCCCCCAGGCAGGCCTCTTTTTCCAAATCATCTTCAAGTTTCCCACTCTCTGATTCTTCATCCTGCACGGTTTCCTTCTTACATTCCGGTTCTTCGTCCTGCGCTAATCCCTTCTTACATTCCGTTTCTTCGTCCTGCGCTAATCCCTTCTTACATTCCGGTTCTTCGCCCTGCGCTAATCCCTTCTTACATTCCGGTTCTTCACCCTGCACGGAATCTTCTTCCATCTTCCACATTTCCATCCTGCAGACGTTTACTACATCGTCATTCCAGACTGCCGCATACCAGTGTCCATTTACGTCCTTTAATATAATTCCGTTGACAAGATCATAATTTTCTTTCTTACAGACATCCTCCGGTGTATAGCATAGCTGCCAGTTCACCGCCGGGCCGGGAACCTCTGTCACTCCCTGCGGGATTCCAATACATTTATCTTCTGTATTCCAGAACAGATACGCCCTAAGTCCCTGCGCATTTTCTTCCATCCGGAATCCTTTTCCGTGCACATGGATCACGCACTGATCCACATCCTGTTCTACTTTTACGAAGCCTACATTCCGCATCTTTTTCTCTTGTTCGTATTCATACAGATATCGAATAAACCGTCTCAAAATATCCTCT
>ERZ772812.1047-NODE-1047-length-21355-cov-6.256854_pt1 | contig 21355 bp, 23 predicted proteins | sample MGYA00511343_ERZ772812 | MGnify/ENA primary metagenome ERZ772812 (study PRJEB29015, sample SAMEA2737706) | human gut metagenome | biome: human gut; feature: human-associated habitat; material: faeces | place: China | collected 2012 ...
CCCACCACATCGGCCACAGCATCCAGCATACCCACTTCATGAAAGTGAATTTGATCCACTGCCACGCCATGTACTGCGGATTCTGCTTCCGCAATGATGCGATACACCTGAATCGCGTTTTCCCGCACCCAATCCGAAACCGGCATGGCTGCAAGTAACTCACCGATGTCATTCAGGCATGCGTGATGATGTTCGTGGACAGGATGCGCATCGCAATGGTCGTGCGTAGGATGACCATGATGGTCATGATCGTGATGTCTATGCACATCATGATGCTCATGACCGGAATGCGGCTCTATTTCCTCATGTCCCCTCACCGTCACGGCAATATGTGTGCCGGTAATGCCGCACTTCTGCGCCGTGCCTCGGACAAAATGCACCTCCGGCAAATTTAATGCGTTCATCTCGGCAATAAAGGCATCCGGATCGGGAATTAATTCGCACAGCGCAGACATCAACATGTCACCCGCCGCACCCATATTGCATTCAATGTAAAGCGTTCTCATTCGTCAATTCCCTTCATGCGATTAATTTTATTGGCCAAATAGCCTGCGCCAAAGCCATTATCTATGTTCACCACGGAAATGCCGCTTGAACAGGAATTCAGCATGGATAAAAGCGCAGACAAACCGCTGAAATTCGCGCCATAGCCCACAGATGTGGGCACCGCAATGACCGGGCAGTCGACCAAACCACCCACAACGCTGGCCAATGCCCCCTCCATGCCCGCCACGGCGACGACCACGCGGGCCTGCGCCAACTCGTCGGCGCAGGCGAACAGGCGATGGATGCCGGCCACGCCCACGTCGTACAGCCGCACCACCTCGCTGCCCAGCACCTGTGCCGTCAGCGCCGCCTCCTCGGCCACGGGGATGTCGCTGGTGCCGCCGGTGGCGATGACCACCTTTCCGATGCCGTCGGGCTGGGGCAGTCCCCCCACAATGCCCACCCGGGCATCCTTATGATAGCCCAGCTCCCGTGTGTTGCCGACATAGGCCGCCGCCTCGGGGGACATTCTGGTGATGAGGACGCGGGTCTGGCCGTTGGCGCGCATGGCGTCGATGATGCCGCCGATCTGCTCCGGGGTCTTCCCCGCGCCGTAGATCACCTCTGCCGCGCCCTGCCGCACCTTCCGGTGCAGATCGACCTTCGCGTAGCCGATGTCCTCAAAGGGGGCCTTTTTCAGTTCCAGCATGGCGTCGTCCACGCTGGTTTCCCCGGATCGGACGGATTCCAGAAGCTTTCGGATTTCAGAGTTCATTTGCGCACCTCCAGATTCAGCAGAACACTGTCATAATCTTTGCGGAGTTCGGTCACGATTTTCTCCCGGTTTTCCAGAAGCAGGGGCAGATCGGCCTCCCGCAGCTCCAGTTTCGCGGTATTGCCCACCATGCGGACACGGAAATCCCGGAACCCAAGTCCGAAGAGAAATCCTTCCGCTTTTTCCGTTTGCTTCAGCTTTTGCAGCGTAATTTCCTCCCCGGCGCGGATCCGGGTGGCGAGGCAGGCGTAGGCGGGCTTGTCCCAGGTGAACAGCCCGGCTTCCTTAGAAAGACGGCGAATTTCCGCCTTGGTCAGGCCGCACTCCCGGAGGGGAGAGCGAACGGACAGCTCCCGCAGCGCCCGCATTCCCGGCCGGTCGCCGGCGTCGTCGGAGGCGTTGGTGCCGTCCAGCAGCACCGGGAAGCCGTCGTTTTCCGCCGCCCGGAGGATTTGCCGGAACAGCGTATTTTTGCAGTGATAGCAGCGGTCGGACGGGTTCGCCGTGACCGCACTGTTGGAAAGAACATCCACATGCAGCACCAGCATATCCGCGCCCAGCTCATCTGCCAGCCGCCGTGCGTCCGCCAGCTCAAACGCCGGCTGGAAGGCGGTGCTCACGTAATAGGCCTTCACCCGGGCGGCGTACCGCGTCGCCGCGTACAGCAGGTACGCCGAATCCACGCCGCCGGAGAAGGCAATGGCAACCTCCCGATTCTCGGCAAAAAATTGCTCCAACGTCATATTGTTTCCTCCAGTGCCGCGGAAATCGTTTTTCCCATTATACACGAGAATGTGAATTCTGACAAGTAGTAAGCTGCACAATAGCCTTTTATGGGTTGCTTTTCACAATCGGGTGGTGTATACTAAACGCAGTGTCCTTAAAAAATAAGAAGAGAGGTATCACTATGCAAGAAACAAAAACCAGTTCCCGGTACAGCACCGTGGCGGGTGCGCTTTTTGCCTTTGGGGGCGTTATGGAGCTATTCCAGTGGCTGCGTATCCTCCGCTTTATGTCGTTCAGTGACTATGTTCAGATGCTGATCTGGGTAGCAAGCTGTGCAGTTCTAGCCTTTGCCCTCCTGACGAAGCGCAGAGACATCTTCCTGCCCGTGGGCTTCGCTCTTGCCGGTATCGCCTGCCTGTTCTTCCTGAATTTCAGAAATGTTCTCCTGCTGCTGGGTAACTGGGGCATGGCGTTCTTGGCCGTGGTCTTTGTGACCGACTATCTGCCCCAGCTCCGGGAGCAGGTGAAGAAGTTCTGGTTCATTCCCCCTGCGGTCGTTGCGCTTGCCACAGTGCTGTCGATTGGCGGCGTTTGGTTTGTAGCCTTTCTGAGATTGCTTGCTACATGCGCCGGTATGTTCCTGGCAGCCATGTGGGTTGCCTACCCCGAAGGACTCCCTCAGCAGACGGTGAGCGCATCCGCCGAAACCGGAAGCACTACGGCCGCTCCCGCTCCTGAAGTTTACTGTGGCCTGGTCAAGCACATTCTGCTGCTGCTGTTCACCTGCGGCATCTGGCTGTATATCTGGATTTACCGCGTCACCGGCTACACCAACAATGTAGAGGGCGAAGAAAACCGCAACCCCACCAACAAGCTGCTGCTGTGCCTGTTCGTCCCCTTCTACGTGATTTATTGGATGTACAAGACTGCCCAGCGTCTTGACAAGATGGCGGCGGCGAAGAATATCCCCTCCGATCTTTCCACCCTCTGCCTGATTCTGGCCATCTTTGTTCCCATCATCCCGCCGATTCTGATGCAGGATAAGCTGAACGACATTGTCACCGGCCGTGTTGCTCCTGCTGCCCCCGCTGCCGTTCCTGCGCCTGCGCCCGCCGCCGCACCGGCCAGCGTGAGCGAGGCTGCGGACGACCTGCTGAAGCTCAAGGAGCTGCTGGACGCAGGCATTCTCACCCAGGAAGAATTTGACGCAAAGAAAAAGCAGCTGCTGGGGCTGTAAATTCCATACGACAAGGCGCGGGGCAGATGCCCCGCGCCTTTTGACAAGCCAGGAGGGAGCGGAAAATCCGCTCCCTCCATGTATTTACTTCTTGATGATCTCGCTGAGCTTCTCGGCGGCGGTGGTAACCGCGTCGCTGACGACGGCGGCAGCCTTGTTTGCCTTGGCGGCGGCCTTCTCCAGAGCGATCTCCTTGGCAAAGTAGCGGTTCAGCATACCCTGCAGAGCCTTGCCGTGGCGGGCTTCGTCCTTGGCCATTTCATGGACGGTGTCGTGGATGGCGTCCAGACCGTTCTTCTTGGCGCAGGCGGCCAGGTCAAACTTGCCCTGGGTGGCGCCGAACTCGCAGTCAACGCGCCATGCCAGATTGTCCTTGGTGGTGGCCTTCATGTGAGGCTCCAGATCCTCGCCCAGCATCTCGGCGAACTTGGCGGCGTGCTCGGCTTCCTCGTGGGCGGCCTTCTCCCAGTACAGGCCGATCTCGGGGTAGCCCTCCCGGTGGGCAATGCGGGCCATGCACAGATACATGCCGACCTCGCTGCACTCGCCCTGGAAGTTGGCCATCAGCTGCTCGAAGATGTACTTCTTGTCTTCCTCGGAGATGTCGGGGTTGTTCTTCACGGTCTTGGCGTAGATGCCGTACTCATGCTCGGCGGCCAGCTTGCCTTCCTCCATGACCTTGAACTTGGAGCCGTCAACGCCGCACACGGGGCACTTGAAGCCTTCGGGGATGAACTCGCCTTCGTAGACATAACCGCAAACGGGGCACACAAATTTCTTCATAATCGATTCCTCCAAAATTAGTTTTATAAGTTATTTGGGCAAATACGCCCGGGATTACAATAAATTACGCCTCTTCCTCGAACAATTCGGGACCGACGCCGCAGAGGGGGCATTCGTAGTCTTCGGGCAGCTCGTCGCCTTCGTAGACGTAGCCGCAGACGGTGCAGACATATTTTTTCATACAGCTTCCTCCTTAATTTCTGATTTGCAGCCGCGGCACAGACCTGTGAAGGTCAGCTGGCAGCTGTGTACCTGACAGCCGGTGCATTCCTCGGCGGCGCGTCCCAGAGACAGAGGGGCTGCCGTATCGGGAAGGTCAATCACCGCGCCGCAGGCTGTGCAGATGAAGTGGACATGAGGGCGGGTGTCGGCGTCGAAGCGTTCGCTTCCGTTCACCGTACCCACGCTCTGGATCAGGCCCTGGCTCTTGAACAGGGCGAGATTGCGATAGATCGTGGCAAGGGAGATGTCCGGGTGTTCCTCCCGCAGCATTTCGTGAACCATCTCCGCTGAGGGATGAAGCACGGTGCCGCGGAGGCAGGACAGAATCGCGTTGCGTTTTTTGAATTGCTTTGTGGCCGCTTCCATAGACACCTCCTTTGGTTTGCTTTATTTAAGAACAATTCTTATTTACATCTGAAGTATAGCACGCAGTACTTCATTTGTCAAGAGCAAAATGAGAATTATTTGCATTTATTTTCCAGAAAAATGCGGCCGCTATACGCAGCAAATCGTCCGCTGACTGTGCGCAGTCAGCGGACGATTCATCACAATTTGGCGATATCGGCGACCAGAGCATCCACCTCGGCCTGCGTGGTAGCCCAGCTGGTGCAGAAACGCACGACTGTTCCCTGCTCCGCGGCCCCTTCTTCCTCAAAGTAGTAGCCCTGTGCCAGCACTTCCTTCTGCCGCTGGGTCAGGATGACAAACTGCTGATTGGTGGAGCTTTCCACCCAGAATGGGATGCCCTTCGCCGCGAATGCTTCTCTGATCTGCATGGCAAGCGCGTCGGCGCGCTTCGTTTTCTCAAAATACTCGCCGCTTTCCAGCATGGCCGCAAATTGCAGACCCATCAGCCAGCCCTTGGCCAGCACCGCGCCGTGCTGCTTCATGTAGGCTTTAAAGCGGTACTGAAGCTTGGGTTCGGTAATGACCAGCGCTTCGCCGAACAGCGCGCCGCACTTTGTCCCGCCGATGTAGAATACGTCCGTCAGCTCCGCGAAATCCTTCAATGTCAGGTCGTTGTCCGCCGCCCCCAGACCGTAGCCCATTCTTGCCCCGTCCACGAACAGGTACATGCCGTATTTCCGGCAGACCTCCCGGATGCTTTGCAGCTCCTGCTTGGAGTACAGCGTCCCCTTCTCGGTGGGGAAGGACAGATACACCAGCTTCGGCTCCGTCAGGTATTCCGGCGCGCCGCCGTCATAATACGCCGCCGCACATGCGGCGATCTGCCCGGCGGTGATTTTCCCGTCGGTGTTGGGAAGCGCGAGGATTTTGTGCCCCGTATTTTCGATGGAGGCGGCCTCGTGGCAGTTGATATGTCCGGTGTCGGCGGCAATGACGCTCTGGATGGGGGACAGCGCCGCCGCGATGACCACGAGATTCGCCTGCGTCGCGCCGGGGACGAATTTGATCAGGGCATCCTCGCGGGAAACCAGCTGCTTGATGACCGTCTCGGCACGTTGGCACCAGATATCCTCGCCGTAGCCCGCGAAACTGTCAGCGTTGGTGGCGGTCAGGGCGCTCAGGATGGAGTCCAGCGCCCCGTGGTTGTAATCGTTGTTGAATCGAATCATGATTTACTCCTTTGTCTCTGCGTTCAGCGCGTCCACCACGATGTCCGGGTAGGGGTTGGCGATCACGGTGCGGTAGGTGTGGTAGATCACCATGCCGGGCTTGCCGTTGGGAATCTTCTTCACCTGCTTCACCGCCGTCACGTCCACGGGGATGTTCTGCCCGCCCCCGGTTTCGGCGTAGTAGGCGGCCAGCTGCGCCGCCTGCGTAACGGTGTCGTCCGGGGGCGTGGTGCCGCCGCAGGAAATGATGACGTGGGAGCCGTGCACCTTGGAGGCATGGCACCAGATGTCGTCCTTCCGGGCAAGGCGGAAGGTCAGCTCGTCGTTCTGGCGGTTGTTCCGGCCGACGTAGATCGGGTAGCCGTCGGTGCTTTCAAACCGCATGGGCGGCAGCTTGGCCTGCTTCATGCGCTTTCGGTCGGTGTCAGGACGGAGATACCCGCCCTCCTGTAACTCCCGGCGAATTTCTTCCAGCTCCCCCTCAGTACCGGCGCGGTTCAGCTCCTCCAGCACGCTTTTCAGGTAGTCCAGCTCCAGCCGCCCCAGCTCCAGCTGCTTCGTCAGCTCCTTCTCCGCGTTTTTCATCCGGGCGTAGTCCTTATAATATTTGGCGGCGTTCTGGTTCGGGGAGAGAATGGGGGAAATGGGAATGTCCACCGGCCGCATTTCTTCGTCGTAGAAGTCCTCGCACTGAACGGTAGTCTGCCCCTTCACGATGCGGTGGAGGTTGGCCGTGAGGATGTCCCCCAGCTGGCGCAGGCGCTCCCGGTCGTAGGTGGCTTCCAGCTCCTTTTCCTGAATTGCCAGCTTTTTGGTCAGGCGGCTGCACAGATTCTGAACGGTCTTGCGCACGGCCTGACCCTTCTGCCGCATGGCGTCCTTCTGATCCCGGACGGTGTAGTACATATCCAGCAGCTTGCCGAAGGACGCGGCGCGGCGGCACTCGCCGTATTCCCGGATGGGGCAGAAGGCGAACTGCTTCGGCGTGCCGTCCGGGAGGGCGTAATAATAGGGTGCGGGGTGGTTCAGATGCTCGCGGAAGAACAGCGACAGCTTGTCGGCGGTCGTGTCCACGTCCAGCGAATCGATGCGGGCGTCCGTGCTTCCGGCGGCGTACAGCGCCGCCTCCCGGCACACCAGAGGGGACAGGCCGCCAACGGTGTCCATCAGCCGGTCAGCCAGAACATCTGCGCCGGGGGCAGTGAGTATGTTTACATAACGCTGGGCATCACCCTCCGGGGCACTGTCCAGCAGGTTCAGCTTCATGACCGGCTCCGGCGGCTGATACATGAGACCCGGCAGCGCTGCCCGCTTGGCGCTTTCGTCAAGGCCGATGCGCCGCAGGCAGTCCAGAATCCGCCCCTCAGGGGACAGTAGATACAGATTGCAGGTGCGCCCCATCAGCTCGGCTACCAGCGTCTTTTGCACCGGAAAGCCCATCTCGTCGGTGCAGTCGAAGCGGAACGATGCCGCCCGCTCCATGGGGGGCTGGGAAACTTCTGTCAGCTTTGCCCCCAGAAGGTGCTTGCGCAGAAGCATACAGAACATGGGCGGCTGCGCCGGATTCTCCGGAGAAGCCGCCGTCAGATGCAGCCGGGGGGCGGCGGGGTTGGCAGCAAAAAGCAGCTTCTCCCGTCCCTCCTGGCAGCGCAGATGAACGATCACTGTGTCTCTGGCGGGCTGGTGGATTTTCTCCACCCGTGCGCCGATGCACCGCGTGCGGACTTCCTCCAGCACGGCGGATAAGAAAAAGGCATCAAATGCCATGATGCAGTCCTCCTGCTTTGATAGTTTACTCTCCCATAACGGCCTTGAACAGCTCGTTCAGCCGCTCGGTTTTCCCGGCGAGGTACAGTGCGCCGAACAGGGCCTCCAGACCGGTGGCCTTTGCATATTCGGCGGGGGTGGCGGATTTTGGCACCGCATGGACGTGGGCATTTTTCCCACGGCGGTAGTAGGCAAGCTCCTCCTCGGTCAGCAGGGGCAGCAGCTTGTCTACGAATTTTGCCTGAGACGTGGCCTTCACCATCTGAATGGTGTCATGGTGCAGCTGCCCCACAGTCTTTTCCCCCTGAGCGCAGAGGTGGCCCCGGCAGAGAATCTCAAACACGCAGTCCCCCATATGGGCAAGCCCCAGATTGGAAATGGCGTCGATCTCCGATTGGGGCAGGTTCATTTTGAAATAATTTTCCATAGCTTCTCCCGATTGACCAGAAATTGGGCGCAAAGCCCGGTGAACAGCCCGGTCAGAATACTAATGACGATCATCACCGGCAGATACACCGCCAGCGACACCGTCCCCGTCAGGGCAATCGCCATGGCCATCTGTCCGACAGAGTGGGCGACGGCGCCCAGACATCCGGCGACCCAGAGCTGCTTTTTCGTAAGAATTTTCCGCAGGGCGATGGTCACGCCGATGGCGCAGACGCCCCCGGCGGCGGAGTACAGAATGGTGCTGAAATTCCCGGCGAACACCGCTCCCAGAAAAACGCGCACTGCCAGCACCGCCGCGCCCTCCTTCGGCCCCAGCACAAACACGGTGAACACCGTCACGATATTGGCAAGCCCCAGCTTCACGCCGGGGATGGGAACCGGGGAGGGAATCTGGGTTTCGAGCATAAAAATGGTCAGGGCAATGGCGGCCAGCAGCGCCAGAAGCGTCAGTTTTTTCGTTTTCAATCCGGCACCGCCTTTCCAAGTGTTCTTATATCCGATACAGCCGTTTCCCGTTTTCCATGGTGGCGGCGCGGACTTCCTCCACGGAAATCCCCCGGATTTCCGCAAGGCGCTCGGCCATGCGGTACAGCTTTCCGGGGTCGTTGCGTTTCCCCCGGAAGGGTTCCGGGGACATGTAGGGGCAGTCGGTTTCTAAGACGATGCGGTCCAAGGGAATGGCGGCGGCAGTCTCCACCGCTTTCCGGGCGTTTTTGAAGGTCAGGACACCGGTAAAGCCGATGTACCAGCCCCGGGCGATCAGCCATTTGGCCATTTCCGCCGAGCCGGAATAGCAGTGGAAGACTCCCGTGACCTCCGGGAATTCCTCCACGATGCGAAGCCCGTCCTCATGGGCTTCCCGCTCGTGGACGATGACGGGCAGATTCAGTTCCAGCGCCAGCGCCATCTGGGCGCGGAACGCCGCCTGCTGACGGTCTCGCGGGATGTCTTCATAATGGTAGTCAAGGCCAATTTCACCGATGGCCTTGATTTTGGGGTTGAGTTTACATAATGTCCGGTATTCTTCCAGAACGGCGGCGTTTACCTCGTCGGCGGCGTCCGGGTGGGAGCCGACGGCGGCGTAGATGTAGTCATATCGGGACGCCAGAGCGGAAGCCGCCCGGGAGGACGCGAGACTGCATCCGGGGTTCATCAGCAGCCCGATGCCCTGCTCCGGCAGGGCGGACAGAAGCGTTTCCCGGTCGGCGTCAAAGGCGCGGTCATCCATATGGGCGTGGGTGTCAAACAGCATAAGCTCTCCTTACAGTAAGCTACTCAATAACGGCCACCAGACAGCCGTCCATTTCTGTGACCCGGGGGTCGTTCAGGGAGAAATCTGTCCCGTTGGGGTATCCCCGCAGCCCATCTCCGGTGCGCTTGACCTGCGCTTCCTTCAGTACCCAGAAGGTCAGCAGCGCCCGGCGCTTGTCCGGGGCGGCGTCGAACTGCGCCTTTTCTTTGGGGGACAGGATCTTTTCCGCCAGGGCGAGGTTTACGTTCCGGTCAAGCTCCTCGGCGTCAATGCCGATCTCCCGGCGGGACAGGGCGCAGAACGCATGTCGTGGGGTGTGGGAAATGGAAAAATGCCAGTCACTGCCGGGGAAATAGGGCTTTCCACCTGCTTTTACGGCGATGGGCGGCAATTCATGCCCGGTTTCCTCCCGGTAAAGCGCCGCCAGCAGCGCCCGACCCGCTTCGTGGCCGGTTCGTCCGGCGAGGGCGCAGGACGCGATTCTCACAGCGCATCGATGATGTCGGATTCCGACGGCTCCTTGGGGCGGCGGTTTTTCAGCCGGTCAACCAGAATGGCGACACCCACGATCAGCACCAGCAGGCCGCACAGACTGATAACGACCCGGGAGGTTGTCATGGGCAGAGCGATCAGCACCGCGCCGAGAACCGTGGTAATGACGGCGGGAAGAATGCCGTAATGGTACCGGCTGGCGTTCAGAATGTCCTGAACACCCCGGACGACCAGCAGGATACCGACCAGACGACCCAACCCCGCAGCCAGCATCAGGGGGTTGCGCAGAAGCCACGCTCCCACGGCAAAGCAGCAGACGGCGGAAAGCACCTTCCCCACGGTGTCAAAGTGTCCGGCGATGGCGCTGACGGCGAACACGACGCCTGCGATCAGCAGTACCCAGCCCAGAATCTGCGCCACAAGGGCGGAGGCGGAGTCCGGATGAATCAGCAGGATCAGACCCAGCACCATCAGCAGCACCGGGGTAGCGATCAGACGAATGACGGATAAAATAGTATCTTTCATAACAGAGTCACCTCTCTGAAACTCAGTATACCCCGAATCCGGGGCGGTGTCAATCGGGGAAAGCGGAAATCGGGGGCATTGCCCGACACGCACGACGCCCTCTCTTTTGATGGGGGCGGAAAACAGGAAATGGAGCGTATCAGTACAGATACGCTCCATTTCTTGTGTCAATATACGCACCCCCATTTACCTTCTCCGTCCTCGCTGCGCGCGACCACTTCTCCCAGAGGGAGAGGCAAGGGGGTGCGCTGAAATACTGTGAGCGGCCGGAAAGCGGAGACAATGCCCTTTATTTGCCCCACTTGGGGGCGTCCCTTGGGAACGAGGGAATGGGGTTTCCTCCGCTGATACCCGGTTTCTCACGCAAAATGCGCGGTTTCCTTCCTCCCTTCCCTAACATCACCTACATCTTGTGATTTTTCCACTTTTTTCAGTCCCACATGTTGTGTTTCGACAAAATCTGCGCCGCGGTTGTGCTACTATGATTGCAGGCTCGTGGGACGGAGCCGGATGACTGCCGCCGTGGCGTCGTCCATCTGCTTCCCGCGGCCATACTCCAGAATTTTTGCTGCCAGCTCCCCAGGCGGCATGTCCGGAGTCAGGTCAGACCGGCGGGAAATCCCCTCTCCATCCACGCCGTCGCTGAGCAATACCAGCGCTTCCCCCCGACGCAGGGACAGCTTCTCCACCGTTTCCCGGCTTTCCGTTACGGAAATGCCCGGCGGTGGGGTGGCTGTCCCTATTTTTTCCGCACTGCCCCGGCGAAGCAGCCAGCTGGGGGCGGCGCCCCACTTGTATAACGTGGCGTGGCCGGTGTCGAGATAGAGTTCCGCCAAGTCCACCGTGACCGCCCCGGCACTGCCCCGGAGGGCGAGAATGCTGTTGAGGGTGCGCAGGGCGTGGGCGGCGGGAAACCCGGCGGTGAGCATCTGCCGCAGAAGCGATCCCGCCGACTGCCCCTCCTGGGCAGCGCCCAGCCCGGTACCCATTCCGTCGCAGAGAAGGACGTAATACCGGCACTCGGGCCCCGGAAAGGCAAGGCACCTGTCGCCGTTGGCAAGCTCCTTGCTGCGGCTGCGGGCGGCGGCCTCGGCGCGAAACCAGGCCCTCGGCCGCTGCCCCCGGCGGGGCAGATCGTCGGCAAGCCCCCGCAGGAAATCTCCCAGAAACTGATACTGCTGCACCATCGCCGCCCGGTACTCCGACTGCCGGGCGCTGTCGGCTTTCAGAAGCTTTAATTGCTCCTGCCCCCGGCGAAGCTCCGGGATCAGCCGCCCCGACTTGCGGCATTGGGCTTCCAGCGGGTTTTGCAGCAGCGATACGTCCAGCGACGACTGCTGGGGGCAGCTGTTCCGGGCGGAGCAGCTGCCGCAGGCGCGCTGCCGCACTTTTTGCAGCACGGCGGAAGCGTCAACGGGGGGCGGCGCGGTCTCCAGAAAAAGCTGCTGGGTGACGCCGAGAACCTCCGCCCCCAGCTCCAGCCGCACCTGCGCCAGCCCCGTCTCCCCCCGGCGGCGGGCGGTCTCCGGAGAGGGCGGCATCAGAATGCCCAGCCCGCCGCCGAGAATCAGCCCCGGGAGCGGCGTATAATCCCGAATGCCGCAGATCGCCATTACCACCATACACGCCGCCCCCGGCGCGAGACAGCGCATCCACTTGCGCTCAAAGGGGATCATGCGGATCACGCCCGCGAGACACAGTACCGCCGTCATGGGAATGTTCGTCACCTGCGCCAGATCCAGCCCCAACCCTCCAAGCACCGCGGCGGGGAAAGCGCCGCCCACAGCCAGCGCGCCTGCCGCGAGATACCCCAATCCAAGATAAGGCGTCGGTGAAGCCTGCGCCAGCGCCAGCACTGCCACGCCGCCCACCAGCCAGTCGGTGACGGCGGTGCGTCTGCGCAGCGCCACGGGGAACAGCAGTCCCGCCCCGGCGGCGAGGACAATCCGCAGGAAATAGACCGGCACCGGCACGGTATCCCGCAGCACCAGCTGGAACAGCAGTCCGGTCAGCGCCGTCAGAAACGCGGAAATGGCAGGGAAGATCAGCGGCTGTTCCTCCGGAATGTGCCGGGCAAGGAGCAGCGCCAGCAGTCCGCCGGAGGCCGACCACACCAGCCCCTGCAATCCCGCGATGCCCCAGAAGACCCAGTAGCCCAGCATGGCCCCCAGACTCATGACCGCCGCGTGCCAGCCGCTCATGGCTAAAATCAGCCCCATCGCCAGCGGCTGAGGGTAATTACCCAGACTGGCCGCGCTGAGCAGAAATCCGCTGCCGCCGCACAGGAGGACGACCCCTCCTGTGCGGATTTTGGGGTTCAGCAGCAGCCTTTGGCAAGTTCGCCGCCCCCGCCGCAGGTACGTTTCCATGGATGCAATCATTTCCACCACAGCCTTTCCTTAGTGATGGGAAAATCCTATCACGCCGAGAAAAATTATGCTGTCGGATTCGCAATGGTGAGAAAGTTTCTTAGGAAGCTCTGGTTAAATTGACAAGAGCTGGCAGCGAGAGATTTTGGCTCCGGGCAAAGCACGGAAAATGGAGGAATACTGTATGTATTTCCCATTTTTCGTGCTGAAGACCGGGGGCAAAAGATCCGCTGTCCAGCCGCAGGCAATTTAATCAGAGTTTCCCTTGCATCGGAGGCGGGATGGGTGTATAATGACCTGTAATTAAGGAAGCTGGAAGGGAATCAATGACGGCCATGGGCAGAGAATTTGAACTGAAATACCGGGCGGATTCCGGGAATATTGCCGCCATTCGGGCAGCATTCGGGGATTTTTCCGAGATCCGGATGGAAACGGTCTATTATGACACTTTGGACGCCGCCCTGAGCCGCCGGCGCTGGATGCTCAGACGCCGGTACGAAAACGGGACCTCCGTCTGCACCCTGAAAACGCCCCTCCCTGACGGCAGCCGGGGAGAGTGGGAAACCCCATGTGACGATATCGGGTTGGCAGTGAAAGAGTTATGTAAACTCGGCGCGCCGGAAGACCTGCTGCCCCTGACGGCAGGCGGCCTGACGGAAGCCTGCGCCGCCCGGTTCACCCGTCTGGCAAAGCAGATCGTTCTGGAACGCTGCACCGTGGAGCTGGCGCTGGACGAGGGCACGCTGATGGGCGGCGGGAGGACGCTTCCATTCGCCGAAATGGAAGTGGAACTGAAATCCGGCGAAGAAGCCGCCGCGACTGCCTTTGCCGAAGCGCTGGCACAAAAATTCAACCTGACACCGGAACCCAAAAGCAAGGCGCAGCGAGCCATGGAGCTGCTGCATTAAGGACATACAGGAGAGAGAAATATGCCCAAATTTGAGACGCTGTTTTCCAAATACGACCGTCTGGTGCTGTTCGACACCGAGACCACCGGCCTAGCCTACAACCGGGACGAGATCATCGAGTTTGCCGCCGTGGTGCTGGAGCGGGTGGACGGAACGCCCCAGGTGGTGCAGGAGTACGACCAGCTGGTCGCCCTGTCCCCCGGCGGGTTTGTGCCGCCGAAAATTCAGGAGCTGACCGGCATCTCTACCCAAGACCTGCGGGAACGGGGACTGCCCAAGACCAGAGTCTGCCGGGACATCGCGGAGATGATTCAGGGCAACACCCTGCTGCTGGCCTACAACGCCCATTTTGACCTGAGTTTTCTATTCTATATGCTTCTGCGGGACGGCGACCCGGCCGTGCTCAAGGGCAAGGATAAGCTGGACCTGCTCACGGTCTACCGCGACCGCCACAGCTACCCCCACCGGCTGTGCAGCGCCATCGAGGCCTACGGCCTTTCCGGGAAGGTGGTCAATTCCCACCGGGCGGTGGACGACGTGCTTGCCACCGTGGCGGTGATGGAGGAAATGGAGAAGGAAAAGAACGATTTGGAGCGTTATGTAAACCTTTTCGGCTACAACCCCAAATACGGCATTGAGGGCAAGCCCATTAGCTCCATTACTTATAAGCCCCAGCCCTATAATCCCGTGAAGCCGCTGTACGAGGCGTAGTACCCCTATGGAATGGCTGAATGTTTTCGGGCTGGTCATGGTGGCAGTCATCATGATACCCAATATGCTGTTTGCGATGAAGTGCAAGGACGGATTCGTGAACAAATGGAACAACAAATCTGTGGAAACCGTGGAACAAATCGGCAGGTTCGGCTGCTTTGGATTTATGATCATCAACATTCCGGGAACCTGGTTCGGGTGGTGGTCTGACGAAGCGTTTGCCGTATATCTGGTCGTAGATGCCGTGCTGGTCACGCTTTACTGTGTGATCTGGGCGGTTTGTTTCCGGAAAAGCAGCGTTTTCAGAGCGTTGGCGCTGTCCATCATCCCCTCCGTTCTGTTCCTGTTCAGCGGGATTATGAGCCGGTCGATTCTCCTGACCATTGCCGCGGTATTGTTTGCGCCGAGCCATATTCTGATTTCGTATCAAAACGCAAAATAATTTTACCACAGGAGGTAAGAAAATGCTGAATCCATCCGCCTATGCTCTGGGTGCCAACCGCTCCTGCATCCGGGACCTGTTTGAATACGGCTGCCAGCGCGCCGCCGTTGTGGGACGGGAAAACGTCTACGACTATTCCCTGGGCAACCCCTCCATCCCCTCGCCGAAGGAGGTGGACGAGACGGTGCGCCAGATCCTCGACGACACCGATTCCCTGCTGATTCACGGCTACACCTCCGCCGTGGGCGATTACGCCACCCGCAAGGCCATTTCCGACGACCTGAACGCCCGCTACGGCGTGTCCACCGTTCCGGAGGAATTCTTCATCGGCTGCGGCGCGGCGCCGGAGCTGGTGAGCGTGTTCCGGGCGCTGGCAGTCCCGGGGGCGGAAATTCTGGCGGTCGCACCCTATTTTCCGGAATACAAGCCCTTCGCGCAGGAGGCGGGGCTGGAATTCAAGGTCGTCCCGGCGGACATCCCCTCCTTCCAGATCAACCTGACCGCCATGGAGCAGATGATCACGCCCAGCACGCAGGCGGTCATCCTCAACTCCCCCAATAACCCCTCCGGCGTGGTCTACACCCGGGAGACCTATCAGGCGCTGGCGGAAATCCTGAACAGCAAGGCCGCAGAGTACGGCCACCCCATTTACATCGTCTCCGACGAGCCGTACCGGGAGCTGGCCTATGGGGTCGAGGTGCCGTTCCTGCCGGAAATTTACCGGGATACCGTCATCTGCTATTCCTATTCCAAGTCTCTGTCCCTCCCCGGCGAACGAATCGGCTATGTGTATGTGCCCCAGAAGGCCACGGACGGCAAAGCGCTGTATTCCGCCGTTGCGGGGGCTGCCCGGGCGGGCGGTCACGTCTGCGCCCCCAGCCTGTGGCAGAAGGTCATCGCCCGGTGCGCCCATCTCCGCCCGGACTTGGAGAGCTACGACCGCAACCGCAAGGCGCTGTACGAGGGGCTGACCCGGATGGGCTACGAAATGGCGAAGCCCGACGGCGCGTTCTATCTGTTCATCAAAGCCCCCGGCGGCGACGCCAACGCGTTTTCCGACGCGGCGAAGAAAAAAGACCTGCTGGTCGTCCCCGGCGACGGCTTCGGCTGCCCGGGATATTTCCGCATCTGCTACTGCGTGAGTCTGGAAATGATTCAGAAGAGTCTGCCGGTGTTCGAGGAACTGATTCGTTGCGGAGAGTGGTAAAGCGTTTTCCGGATTACAATGGACGGGGGAGTGAAGTTTTATGGACATGGTTTATGAAACTGAACGAAAAATAATCATGGCAGTTTGTTATAACGAAGTTATTAAATATCTGGAAGGCAAGGGAATATATACAATTTGTAGTGATCCCAGAGATAGACAGTCTCCCCATGCCTTTAATTTCAGTATAGAATGCTATAATAAATTCGCTGCCAACCATCCTCAACTTGAATTGGACAGACGGTTTTCGGAAGAAATCATTTCAAAATTAAAAAGCGATAAATGTAATGTTTATGATGTTTATTATCTTTTTAACTGCCTTGCTGCCCAATTAAGATTGGAAAAGAATGGTATTGCGTCATTTGAGGTAGAAAAATCCAAACTGGATGAAATATGCCGATTATTAAGAGGAAAAACACTTACTCTTCAAGATGACTTAAAGACATGCCACGACAAAAAGGGAGAATATTATACAGACGGTATGTTTGGATATATGCAAAGCGAAAGTAATCGCGTGTATCACGAGACCGGTAAAAGAATTTTATGAGCTGAAGAAGTGAAAGCAGCAAATTCAGGCCGTTGGTATCCATTTTCATGGACACCAACGGCCTGTTTCCATGCTAATCGGCCAGAAAATCCGGAATGAACCCGGTGTCCGCCGCCTCGGCTTCCTGCGTGAAGCCTTCCAATTCGTTCAGATACATCCAGCTGAGCACTGCGTCGTATTCCTCATCGGTGACCCGGCGGTCGAAGGGGGCGGGAAGTCCGCCCATGGGCGTGTACTGGCGCATCAGGCTTACCAGCACCTCCCCGGGGGCGAAATTCTCCCCGATCCAGTCCAGCACCCGCAGAGAGTTCTCCACATTTCCGGGCAGGATCAGGTGGCGGATAATAACGCCCCGGGTGACCTTCTCCCCCTCCCAGCGCACCGCACCCACCTGCCGCACCATCTCCCGGATGGCGTCGGCGGCCACGGGAAAATAGTCCGCCGCCCCGGACAGCTGCCCCGCCAGACGGGCATCCGCGTATTTGAGGTCGGGGAGGTAAATATCGACGCACCCATCCAGCGCCCGCAGCGTCTCCACCTGTTCGTACCCGCCGCAGTTGTACACCACCGGCACGGGCAGTTTCGGCCGCAGCGCCGGGAGGATCGTGGGCAGAAAGTGGGTGGGGGTCACAAGATCGATGTTTTCCGCCCCTTGGGCAATGAGGTCTTCAAACAGCTGCCTGAGTCCGGCGGAGTCCGTGGCCTTCCCTACCGCGCCGCCGCTGATGGCGGCGTTCTGGCAGTAGCGGCACCGGAGCGTGCAGCCGCCGAAGAAAACCGCGCCGCTTCCCCCAGCCCCCGCCAGCGCCGGTTCCTCCCATTTGTGGAGCATGGCTTTGGCCACGAGGGCGGTATCCGGGCAGCCGCAGAAGCCCCGCTGCCCCGCCGTTCTGTCCACGCCGCACCGCCGGGGGCAGAGATTGCAGTTTACATAATCCATACGCATCCCATCCTTTTGGGGTATCATATCAGTTTTTTCGCCTTTTCTCAACCCCGTACTTTACCGGCGGGGGAAAATGTGGTAAACTACAAAAAATAAACTGTCTGCGCCCCTCGCAAACAGCGATTTTGAAAGGCGAAATTATTATGGAAATCCGATTTGCCGAAACCCGGGACATTCCCGGTATGATTAACTTGCTGCTTGAGGTGGGGGAAGTCCACCACCGCATCCGTCCCGACCTGTTCCGGGCGGGCGCGCAGAAATATGACGAGCAGACCCTCGCCCGGATGCTCACCGATGACACCCGTCCCATTTTCGTGGCCGTCGAGGACGGGAAGGTGCTGGGCTACTGCTTCTGCATTTTGCAGGTTCGGAAAAACGACCCGGTGCTCTTAGACGACCACACACTGTACATCGACGACCTGTGCGTGGACGAAGCCTGCCGGGGCAAGCACGTGGGGCAGGCGCTGTACGACCACACCGTGGCCTACGCCCGGAGAATCGGCTGCCGCACGGTGACACTGAACGTATGGTGCGGCAATGACAGCGCCATGCACTTCTACGAAAAGCAGGGGCTGAAACCCCGGAACATCCACATGGAAACCGTTTTGTGAGGAATGCCATGCTAATCAAGAACCAGATTTACGAAGCCGAAATCACGGACTACACCGCCGAAGGACAGGGCGTCGCCCATATCGAGGGCTGCGCCGTGTTTATCCCCAACGCCGTCGCCGGGGAAAAGGTGCGCGTCCGGGTGGAGAAGGCGCAGAAAACTTGGGCGGCGGGAAAAATCGTGGAGATTCTGGAAAAGTCCCCCCACCGGGTCAACCGGGAGTGCGAGGTCGCCAAGCTCTGCGGCGGCTGCGATTTCTGGCACATGGACTACGCCGAGGAGACCCGGCTGAAAGCCGAACGAGTGAAAAACTGCTTAAACCGTATCGGCGGTGAAAATCTGGCGGAAGTCCCCATTCTCGCCGCTCCCGACTGCCACGGCTACCGCAACAAGGCGCAGTATCCGGTGGCGGTGAAAAAAGGGCGCGCCTACGCCGGATTCTACCGGGCTGGCACCCACGACGTGGTGGAAAACGCCCGCTGCCGCATTCTCCCGGAGGAGATCGACGCCGCGAAGGATGCGGTAATTGATTATGTAAACCAACACCGGGTCAGCGTCTACGACGAGACCACCGGCAAGGGGCTTCTGCGGCATATTTACGTCCGCCGGGGCGCGGTGTCCGGGCAGGTTCTGGTATGTCTCGCGGTGAACGGCGAAAAAATCCCCCGGCCGGAGGCGCTCGTCCAGCGGCTGAACGGGATCCCCGGCTTTACCACGCTGGTGCTGTCCGTGAACACGAAGCGGGGCAACGCCGTGCTGGGCGACCGCTTTCTCACCCTCCACGGCCCCGGCTATATCGAGGACACCCTCTGCGGCCTGAATTTCCGTCTGTCCCCCCGGTCATTTTATCAGGTGAACCACCATCAGGCGCAGCGGCTGTACCAGATGGCGATTTCTCAGGCGGAGATCACCAAGGCCGACACGGTGCTGGACCTGTACTGCGGCGTCGGCACCATCACGCTGGCCATGGCTGGCGCGGCGGGGAAGGTCATCGGCGTAGAGGTCGTCCCTCAGGCGGTAGCGGACGCCCGGGACAACGCGGTGCGGAACGGCATCACGAACGCGGAATTTTTCTGCGCGGACGCGGGCACGGCTGGCGGCTGCAGTTCGCCGTTGAGCGGCTTCAATGCCTGTGTTGGCTGTGTGGTAACGTCCGGCTGCGTAGGGATAACAACGGGCGGCTGCGCCGCTGGCATCATCCGGATCCCAAGGATCTGTGTAAACAGCAGCCGCACACAGGCGCCAAACATCGGATGGTTATGGGATTCTCTGCCATCCCAGCGCTCCCAGAGCGTCGTCGCACCGTTTCGTTTCATATGTGCAAAGGACGCTGCTTCGCTGTCATTGGTCAGAAGTCTTACTGCCAGATCCCCTGCGCCGATGGAAAACAGTTGTTCCAAAAGCATCGACGTGCCGAAAATTCCGGTATCAAAACGTTCGAGCGCTTCATATTTTTCGACCAGATGCTTTTTCGTCCGCTCATCCCCAAGCCCAAGTGCCAGTCCATAGGCGTTGCCTGCTGCCCTTCCTTCGCAGAAATCTCCGGTTTCCGGATCGAAATAAGCGTCAAGAAAAGCATTTTTGACATTCTTTTCCCGCTCCGCAAATCGAATTAGCAGTTTATTATTCATTTTTTCTGAAATTTGCATCATTTCCTGCAATCCATGCAAGTAGTAGAACGTATTGATAAATGCCTCCGGCAGCTGCTCCTTTTCCTCTGATGCCGGGAAGCACCAGTCGCCCAGACACCAGCCGCCCTCCTCTTCGCGAACCACAAGTCCTTTTTCACTGTGGGCATCCATATAATCGAACCAGCGCAGGATCGCGTCATAGCCCTGCACAAGCAGGCTGTCGTCCCCATAAATTTTTGCCCATGCGAGCGGAACCTGATACACTGCACAGCCCCAGCCGCCGGGTCCTCCTCCCCCGCCCAGAAACGGCGCGGTATGTGGGATATGTCCGGTTTCTGCGCCCTGGCTGTCCAAAATATCCTGATACCATTTCCGATACAGCTCTTTGGTATCCAGAAGCAGCATCGCTGTTTCCGCCGTCAGCTGACCGTCTCCGGTATATCCAAGCCGTTCTCGGTGCGGGCAGTCTGACGGAATGCAGCCGTGATAATTGTCCAGCTGCGTACGAATATAGGCTTCATAAAGCCAGTTCAGCACAGGATCCGAGCAGGAAAAACTGCTGGTCACCGCCACATCCGTATGGATCACCTCTGCACACAGCACCTCACATGGACCCTCCGTCTCAAAATAACGAAAGCCATGCCAACAAAACAACGGATGCAGTGTCTGTATCCTTCCGTCGCAGATATAATGATCCTGCTGCAGCTGATCGCTGCCGCCGATTCGAAATCCAGCGTACCATCTGCTGCCAGCTCCTCTGCATGGCGTACCGTAATGCATTCTCCTTTTTTTCCAAGGCAGGAAAGCACAACGCGCCCGGCGATATTTTCCCGACAGTCATAAATTTTTCTGCCATCGTACTCCCCAATCAGGATCGGATAAAGCTTTCGGATCACACGATCCGGTGGACAGGTCTGCTCTTCTAAAAGGGTTTCCGGTGCATGGACCGGCTGTGCTGGCTTCCAACCGGATAAATCAGCGCCCGGATCCTGCCAGCCTTCCGGCTCTTTCCGCAAATCCCGCACCTCTCCCAAAAAGAGGTTGTTTTTCAGCAATCCGCCCGGATGCCACAATGTCTGCCGGTCGCTTTCAATCCATTCCTGTCTTCCGTCTGCATCCGTCAACGTCAGCTCAAACCAAAGCTTCGGCAGACCGAAAACAAATTTTCCTTCGGCAATCCGCTCTGTCTGATGATACCAGCCATTGCCCAGTCGTACTGCAAGTACGTTTTCTCCTGCCTTTAAATATGGAAGTAAGTCAAAGCTTAAATACCGGCAGCGATGTGCGCTGCGCTCCTCCCATACCGGATACGTCGTTTCACAGCCGAGCACCGACGCGTAGTTTGTCATCGCCGGCATCAGCTCCTGATCGCTGATCCTTTTTCCATTGATATAGAATAGAAAATACCCCAGTCCGCAGATTTCCAGACGGGCGCTTTGAAAGCGCTCTGTCCTATCCAGCCAGAAGCTTCTTCGAAACAGCGGCGCTTCACAGCCTGCTCCGCCGCAAATCCAGTGTTCTTTTTTCAATCTTGATTCCCTCACGCAGCCCTTGCCGCCCCAATATCAGAAAACATACCGCCCTGACATCTGCTTAGATGATAGAACGGCATACACACTCTTCTAAATATTGGAAGTCTGTTTATTACTGACTTACTGTCATTTTCCCCAGTATTTCTTCCACTTCCTCTACACTCATCAG
>ERZ772812.1066-NODE-1066-length-21127-cov-17.745966_pt1 | contig 21127 bp, 15 predicted proteins | sample MGYA00511343_ERZ772812 | MGnify/ENA primary metagenome ERZ772812 (study PRJEB29015, sample SAMEA2737706) | human gut metagenome | biome: human gut; feature: human-associated habitat; material: faeces | place: China | collected 2012 ...
AGATTTTCAAACCGATAAGTTGGGACGAAAGACCCGCTGAGCGCCGCAGCCGATTTATTCAGAGGTTCCCTAGTCACTGAACTTCCTTTCGCCAGACAAGGGGAGATAGTGAGGAACTCTCAACGTACACCTCATATCTTACCTAAGTCTGGCGAATAGACTTCGACCAGTCGATGTCGGAGGATTGGGTGAAGTCTTGCAGGGGGACATATTTCCACTTTGATGGAGTAATATCCTGAGTTACTTTCAGAATTCCGAGTGTTGCTCTAGCAAACTTCGTTTTAATGTATTTTGTTAGATTTTCTGATTCTGTTAATGTGTCAAAATTGCCTATACTAAGAAAGAATTCTGTTGAACCCATCTCCGGCCGGAAACATCAAGTCGGACAAGGAAAAGTCCACAGAGAAAATCGACGGCGCCGTGGCGACGATCATGGCGCTTGACCGTGCTATCCGCTGCGGCAACGAGAATGTAGAGAGCGTATACGACACAAGAGGTCTGCTGTTTATCTGAAATTGCAAATTTCTTGCGAACTGCTTGCATATCGCAAGCAAAAGTGGTATACTATATTCGCAAGGAGGCGATACGCTATGGCAAGAACTTCTAATGTATTCGCTCGTGTAGAGCCTGAAATCAAAGAGCAGGCAGAACAGGTGCTTGATCAATTGGGAATCCCCATGTCCAATGCGGTCAGTATGTTTCTTCGGCAGATCGTTCTGCAGCGTGGCATTCCGTTTGAAATGAAACTGCCGGAGCGCAAACCGGTAGCTTTCGGGTCTTTAACGAAGGAGCAGCGGGATGCAGAGCTTGAGAAAGGCATGGCAGATATCCGTGCCGGTCGCACCCATTCTGCACAAAGCGTCATGGATGAACTGAAAAGAGACTACGGCGTATGAATTGGGAAGTAGAATTCACCGACCAGGCAAAACAGGACCTTCGGGATATTCTGGACTATATCACCTATGAGCTGCAGGAACCGCAGGTCGCTGTGAACCTGGTGCGGCAAATTACAAAAGAGATCCTCTCTTTGAACCAGATGCCCATGCGGTATCGGCTCTATGATGAGGAGCCTTGGCAAAGTCAAGGATTACGCTGCTTCCCGGTCAAAAACTATCTCATTTTCTATTACCCGGACGAAAGCAAAAGCACGGTCTATGCCGTGCGTGTGATTTATGGTGGACGGGATATCAGACGTCAACTGAGCGAAACCGAAACGATCTGAATTCAACACAACGAGAGCATCTGTCTACGGACAGGTGCTTTTCTTTTGCCCATTTTTAAGGAGCGTGATTTAGGGAACCTCTGAATAAATCGGCTGCGGCGCTCAGCGGGTCTTTCGCCCCAACTTATTGGTTTGAAAATCTTGAAATACACAAAGGATTCCTGCGATTTCCAAACCTCAATTTGGAACAAAATCCCTCGCTGACCGCTTTTGCGATTGAATCAGAGGTTCCTCAGATATGCAGCATACCTTCGGAAACAAAGCCGGGGCGCTCTCTTTTTTGGAGCGCCCCGGCCGTATTATTTTATTTATCGGTTGCTCAGGACGTTCTGCACATAGCGCATGAGGATCGCGGCGACCTGTGCGCGGGTCGCGCTGCCCTGCGGGTCGAGATAAACCGTGCCGTCCAGCTCCGTGCCGTTGATGAGCTTTTCGGCGTTCGCCCAGCGCATGGCCTCGAGGGCGTAGGCGCTGATCCCGGCCTCGTCGGGATAGGTCATGGCGAACGTGCCCTGCGCCATGGTCAGCCCCTTGAAGACGGAGTAGCGGTAGAGGATCGCTGCCATTTGCTCGCGGGTGACGCTGCCGTCGGGATCAAACAGGTCGCCGCCGATGCCGTTGACGATCTTGTTTTCCGCTGCCCAGATGACCGCGTCGGTGTACCATGTACCCGCCGCCACATCGCCGAACGGATTTTCCGTCGTGGGCTTCGGTTGACCCTCGAGCCGGTAGAGCACAGTCACGAGCATCGCGCGGGTCATTTCGCCGTCCGGCTCAAAGGTCGTGTCGGACGTGCCGTAGAACAGGCCGGACTTGAGAACGAAGTCGATGCCGACATGCGCCCAGTGGGTGCTTTCGGGGACGTCGACATAGGCGCTGCTCGGGCAGCCCTCGCCGCCCTCGCAGAGGGTGAGCATCGGCAGGACGGTTTCCTTCTGCTCGTGGCAGACCGTGCAGGTCTGGATGAGCTTGCCGGTCGCGGTCAGGGTCGGCGCAGCGGCGACGACGCCCATATCCCACGCGTGGCCGAGCGCGCCGACGGGCGTGTCGGTGTAGGAATAGTCGCAATGCTTGCAGGAGTGGGTCGTGTAGCCCAGCTCGGTGCAGGTCGGGGCGGTGACGACGGACGTCAGCTCGTGCTCGGTCATGGGAATGGGCACGGTGTGCGTCGCGCCGCATGAGCAGGCGTAGGTCATTTCGCCCTCGGCGGTGCAGGTGGCCTCCTTCGTGACCGTGCCTTCGTCAAAGGCGTGGCCGACGGGCGCGGTGTAGTCCGTCTTGTAGCTTTCCTTGCAGACCGAGCATTCATAGAGCGTGTAGCCCGGCTCGGTGTGGGTCGGCGGGATGACGGTCGTGCCCCATTTGTGGCCGCCCTCGACGACGGAGTCGAGGTAGGAGCTTCCACAGTTGGTGCAGGTGTGGACGGTGTAGCCCGCGCTCGTGCAGGTCGGGTCGACGACCGTCTCGGTGTATTCACAGTCGAGCCGCTTGCCGCAGACCGTGCAGAGGGTGTCGTGCAGCCCGTTCTCGCCGACTATGCAGGCGCCGGGCGTGCAGACGTGGAGCGTCCACTTGGCGTAGAGCACGGTGTCCTCCGTGACCGGCTGCGTGAAGTCAAACGCCTCCGTGAGCGCCTCGTCGGTGTACCAGCCCACAAAGTCGTAGCCGGTCGCCGTCGGCGCATAGGCCTCCGCCTTGCCGCCGACGGGAAGCGCGGAGAAGCCGTTTTCCACGCCGGTCAGATTGGACACGAACCAGACCGAGACGCCGAAGCTGGGATAGCCGCCGTTCTGCGCGGGGTCGAGCGTCCACGCGCGCATCCCGCTGCCGGGATTCCGGGAAATGTAGTCGTTGAGAGCGGTGAGCAGCGTGTCGCTCTGCATGGCGCTCTTGCGCAGGAGCGTGCCGTTCAGCGCGGATTCGTCCACGTAACCCTTCACCGCAAAGCCGTGCTGAACAAAGTTGTTTTCTACCGTGTGCCCCTCGCCGGAGAGATAATTCATCGGAGCAAGGCCGCCGATATAGGCTCTCGTGTCCTCGACCGCCGTTGCGCGGAGCTTCACGGCAAGATAGCAGTTGCGCATGGTGAGCGGGCCGCTCCAGCCTGTGGCGCCGCCGCCGACACCGCCGACAGAGATCGTGCTGCGCGGCACGCTGGCCTCGACGCTTGCGATCGCGTAGCAGTTTTCGATGCGGCTGCTCCAGGCATAACCGGTCAGACCGCCGGCGTTATGCGAGAAAGCGTTGCCGCTGTACAAATAGACGCTGCCGACAAAGCCGCAGTTTTGCAGCGTTCCCATGTTCAGATAGCCGACCAGTCCGCCGACGGAGTTCGAGCCGCCAACAGCCGAAGAGTAGGACACTGTGCCGAAGAGCAGAAGGTCGCGCACCGTGCCCTCGCTCACATAGCCGAACAGACCGACCTCGGCGATGGAGCGGGAATATCCCTGCGGGCAGGCAAACATTCCGGTGATTTTGTGCAGCCCGCCGTCAAAGGTGCCCTCGAAGACGAGGTGAATGGGGCCGCTGGCGGTGCGCGCAAGATAGCCGATCGGGATCCAGAGGTGGCCACTCAGGTCAATGTCTGCCGCGAGCGTGACGGTGCAGCCCTTGAAGGTGCTGCCGCTTTCGACCTTCTTCGCCAGCGCTGCGAGATCGGCTGCGTCATAAATGACCCAGTCGCCCGGCTCGGAGGCATAGAGCGTGGCGTCGTAGTTGCCCTCGTCCGTCCAGAAGGAGGTGAGCTTCGGCTGCTGTGCGGTCAGAACCGCGCCGCAGACGGAGCAGTGCTCGCCCTGCGTCAGAAGCTCGGTCTCGGGGTCGGTGACGGGGATGTGGCCGAGGGGAGCGCCTCTTTCAAAGGTGGCCTCCTGCTCTGTGCCCTCGGAGCTTTCGCCGCAGCGGGTGCAGGACTTGTAGTAGACGGTTGCATGGTCGCAGTCGGCCTCGGACCTGAGGTATTTTTCCCCGACGATCTCGGCGGTGAAATCGTGATTTGTGCCTGTGCCGTATTCGGCGCCGCAGTCCTCGCAGATGGGCTTATGGTTGCAGTCGGCTATGCCGCCGTGGCAGGGCTTGGTTTCGGTATGCGCGGCGTCGCGGGCGCAGACGCGGGTGTGCGTGCCGTCGCCGTTGGACGTCCACGCGCCCCAATCGTGCCCGAGCGGCTCGCCGTGCGTAAAGGTGGCTTCGAACTCCGTGCCCTTGGAGCTTTCGCCGCAGCCGGTGCAGGACTTGTAGTAGACGGCCGCATGGCCGCAGTCGGCCTCGGATTTCAGATACTTTGCATCAGCGACCTCGGCGGTGTAGCTGTGCGGCGCGAGGCTGCCATACGGCTTGCCGCAGACCTCGCACGTCGCCCTTTCCTTGCAGGTCGCCGTGCCGCCGCGGCAGGCCTCATAGACCGCCGTCAGGGTGGCGTCGCTGTGGGGCATCGTGCCGGTGTAGGTCGCGTTCGTGCCGACGCTGGTCGTGCTTGTGCCGACGGTCAGCTCCCAACGGGAGAAGTGCTGCCCGGCGGGGGCGTCCTTTGCCGTGTAGGTGATGGCGTCGCCGCCGACAACTGTGGCGGAGGTGCCCTCCTTAACGTTGACGAGCGTCAGCGTGTAGCTCTGCCTTTCTGCAAAGCGGGCGTATTTGTTCCTCGCCAGCACCGGCTGGGTGACGTTGCTCACGGGCGCGGCGCTTGCCTCGTCCGCGCCGACCCAGACGCCGTAATTTTCGGGGAGAGAGGTGTATACCGCGTTGGCGGCGGCCTGCGTCGATTGCAGGACGACCGTGCCGCCGGTGATTTGATAGGAGCTGGCGCCGTTGGCGGTGTTCGGGTCAACATACAGCGCGCAGTTCTCCGTGGCGGTCGCCCTGACCTCTGCGCCTGCGAAATTGAGCACGCCGCCGCGCTGCAAATAGAGCGGGTAGCCGGCATTCAGGGTGAGCTTGCCGTTTTTGAGCGCGGCCGTGCCATCCGTAACGACGACGCCGAGGCCGGCGCAGTCGGAGACGAGCTCGCCGCCGGTCATTTCAAAGCCGCCCGAGAGCTGCGCGCCCATGGACGAGCCGGAGAGGCTGAGCTTACCGGCGGTGAGCTTGTTTGCACCGTTGAGCGAGATCAGATCGCGCTTGCAGCGCTGAAAGAATACCTCCGTGCCGCTGAACTCGATCGCACTGTAGGCCGTGATGCCGTCCGCAGTCGGCGTCGAGCCGGTGCCGGTGATGTTGAGCCGGCCGCCGGAGAGCGTGGTCTTGCCCGCGCCATTCTGGAGCCGCAGACCCGTCTCGCCGCAGTTGAGATTGAGCGTGCCGCCTGTCATCTCGAGCGTACCGCCTGTGTTCTTGGTGAGCTGAATGCCGATCAGGGCGTTCGCCGTGACGTTGACGTTGCCGCCGATCTTCAGTTTTCCCGTGCCGTTGTTGAGGTAGCCGCAGGTCGTGGCATTGAGGGTATGACTGCCGCCGCTGAAATCGACGGTTCCCGCGCGCATGTTCTGGATCGCCGTGTAGACGTTGCTGATGCTGAGCAGACCGGTGTCAAAGGAGACCGAGCCCTTTGCATAGATGCCGACCGAGCCGCCTTCCGCGGTGTTTGTGCCCTTCAGATACAGTCGGCAGGTTCGATCGCTGCCGTCGGTCAGCGAAAGCTTCGCGTTTTCGTCAACATACACGCAGATATTCGGGGCGGTCACATCGACCGTGCTGCGCTTGAGTTCTGCCGAGGCGTTCGGCTGGAGATGTATGCCGTATGAGTCAGATGAGGTCAGCACAACGTTGGCGTCCTGAAACAGGAGCTTGCCGCCGACAGCGCCCTTGTTTTCAGCGGCGATCGCCGCGGCTTTCGTGCCGTTGAGCGTCAGCTTGCCGCCGGCTGCGTTGTTGACGGTAACGCTGCCCTGCGAATAGAGCGGATAGGTTGCGTTGATCGTGCCGGAGCAGTTGCTCACGAGGTTCGTCGTGCCGGAAGAAAAGTTCAGGCCGGAGGTGAGCGTGCCGTTCAGATTCATGGAAAACTCGGTGCCCGCAATGTTTGCGGCGGCTTTTTCAAGCATAAAGACGCCGTGAGCGCATTTCTGCGCGTCGAGCGTGCAGCCGCTGATCGACGTATACCCGCCCGCGCGGATGAGACTGGCGTATCCCACCTTGTTCGTTACCGAGTTGTCGGTCATGCTGAGCGTGATGTCCTGAAGCGTCAGCTGCGCGAAGGAGGAGATGCCGACGCGGGTCGTGCCGTCAGGCTCCGGATTCGTGACGCCGATGCTCTTGGAGTTGATGACGATCTTGTCGAGGCTTTTGTTGCCGCTCTGCCCCTTAATCGTGGCGTCGGCCTCGAACATGAGGGCATGATTCGTCTGCTCCTGCCCAATGTCGGAGCCGCCGATCGGGCTGCTGTCAAGCAGGTTGATCGTGGTCGTGCCGTTGACGTTGATGGTCAGGCCGGGAATGTTGCTGTAGATCAGAGCATTGGTTCGGGAGGTGCTGACGGTCAGGCTGTTCAGCGACAGCGTTTTGGTCTGCGGGGAATAGACCGCGCTGCCGACCTCACCGGTATAGGTGAGATTGGTGCTTGTGAACTGGAATTCGTTGATGTACAGATCATACTCCGTTGCCGCGAAGACCGCTGTCGGCAGGACGGACAGCAGCAGGCACAGGATGATGAACAGGCTTAGGATCCTTTTTTTCATTCGGTTACCTCCTTTGATGCAGGTGTGGCAGTCAATTGCGGAAATGAGCGGCGGATTCGGCGAAAATGCGATTTGAATCACAATCCAATTATATATCAAAAAATGGAAAAAAGCAAGAGCGGAATGAAAAAAACGTGCGGTGCGTCAATTTTTTCATGCACGCGCCGGGAAAACGGAATGCGGGGCAAAAAAGAGCGCCGGCATTGCAAGAATGCCGGAACTATGATAAAATAAATGGAAGGAAAGGTGGGCTCGGCATGGTGAACGGCTTCGATCTGAAAATTGCGGATATCCCGATCCGGTTTACGGCGTCCTTTGAAATGGAGATCCCGCCGGAGCTGCGCGCGTTTTTAACGCCGCCGCAGACGCCCGAGGAGCGCTATGAGCTGGTCGCAACGGCGTGTCCGCCGGACGGACGCGGCCTGCCCCGCTGCGCCGATCCGCAGGGGCTGTCGATCTTCCGGATGCCGGACGGCTGGCTGCGGGTGTTTCATGCGCTGCGCGCGCCGGACGGAACGGAGACGGCCGCGCATTACCGCGACGACGGCCGAAACACGGTCTATCTGCCTGCTGCCGACCTCGCGCGCTATACGCACCGCTGCACCTTCGCGCCGCTGCTGGGCGGCGAGGCGCTTTTCGCGCGGCACGGGGCGATGATCCTGCACAGCTCGCTCGTGCGCACGGCGCGCGGAGGGCTGCTGTTCTCCGGCGTGTCCGGGGCGGGGAAATCCACGCAGGCCGCGCTCTGGGAGCGCTTCCGCGACGCAGAGGTGCTCAACGGCGACCGCAGCGTGATCCGCCGAAGGGACGGGCGCTTCCTGGCCTATGGCTCGCCGTTCTGCGGCTCGTCGGGGATTTATCGCCCGGAAAGCGCGCCCGTCCGCGCGTTGTTCTTTCCGCAGAAGGCACAGGACTGCGCCTGCACCCGGCTGACGCCGATGCAGACCGTGCGGATGCTCTATCCGGGGCTGACGCTGAACAGCTGGGACGCCGCGTTCATGGCCGTTATAACCGAGCAGCTGACCGCGTTTGCGCAGGAGGTTCCGGCGTTCGTGCTGCGCTGCCGCCCGGACGAGGCAGCCGTCGAGGCGGCCGAGCGCGCGCTCGATACATTATAATAATAATACTAAAAAGCTTGCATCCGTCATTCGGATGCAAGCTTTTTCAGCAATTCGGGCAGCTCCGGGAGGCTGTGGATCTCATAGGTCGGGCGGATGTCGGGGCGGCCGGGGCTGTGCTTCGGGTTGAACCAGCAGGTGTCGATTCCGGCGTTTCGGCCGCCGAGGATGTCGCTGGTCAGGCTGTCGCCGATCATCAGCGCGGCGCGGGGATCGAAGCCTGCGATGTGCGAAAAGCAGTAGTCAAAATATGCGCGCTCCGGCTTGTGGTGGCCGGTGGTCTCAGAGATAAAAATATCCTGAAAATAGGGGACAATCCCGGCGCTGGCCAGACGCGATTCCTGCGTGTCGGCCACGCCGTTGGAGGCGATGAAAAGCCGGTAATGCGGCGCAAGCGCGGCCAGAAGCTCCGGCGCATGGGGGACGAAATAGTGCCCGATGCCGAGATAGCCGCGATAGAGCGCCTCGGCGTGCTCCGGATCGAGGGAAAGCCCCAGCTCGCCGAACAGCAGCGCGAAGCGCCGCACCAGCACCTCGTCGCGCGTCAGCTCACCGCGCTCGAAGGCCTCCCACTGCGCGATGTTGATGGCGCAATAGCGGTCGATGAGCACGTCGGTCGGCTCGAGGCCCAGGTCGCGGAAGGCCTTGCGGATCGCGACCTGCTCGGCGGCGTCAAAATCCAGCAGCGTGTTGTCCAGATCAAACAGCAAAAACCGGTATTGCTTCATAGCGCCGCTCCGATCCGGTTCGAGAGCGCCGCAAAGGCCGGAATATCCAGCGTTTCGCCGCGCACATTGGGCGCAAGCCCGGCCTCGGCGAGCAGCTCGGTCAGGCGTGCCTTGGGCAGCTGCGGGAAGCCTGCAGCCAGACCGTTGAGCAGCGTCTTGCGCCGCATGGCAAAGCTGGCGCGCACGGTCCTGAAGAACAGCGCCTCGCTGTCGATCGCGGCCGGGGGCGCCGTGCGGCGCACGAGGCGCACCACGGCGCTCGTGACCTTCGGCTGCGGCACGAAGCAGGACGCCGGAACGTCGAACAGCAGCTCCGGCTCGGCGTGATACTGACAGAGAATGGAGAAGGCGGAATAATCCGGCGCTCCGGCGCGCGCGCAGATGCGCTGCGCGACCTCCTTCTGCACCATGACGGTGATCGCGTCGAAGCAGCGGCTCTCGAGCAGCTTGGTCAGCACCGGAGAGGTGATGTAATAGGGGAGATTCGCGCAGGCCAACGGACGCAGCCCTGCGAATTTCTCCTGCACGAGCGCCGGCAGATCGGCCTTGAGCGCGTCTGTGAAGCGCAGCTCCAGATTGTCGAAATCCGCCATCGTCTCGGCGAGCACGGGCGCGAGCGACGTGTCCACCTCGAGCGCGACGACCTTACCCGCGCGGGCGCAGAGCGCCTGCGTCAGTGAGCCGAAGCCCGGCCCGATCTCGAGCACGCCGCAGGATGCGTCGACGCCGCTCTCGGCGGCGATGCGCTCGGGTACCCAGCGCTGATTGAGAAAATTCTGCCCCTTGGCCTTGGAAAAATGGAAGCCGTATCGGCTCAGCAGCTCGCGGATCTGCTGCATATTGCAAACGTCGATCATAAAAAACCACCTCTTTCCTGATAGTATATCAGAAAAGAGGCGATTTTGCAATTCCGATCAGTTCAGAATGTACAGGGTGCAGGTGCGCACGCCGAAGGCGTAGCACTCGGCAATGGTGTTGAAGTAGAGGTCGACCTTGTAGCCCTTGATGGCGCTGCCGGTGTCCTCTGCGACGCAGTAGCCGTAGACATACTGGCCGTCGTTCGAGACGATGTACATTTTGGTGCCCAGCGGGATGTAGTTCGGGTCGACGGCAATGGCGCCGACGCGGGCGACCGTTCCGGAATAGGTATAGCCGGTGTAGCCCTCGCAGGAATAGGCCGTGGCCTTGACCGTCAGCTTCTGCGAATAGGTGTAGGTCGTGCCGTTGGAGGTCGTGATGGTGTTCTCGCCGATCTCGGAGCGATCCGGGTCGGACGGCTCCTGCGGCGCCGAGGGCGACTCGCTGCCGTTGTCGGAAGGCGTCGTCGTGCTGCCGCTTCCGCCGTTGTTGCCGTCGGAGGGGGTGACGCTGCCGTTGTTGTCGTTCGACGGCTTGCTGTTCCCACCGTCCGAGGGCTTCGAGGGACTGCTGTCAGACGGTTTCACCGCCGTGCCGCCGGTTGTGTCGATTGCGCCGTGCCCGCCGACCTGCGAGAGGATCGTGCGCTTGACGCCCGTGACGACCAGCCGCGTGACGGCCTCCTGCGTGACAGTCTCGGTCAGAACCTTGCGGCTGACCTCCTCGCCGTCCTCCAGAACGATCTGCGCCTGACAGTGCTTCGAGCCGTCGGCGCCCTCCACGAGCACGATCTCCTCATCGGGGCCAAGCTCGGGATCCTCGAAATAATTCGTCTGGTAGGAAATGACCTCGTCGTATTCCTCCAGCCGGATCTCCTTCTGGACGATCGAGACGGTCATGCCGTTGAAAGTCCGGCGGTCGGTCTGGCAGGAGAGGACGTCGTTCGCGCCCGGAACGATGTTCATCCGGGAGAGCAGCTCCGCGACCGTCTCGCCGTAGCTGGAGACTGTCCGGCTCACACCGTGATGGATCACGGTGATGCGCTGCATCCGTTGAACGTCGATCTTGCCGACGCCGTCGGTATAGGTCGTGGTGTAGGTATCCTCTTCGCCCAGCTTGATGCCGACCTCCTTGAGAACGGTCTCGGGGTCGCGGCTGAAGGAATTGTGCGCCGTGACGAGATCGCCGTCGGTGATGACATACCGGTTTTGAGCAAAGACCGTGAAGGACAGCAGACTGACCAAAAGGGTGGCGACGACCGCCGAGGCGATCATGCGGCGCAGCCAGACGCGCTTGCCGGATTGCTCAGAATTTGCTCTGCGCATAAGAGTATCCTCCTTTCATGACGTGGTAAGGTAAGATGCGAAACTATTGTTACCGAATTGTAACTACGAGCTTATTATAACAAAAATAACGGATTTGTCAAGGGTTTTATTAAAAACCAAGAGTAACGCGAACTTTTTTAGCGGTTATGTAAACGTTATGAGAACAAGATGAACGCCGCGCACCGATGAGAAGGCACTATATCTTGTGAAAAAATTACAAAGCGGTTAACATAATTAAAAATTAAAGAAACCATTTGACAATTGGCGAAAAAAGTGCTATATTGACCATGATAAAACGGCTATGACGAAGATAATCGCAGAATTCGGACGGTCAGAGAGGGAGCGGTTGGTGCAAGCTCCTGCGAACGGTCTGCGTGCAACCGCTTCCGAGTCGCTCTGCCGAACCGAGTAGGCAGAGACGGGTGCGCCCGTTACTGCGCGAACGAGCGGCAGTGCCCTTGGCGCTGCAAGCAGGGTGGAACCGTGGGAACCAAAGCTTCTCACCCCTGAATTTTCAGGGGTGATTTTTTGTTGCGCAAAAGCATGGCAAAATAAGAAATGTGCCCCTAATTATTAAGGAGGGAATCCCAATGTCAGAAGAAAACCAGTACACCTTTGAAAACGAGGCCTATCGCAAGACCTATTGGCACACCTGCTCGCATGTTATGGCGCAGGCCGTCAAGCGTCTGTATCCGCAGGTGAAGCTTGCCATCGGCCCGTCCATCGACAACGGCTTCTACTACGATTTCGACAGCGATTTTGCCTTCACGCAGGAGCACCTCGACGCCATCGAGGCCGAGATGAAGAAGATCTGCAAGGAGCGCCTGCCGCTTGTCCGCAGCGAAAAGCCGCGCGCCGAGGCCATCGCCTATATGGAGGAGAAGGGCGAGCCGTACAAGGTCGAGCTGATCCGCGACCTGCCGGAGGACGCCGTCATCTCGTTCTATACGCAGGGCGAGTTCACCGACCTCTGCGCCGGCCCGCATCTTGACAGCACCGGCCGCATCAAGGGCAACGCCGTCAAGCTGACGCAGTGCTGCGGCGCCTATTGGCGCGGCGATTCCAAGCGCAAGATGCTCCAGCGCATCTACGGCGTCGCCTTCCCGAAGAAGGAGGAGCTGGAGGAATACCTGCAAAAGCAGGAGGATGCGCGCAAGCGCGACCACAACAAGCTCGGCCGCGAGCTGGAGTATTTCTCCACCGTCGACGTGATCGGTCAGGGTCTGCCGATCCTGCTGCCCAAGGGCGCCCGCGTCATTCAGCTTTTGCAGCGCTGGGTCGAGGACGAGGAGCAGAAGCGCGGCTATCTTTTGACCAAGACGCCGCTCATGGCCAAGCGCGAGCTTTATAAGATCTCCGGCCACTGGGATCACTACCTCGACGGCATGTTCGTCATGGGCGACCCGGCTGACGACAGCAAGGAGTGCTTCGCGCTGCGTCCGATGACCTGCCCGTTCCAGTATCAGGTCTTCCTGAACCGCGCCCGCTCCTATCGCGACCTGCCGATGCGTCTCGGCGAGACGTCCACGCTGTTCCGCAACGAGGATTCCGGCGAAATGCACGGCCTGATCCGTGTCCGCCAGTTCACGATCTCCGAGGGACACATCGTCCTGCGCCCGGATCAGCTCGAGGAGGAGTTCAAGCACTGCCTCGATCTTGCCAAGTATTGCCTCGGCACGGTCGGCCTGCTTGAGGACTGCACCTTCCGCTTCTCCCAGTGGGATCCGAGAAACCCGAACAATAAGTACGAGGGCACGGCCGAGCAGTGGAACGAGGCGCAGGAGATTATGGGGCGAATCCTCGACGATCTCGGCGTGAAATACACCATCGGCATCGACGAGGCCGCATTCTACGGCCCGAAGCTCGACATTCAGTATAAGAACGTCTTCGGCAAGGAGGACACCCTCGTCACCATCCAGATCGACCTGCTGCTTGCGCAGCGCTTCGGCATGGAGTACACCGATCAGAACGGCCAGAAGGCCACGCCCTATATCATCCACCGCACGTCCCTCGGCTGCTACGAGCGCACGCTGGCCTACCTCATCGAGAAATATGCCGGCGCGCTGCCGCTGTGGATGGCGCCGACGCAGGTGCGCATCCTGCCGATCACCGATCGCGCGCACGACTACGCCAAGCAGCTCGAGGCGCAGCTCTTCGCCAAGGGCATCCGCACCGAGAGCGACCTGCGCAGCGAGAAGCTGGGCTACAAGATCCGCGAGGCGCAGATGCAGAAGATCCCGTATATGCTGGTCGTCGGCGACCGCGACATCGAGAACGGCACGGTCTCTGTCCGCACCCGCGGCGGCGAGGATCTCGGCGCGATGAAGCCCGAGGACTTCATGGCCAAGTGCCTGCACGAGATCGAGACGAAGCAGCGCTGAATCCCGTCTGCTGACTGTATCATAGCAAAAACCACAGGTCGAAATCCGTCGTCCTGTGGTTTTTTGCTGTTCTTTTTCATAAAATTATGATATAATGGAAAAAAATCCCGAAGGAGGAGCAAAATGGAACCCTATGTGAGCTTTGCCATGGACAAAACCGTGGAGCTTTTGGCGATCGACAGCCCGACGGGCTACACCCGCGAGGCCGAGCGCTTCGTCTCTGAGCAGTTTGCGGCGCTGGGCTTTCCCGTCACGCGCACGGTCAAGGGCGGCGTGCTGGTCGATCTGGGCGGCGAGGACGCCGAAAACGCCCTGCTGCTCGAGGCGCACGCCGACACGCTGGGCGGTATGGTCGCCGAGATCAAGAGCAGCGGCCGCCTGCGCATCCGCAACGTCGGCGGCATGAACGCCAACAACGCCGAGGCCGAAAACTGCCGCATCGTGACCAAGGCCGACGGCATCTACGAGGGCACGCTGCAGCTATGCGACGCGTCGATCCACGTCAACGGCGACTACGGCACGACCGCCCGCAAGTGGGACACGGTCGAGGTTGTGCTTGACGAGCCGGTCGAAAACGCCGACGACGTGAAAAAGCTGGGCATCGGCGTGGGCGACTTCGTCTGCTTCGAGCCGCGCACGCGCGTGACCGCGTCCGGCTACATCAAGAGCCGCTTTCTGGACGACAAGCTGTCCGTCGGCATCCTGCTGGGCTTTGCCAAATTTTTGGCGGATCGCAAGCTGACGCCCAAGCGCCGCGTCTATGTCCACATCACCGTCTATGAGGAGGTCGGCCACGGCGGCGCGGCGTCCGTGCCGCAGGGTGTGACCGAGGCGATCTCCGTTGACATGGGCTGCGTCGGAGAGGGGCTGCAATGCACCGAGCGGCAGGTCTCCATCTGCGCGATGGATTCCGGCGGGCCTTATTCCTATGAGGTCGTCTCCGGCCTGATCGCCGCTGCCAAGCGCGAGGGCGCGGACTACGCCGTCGACCTTTATCCGCACTACGGCTCGGACGTTGAGGCGACGCTCAGCGCGGGGCACGACCTGCGTCACGGCCTGATCGGAGCGGGCGTCTATGCCTCCCACGGCTATGAGCGCAGCCATCGTGACGGCGTTTGCAGCACCCTCAAGGTGCTCAAGGGCTACCTCGAGCTATGAGGCGGCGCTACTGGCTGCCCGGCGGCGCGCTGATCGGCGTCGGGCTGGTGCTGCGGCTGTTCTTCGTCTACCTGCATTTTGCGGGCATGTTCCTGATGGGTGTCGGCGCGGTCGTGCTGCTGTTCGGGCTGGTCGACGCGCTGCTCCCGCGCTTTGTATGGCTGCGGGTTGTGCGGCTGGTCATGCGCATCGGCGCGGGGCTGGTGGCATTGGCGATGCTCGTCACAGGCATTGCCGTCGGCGTTGCCTGCGGCGGTTCAAAAAATCCCGAGGCAGACTATGTTGTCGTGCTGGGCGCTGGGGTCAACGGAACGGCGCCGAGCCGCTCCCTGCGGGCGCGGCTCCATGCGGCGCAGACCTACCTCGAGACGTATCCGAACGCCGTGGCCGTGCTCTCCGGCGGGCAGGGAAAGGGTGAAAGCATCACCGAGGCCGAGTGCATGTATCGCTGGCTGACGGAGCACGGGGTCGACCCGAGCCGCCTCTGGAAGGAGGAGCGCGCGACCACCACGGCGGAGAACCTGCGCTATTCCCTCGACCTGATCGAGGAGAGAACCGGGCAGCGCCCGGAGCATATCGCGATCGTCTCCAGCGCCTACCACCTCCTCCGCGCGCGGCTTCTGGCCAGGCGCGAGGGCGTCACGGCCGTCTGCTGCCCCGCGAACGACATGAACACGGGCTATTCCGTGCAGATGGTCGTCCGCGAGATCTTCGGCGTCTGGTACACCGTCCTGTTCGGATAAAAAATTTTAGAAAACGGAGGAATGACTATGTATTGCAGACAATGCGGACAGCCGGTTCCGGACGGCACAAAATTCTGTCCCGAATGCGGCGCGAGCCAGCAGGAGCCGAACGCCAACCCCTATGGCGGCGCGCAGGTTCCGCCGAACGCCAATCCCTACGGCGGCGCGCAGGTTCCGCCGAATGCCAACCCCTACGGCGGTGCGCCGATTCCGCCGGGAAGCGACCCCTACGCAGGCTACTATAATGCTCCGCCGCAGTATGCCCAGCCGCAGTACGGCACGCCGTACCGCGCGCCGTCGGTCGGCTTCGGCGAGGCGGTCAAGCGGTTCTTTTCGAACTATGTGAATTTCGAGGGACGCGCATCCCTGAGTGAGTTCTGGTGGGTGATGCTGTTCCAGTTCCTGATCGGCATTGCCTTCACCATTCTCTCCGCGGTCGGGATTGCCCTCAGCCCCTATGTTGCGCTTGTGATCCAGATCCTCAGCGTGCTTGCCTCGCTCGGCCTTTTCCTGCCGAGTCTGTCTCTGAGCGTGCGCCGTCTGCATGACATCGGCAAGCCGGGGGTGTATCTGCTGATGGGACTGATCCCGTTTGCCGGCGGGATCATCCTGCTGGTCTATTTCTGCACCGCCAGCGACGGCGGCAACCAATGGGGGCGCTGAAGCGCGAATGAGCCCGGAGCGCCGGAAGCTTACAAAGCAACGAACAGACAGCTAAGGAACCTCTGAATAAATAGGCTGCGGCGCTCAGCGGATCTTTTGCCCCAACTTGTCGGTTTGAAAATCTTGAAATACACAAAGGATTCCTGCGATCTCCAAATCTCAATCTGGAACAAAATCCCTCGCTGGTCGCTCTTGCGATTTCATCAGAGGATCCCTGATTCGAAAGACTTTAGCGGAAACGGCGGAATATCGATCCGGCAATGAAGCACAACCGCCGTCGGGCATGTTTTGTCGAAGCCTTCCTGCAACGTAAGGAGAATCTATACCATGGTACGTTTCTCTGCGGCATTCACGCTGGCGCTGCACGAGGCGGGCGGAGCTGCCGAAATGAGGAAGGGGAGCTGCACCGCACGAAGACGCCGGCGCAAGGGAGCTGCTACAAGGCCCGCGTGACGCGAAGCCAAAGACCGTAAGGCGCGATCGTAGAAGAGCCATTAAAAGAGGGCTTGACAAAAGGCGCAAATTCCGGTACAATAAACAAAATTGAATCGAAAAAGCGATGACGAAGACGGATTTGAAGCACGGCCATACAGAGAGCCGGGGGCGGTGGAAGCCCGGCAGACTGGTTTCAAAATATCCCATCCCTTCTGAGCTGAAGCGCCCCAAAGCACTGCGAGTAGGGGCTTCCGCGTATGCTGCGTGAGTGCATAGGGCTTGCTGGAGTCTGAAAGAGGTGCGGCTTCTGCCGCGCAATTTGAGTGGTACCGCGGGTATTGTGAAAACAAGGCTCGTCTCAAAGCAATTTGAGACGGGTCTTTTTATTTTTTGCCAAAAGCGAGGAAAATGAGATGAAACTTGAAAAAAGAAAGCTCCTTGTGGTCAGTGTGATGCTGTTTGCACTGTTTTTCGGTGCCGGGAATCTGATTTTCCCACCCTTTTTGGGGCAGAACGCCGGGTCGCACACGTTCCCGGCTATGCTTGGATTTTTGGCGACGGCTGTCGTGCTGCCGGTTCTGGGCGTGGTCGTCGTGGCGCGGTTCGACGGGCTGCAGCGGCTTGGACAGCAGGTAGGCAGGCGCTTCGCGCTGGTGTTCACTGTGCTGATCTATCTCTCGATCGGTCCCGGGCTTGGGATTCCGCGCGCGGCGTCCGTTCCGTTCGAGATGGCGGTCGCGCCGTATCTGCCTGACGGTGCGAACGCAGCGGTCTGGATGGCGGCGTATTCGCTCGTGTTTTTCCTCGTGGCGCTATGGCTGTGCCTGAACCCGGGCAAGCTCGTCGACCGCATCGGCCGGGGACTGACGCCCGCGCTGCTCGTGCTGCTGGCGGTGCTGCTCTTCAGCTTCCTGTTCCGGGGCAAAACGCTGATCGCCGCCCCGCAGGAGGCCTATCGGCAGGCGCCCTTCCTCAAGGGCTTTGCGGAGGGCTATAACACGATGGACACGATCGCCGCGCTGAATTTCGGCCTTGTGATCTCCACCACGCTCGGCGCATTTGGCCTGAAGGAAAAGCGCGATAAAATGCGCTGCACGGTGCTGGCAGGCGTCCTTGCGGGCACGATCCTTGTCTTGGTCTATGCGGCGCTGGCGTACATGGGTATGTGCAGCTCCGGGGTCTATGAAATTCAGGAAAACGGCGCATGGACGCTCCGCTGCATTGTCTATCAGGTATTCGGGAAGACCGGCGCGGTGCTGCTGGCGGCGATCTTCACGCTGGCCTGTCTGACGACCTGTGTCGGCCTCATCAACTCGATCTCGCAGTACTTTTCCGTGCTGTTCCGCCGCGTCTCTTACCGCGCTTGGGTGCTGATCATCACGTTTTTCTCCTTCCTTGTGTGCAATCTCGGCCTGAATATGATCCTGAGTATCTCGGTGCCGATCCTGAACGCGATCTATCCGGTCGCCATTGTGTTGATTTTGCTCGGCCTGAGCCACAGGCTTTGGAAAAAGAACCGTTATGCATACCCGATGACCGTAGCGGGGACGGCCGCGGTAAGCATCGTCTATGCGCTCGACGGGGCAGGGGTGCCGCTGGGTTTTTTGGGCAGAGCGTTTGACAAGCTGCCATTGTACGGCATGGGCTTTGGCTGGGTGAGCGTTGCGGGAGGAATGCTGCTGCTCAGCCTTGTGCTGAAGCTTGCCGTGCGGCGGAAAAGCGCGGGGGAATGACGGACGCGGCTTTGCATGAGGACAGCCAAATTCCGACAAAAAATCCTTGGGACGATCTGTCCCAAGGATTTTTTGTCGAATCGGCGGGACTCAGCCGCCGAGATATGCCTTTTTTACGTTCTCGCTATTGGCCAGCTCGACGCCCGTGCCGCTCAGCGTGATCTTGCCGGTCTCAAGCACATAGCCGCGGTCGGCTATCGAGAGCGCCATCTGCGCATTCTGCTCGACGAGCAGAATGGTCGTGCCGTTCCGATGCAGCGTGCGGATGATCTCGAAGATCTGCTCGACCAGGATCGGAGCGAGACCCATAGACGGCTCGTCGAGCATCAGCAGCTTCGGAGAGGACATCAGCGCGCGCCCCATGGCGAGCATCTGCTGCTCACCGCCGGAGAGCGTTCCGCCGATCTGACGGCGGCGCTCCTTCAGGCGCGGAAACTGCTCATAGACCTGCTCGAGCAGGGGCTTGACCGCTTCCTTCTTTTGCGTATAAGCGCCCATTTCCAGATTTTCCTCAACGGTCATTTGCAGGAAGATCCGGCGTCCCTCCGGGACGAGCGCAAGGCCGCGCGAAACGATGCTGTGCGGCGAAACGGAGGCCAGATTCTCGCCCATGAAGCTGACTGAGCCGGACTTCGGATGCAGCAGACCGGCAATGGTGTTCAGCGTGGTGGTTTTGCCCGCGCCGTTCGCACCGATCAGCGTGACGACCTCACCGGCGTTGACTGTGAAGGAAATGCCCTTGATTGCACGGATCGAGCCGTAAAAAACGGCAATGTTGTTCACATTCAGAATTTCCTGCATGGGTTCACGCCTCCTTTTGCTTGCCGAGATAGGCCTCGATGACGGCCGGATTGGCTTGGATCTCGTCGGCTGTGCCCTTGGCGATGACCTGCCCGAAGTTCAGCACACAGATGCCCTCGCAGATGCCCATGACCAGGTTCATGTCGTGCTCGATGAGCATGACGGCAATGTGGAAGGTATCACGGATTTTGACGATATTCTCCATCAGCTCGGCCGTCTCGGACGGGTTCATACCGGCGGCCGGCTCGTCGAGCAGCAGCAGCTTCGGGTTCGTTGCGAGAGCGCGGACGATCTCAAGCCTGCGCTGCGCGCCGTAGGGGAGGGAACCGGCTTCATAACCTGCCATATCCTGCATATTGAAGATGGACAGCAGCTCCATGGCCCGCTCATGTGCGCGCTTTTCCTGCTTCCAATAGCGCGGCAGACGCAGAATGGACTCGAGCAGCGTGTAGCTCATGGAATTGTGCAGACCGATCTTGACGTTATCCTCGACGGTCAGCTTGTTGAACAGACGGATGTTCTGGAAGGTACGGGCGATGCCCATGCGGTTGATCTGGACGGTGGACTTGCCCGAGCAGTCCATGCCGTCGACGATGATCGTGCCGCGCGTGGGCTGATAGACGCCGGTCAGCAGGTTGAAGACCGTGGTCTTGCCTGCACCGTTCGGGCCGATCAGACCTGCGATCTCCGTCCGGCCGATGGTCAGATTAAAGTCGTCCACGGCGCGCAGACCGCCGAAGTCGATGCCAAGATGGATGCACTCGAGAATCGGGTGCGCGCCGATGTCGCGCTCGGGAATGATGGAATTGCTCGGAACGGCGACCATTTTGCCCTTCACGAAGCGATGCTGTTCGCTCATTTTGACTCCTCCTCTCCGGCAGATGCCGTCTGCTTGGGCTTCTTGATGCCGCTGACGAGTCTGCCAAGGAAGCCCCTGATGGTCGGGTTGTTTGTTGTCAGCATGACCAGAATCAGCACGATCGCGTAGACCAGCATCCGGTAATCGGCGAACTGACGCAGCGCCTCGGGCAGGATGGTCAACACAGTCGCGGCGATGATCGAGCCGAGCATGTTGCCCTGACCGCCAAGCACGACGAAGACAAGAATCAGAATCGAGGCGTTGAAATCGAACTTCGAGGCGATGATGGTGTTCTGCCCGAGACCGAACAGTGCGCCGCCGACGCCTGCGATTGCGGCCGAGATCACGAAGGCCATCATTTTATAGGTCGTGATGTTGATGCCGACGGATTCCACGGCGATGCGGTTATCACGAATCGCCATGATCGCGCGTCCGGCGCGGCTGCGCACCAGATGGAAGATGATGAACAGGGAGAGCAGAATGAGGATTGCGCCCGCAAGGAAGGTCGAGAGCTTCCGGATGCCGGGCACACCCATTGCGCCGCTGAGGATCATACGGCCGCCGGTCTGCAGCTCAATCGTATTTTTCAGGAAGGAGGCGTGCAGGCCGTTGGCGTCGATGCCGATATACAGATTGTTGACGAGGGACTTGATGATCTCGCCGAAGGCGAGGGTCACAATGGCAAGGTAGTCGCCGTTGAGCCGCAGGACCGGGATGCCGATCAGCAGACCGACGATCGCGGCCAGCAGCGCGCCGCTTGTGAGCGCGATGATAAGGATCCAGGTGTCCGGAATGCCGGAGCCGTTGAGCGCGGAGGCGATCACCGTTCCGGTGAAGGCGCCGATGCTCATGAATCCGGCGTGTCCGAGGGAAAGCTCACCGAGCACGCCGACCGTGAGGTTCAGCGACAGCGCCATGATGACATAGGCGCAGATCGGCACAAGCTGCCCCTTTAAGGTGGAGGACAGGCCGCCGGTGCTGCTCAGGATCTGCATCACGATGAAGGCCACGAGCACAACGGCATAGGTCAGGTAGTCCTTTTTTGCGGTTTTGCTGAGTTTTCTCGTTTTCATCATGCCGCACCTACACTTTCTCACGGATCTTCTTGCCGAGCAGACCGGTCGGCTTGACGAGCAGGATCACGATCAGAACGGCAAACACAATGGCATTGGAGAGCTCGGTGGAGATATATGCGCTGGAGAGGATCTCGATGATGCCGAGCAGAACGCCGCCGAGCAGCGCGCCGGGGATCGAGCCGATGCCGCCGAACACGGCCGCCGTGAAGGCCTTGATGCCGGGCATGGAGCCGGTGGTCGGCTGTAGGGTCGGATAGGCCGAGCAGAGCAGCACGCCCGCAATGGCGGCCAGCGCCGAGCCGATGGCGAAGGTGACGGAGATCGTCAGATTGACGTTGATGCCCATGAGCTG